>Ga0163111_10001011_pt1 | contig 17039 bp, 8 predicted proteins | sample CRUFie1St18metaG_FD_109645 | JGI IMG/M metagenome (GOLD analysis project Ga0163111, IMG submission 109645) | Marine microbial communities from the Costa Rica Dome - CRUD Field 142mm St18 metaG | ecosystem: Environmental > Aquatic > Marine > Oceanic > Photic zone | place: Costa Rica: the Eastern...
AGAACCAGTAACGCGTCGAGGGAGGCGGCACTGGAGGCGTCTAGGCTCGAGGCCATCTTGAGCTTCAGCACGCGCCACGCACCACACGGAGTGAGCCTAGGAATTCCCACGTTCGGACGGGATCATGCAACAAGTTTTCTATTTGGCCTTGCGAGAGGTGTTGGAGAAAAGCCGCTGATGATTGACTATCCGCATCAAACGAACCTCTTCCAGGGGATTCGTCTTCTCTGCCGCTTGCAGGGCTCTGTGATGTACGCCCGCGGGCCGCAGCGGCCTCCTGTGCCCAGGCATTCCGCGCGCCATGTGCCCAAGCTAAAGAGCCTCGCCTCCCGCCGCGGCAGTCCACGCTGCCTGCCCCTGTTTTTCCTCTCCGCCGCGCTCGCCATGCTCTTCCAGGACGACAGACTCTTCATCAACCGTCCGATCAAGGAGCTGTTCTCGCACCCGTACGCGCACCAGGTATTCGCCCTGTCCGTGGGGTATGGGCTGGTGATGCGCTGCAACCTGGCATATAACCGATGGTGGGAGGCGATGGGGCACGTGCGCCTCATGTTCTCCAAATTCCACGATGCGAGTACGCCGCGCGCTGCAGCGGTCTCCGCGCCTTGCGTGCCCAGGCGTCCCGCGCGTCCAGTGCCCAAGCTAACGAGCCTCGCCTCCGGCCGCGGCAGTGGCCCAGTGCATCGCCTTCGACCACCTCTCAGAGGGAGACGCGCTACTGACGGCGAATGACTTCCGGAACCAGCTAGTGCACTACTGCAGCTTGCTTTCGGCGGTCGCGTTGCTCACCCTGCAGAACGAGCACGGGGCAGGGGGCTCCGTCATCGACGTCGACGCTCTCGTCGGGAGCCGGACACGGCCACGCCCGACGCGACGGACGTTCGCCGAGCAAGTGAAGAAGGCTCGGGTGCCCGTCGAGGTGCTCGGCAACGTGACCAAGGCCGAAGCAGAGTTGCTTCGCAACTGCGAGGACCCGACTCACATGGTGGCTTCGTGGATGATCCGCGGAATCACCGTGCGACAGCGCGAGGGGGGCGTCTCAGTCCCGCCGCCAATCCTGTCGCGCGTGTACCAAGAGCTGAGCAACGCGATGCTGGGCTACAACAACGCGCTGAAAGTGGCGACGACGCCGTTTCCGTTTCCATATGTATGCGCGACTCGACCAACGTGTGCGTCGGCGCAAACTTCTCACCGTCTCCCTGCGCCTACGTGTAGGCGCAACTCAACCAACTGCAGGTGGTTGCGATGATCTTCACCTGCCCCATGATCGTCGCCGCCTTCACCGAGTCCTACATGCTCGCGGCGGTGCTCACTGGGCTGACGGTGCTGGGATTCCAGGGGCTTGCCGAGGTCGCCTGCGAGCTCGAGTCGCCGTTCTCGTCGCACTCGAACGAGCTGCCTCTGAATATGCTCCATCACCACTTCAACCGACAGCTGGAGGGTCTGCTCTGCCCCGCTTACATCTCACACAACTACTCGATCTTGACGGATGCGTCGAGCGAGTCCTTCGACGAGGAGCAGGAGCAGGAGCTGGCTGTGGACCAAGGCATCTACTCTGCCGTGCAGCGTCGGAGTTTCGTCGCCATGTGCCCGGGTGAGTCGCTGCCGGTCCAGGAGCGCTTCACCCGCGAGAACCCGATGGCGGCGTGAGCGTTTAGGTTAGAAGATCGTGATGATCTGGCGGAAACGGTGAAGGTGACTAAGTAACACTTTCAAGCTCAACTCAGCGAGCTGTGTTTTTGCATAACGCGATCGTTATGTTACATAGTAAAGCCGTACGGCTTATTGGTCTCAATCTGCGGTGGCGCAGAGGAGCGCGACTCCCGCCCTCACCCACTTGTCGACGGGCTCCTTGGTCGGTACGTCCACCTGAGTTGAGGGGCGGAGATGGCTGAGACGCACCGATCTGAGCGTGATAGCCTTCTGAGGGCGAAGCACTGACAGCTAAGATGTAGTTGGTCGATTGGCCCGTCGTCGAGAGGACGCCGGCCCGGAGCGCGGTCTTGTATAATGGGCATTCGTAGTCCGACGGAGCTCTCACAAAGTCCTGGGCCGGCATGAAATGGACCACGGGGAAAGCATCTCGAATCACGCCTTGACGCGAATCTACCAGAAGACGGGATTCCCGGTCCCAGCGCGCCCCCTCCAGGAAGAATCCGTCAATGAGCACTCCATCTGACGGAACCTGCGAGGGAACGATCTCGGCGCCACTTTCTTGCGACCGAATGGCGTAAGAGAACGTGAGCGAGTCGATGGGGATTGCATAGCGACGCGCATGCATTTGCAGAAGGCCCGTCATGAAACCCTGCGCATTCAGATGGCAGTCAGCGGTGTGTGCGTGTATGTGCACGCGGCATGTGGCATGTGCATGTGGCATGAGCAGGTGCAGTTTTGGGTGATGTTGGATTGGCGTCGTGGGACCTGGGGGAAGAAGAATGCCGGCAAAGCAAAGCAACTCGGTTGCCCCAATGAGAGCCAGCCCCGCATGAAACCAACGCGGCGCGTCAAGTCCTTGGTCCACGATGAGAGAGGTTTCAGCGAGGGGTACGCCACCTTGGCCCAGTTGCCCGGAACCTGATTCCTCAGCATTGACGAGAACATCGCATCGAGCTCCGCTGACATGATGACGAGACCGCTGATGCCCTTACCCAGCTCGGTGAGCGAGCTCGCAGCCTTGCGCAGCAAGCGGTTGAACCGCTCAATCTCTGCCAGCAGGACGATCTGCAGCGAGTTCAACTCGCCCCTTTCGTTGCGCTCGAAAGTGGAAGCGTGCGCCTCGGAAAGATCCATGGGTTCTGGCACCTCCTCCGCTAGGTTCGCCGCAAGCGTCGTGATAACTTGCTCGGGTGACTCTCCCGCTCCGCCACCGCCGAGGCGCGGCTGAGTGGCCGTGACCGTCGCAAGGAGCTTATCGGTCTCTTGCCGCTCGAAAGTGATTTTCGCGTTCGCGTGCAGTCCGAAGATGCCTACCGGGTCGGCGTACGGTAGCTGGTCGACGTACGCCGGGTAAGCCTGCGGGAACGGACGGGGTGGGCGAGTCGGGAACTGGGGCAGAGGCGGGGATGGCTGGGGGAGAAACGGCGACAGAAGCCGCACCGCGTACTCGGCATCTTTCGGTGCGAAGTAAGCGTCCGAATCCAGGGCGAAGCGGTATGCGTCGGCGAGTACATCGTTACAGTAATACCGACGCAGCATGCACATCAAGTTCCGCCGATCCCAATCGTCAGTGACGCGACCGCCGTAATTGATATGCCCGGTAACGTACAGAAGCGCTTCCCACGGGATCTCGGGTTGCTCGTCAAGGAACATTCGAAGCGTCTCCATCGCCACTTCGAAATCTGTGGAGCCGAAGTCGTAGCGGATGTTCCACCCGAGCGGCCCAAATTTGCGTCGCTCCTGCACAACCGCGTGGAAGAAGGTCAGGCCAAAGAGCAGTTTCTTCCATTCGCGTGGTTTCGTGCAGCGATCGAACTGCTCCTCAGTGATCGCCGCCCACGTGCCCTGCAGGTTTGCTCGAATCCCTTTCGGCGGCTCGAAAGTCATTTTCACCGCCGACTGTAGCACAGTCACCGGGAAGTAAGGGGCCGGCATTGAGGTGAGCCACAGCCGGAAATCCCGGTGAATGTCGTTGCTCGCCTGGAACCCTTCGACCACTTTCTCGAGCTTCGGCATCCACGAACGCGCCAGATGACAGTTCTGCAGCACGACCCACTCCCCCGATTTGCCGCCCTCTGTTATAAGCTGAAGAGCGATCGGGCCCTGCCCTTGGCCCAGCGAGATGGCGCGCATCCGCTCGAGGTAGTTCTGGTCGGTGGCATACCGGATGAGGGAGGACATCGGGTCCGCTCCGGTGGAAAGCACGAAGATGAGGGGAGTCGAGCATTTTGAGTCCTTGAAAGCGCTTCCGAGGTCGAGAGGCGGCTGCTCGATGTACATTTTGCCCATGTGCTCCGCAATGAACGAGCCGATGCACTCAATGAGCTTCTCTGGGCGGAACGCTTTGATGACGAGCAGGCGGCTAAAGGATGGCACCGCGGCGAAGCCGGGAATCGGTGCGTCCCACGGGTGCTCGGCATCGAGCAGCGGTTGCCACGCATTGACATCCTTGGCTACCATCTCTTTCACGCCGCGCAGCGCTTGAACCTTTGAGTCAAGAGTACACACCAGCGTCCACTGGGCCTTCTCTATGCCATCAGGGCACGGAGGCAGCGTGGATTCGTCAACGATACCGGCGCCCACCAGCAGTAGCTGCCACTCGACATCGCTCACGTCGCCAGCGTTGCGCATGATCGACGTGCAGAGCATGAAGGAGAAGGTGATCTTGTGCTCGCCGAAGAGGCCCCGACTTACGTTCGAGTAAATGTTGTAGGAGGCATACGCCATCACATTCTTCAGGCGTGCGGAAAGATCGGCTGCCCTCTCCGATTGCTGGATGCACGTAAGGAAGAGAGCATTGAAGTACGCGAGGGAGAATTGGTACATCTCGTTGATGTTCCCGAGATCAGCAACTGTGAAGTACAGGATTGAGCCCCGCGTCGCGGCTGGGGTGTACGTCTGTCGAGTTGCGTTGATCTCGTTTTCGGTGACTTCAGCCTCCTGTACGCGGCCCTGGATGACGCCGGCGGTCACCTTCGAATCCGAGAGGGTGTTGATGAGCACCTCGTCGTCGAGGATATTCCCCTCAGACTGCGAGAGCAATCGAAGAATCTTGTCTTCCAGCTCCTTTAGCTGCTTCTTGTCGGCTGCCATAGAGATTACCAGGTTGTCCTTCTGCTTCTCGAGATCAGGTCGCTCCTCGCGCACGACCAACCCGAGCAGTTGGTCCTCGAGGCCCAGGAGCGTGACGGTGAAATTAATTATCGTCACCTTGATGCACACCTCCGGGAGGTAGTGCGGATTCGGGAGCTTTGTTGTCATGTAGAAGCGGAACGCATCATTATAGTCGACATCGGCGTCGCCAACACGAATGAGCGAACGGCCACCCTGCTTGTAGATCTGCTTTTGGAGTATGGGCTCGAGTGCCGGGTCGAGCTCCTCCGAGACGTCCTCGAGGATAACCGGGGTGCCGAGGCGAATCGCATTCTCCAGTGTGCGAAGAATCGTAGCGTCGTTCCCCTTCATGCACTTGGACGAATTCTTCTGCTCCATGTTTCGAATCCACTTGTTCGCTTGGCCCTGCGGGTCGATGGCGAGCGGCCACCTCTTCCCCCGCGTCGCGAGGATGCCATTCTCAGTGGAGTAGTCGTCGACGGGGAGCCCCCAAATTTGCCAGTCGCGCACTTGCACCGGATCGCCCATGACGTGCGGCAGCGAGAAGGCCTGCGAAGCAGGGATGCCTTTCTGCTCACACTGCGCCACCCAATCTTCAACAACGAGCTTGCGGTAGGGCGCTGTAAACGGACCGCAGTACGCGATGAACGCAGCTGAAATGAAGACATCGCCTATGAGCGCGGTTCGCTGCCGCGCCAGCTCTTCGAGCGTCGCATTCCATCGCACTGATTCGTCCGCAAGGCCCGTGGTGAGCTTTCCGGCCCGTGAGAGACGCTTGGCAGTGGTGTCCGCAGCTTCCTGCAGTTGTTGCTTCTCAGCGACGGTCTTGTCGCAGGTCGCCTGCAGCTCCTCCACCTTCGCGATAACGGCCGCCAACTCCTCCTGCACGGACTTCAGCTTCTTCTGCTCCATTTCGAGCTTTGCAGTACTTTCTGCAAGCACGAGTTTCTTCGGCTCGACGACCTTCGCCACCTCGTCATACACTTTCATCGCGCGGCACCACATGCACAATGACTTGGCAGCGACTGAAACGCGCTCTACCACCGTTGGGGTGAACTCTTCATCGTCATAATATGTTTTCACGTGCTTGATCACCTTCGGGGGAATGTTGTCCTTGTCGTAGTTTAGCAAGCGATTCATGAACTGGGTGTCGCTGAGCACCTGCCACGTGGTGGGGCTGCGACTTGACCCTTCGGGAAGTGATTGCCGAGTGCGTGGGGCAAGGCTTGCTTGGGCTGGCAGGCGGGCATGAAGGATGGGAGCAAGGGTCCAAGTGGTGAGGTACCTTCTTCGCGCTATCCCAGTCTGTCTTCGCGCCCAGTAGGAGGCAGACACACTCCATGACCTTCTGAACGAGCGGGGGCGGTTTCGCGAAGGCCTTGATCTCGCTGATATCGTTTTTCGAGAGGCCGTTCAGCGCTTCCACCGCCTCCTTTAGAGCAGGCATTGCAGCCTCCAGATCAGCGCGCGCGTCGTCCGCAATCGCTTGAACTTCGTCGGCTGTCTTCTTCACCGCGGCTTCTTCTTTCGCCACCACCTTCTTCTTCTCATCCGCGTCAGCGCGATCCTTGTTCACCTGGATGAGCATCGCCTCCGTTTCTTTCGATTTCTGTTCCAGCACCGGCTGCAGCTCATCCAGTTCGGCACGCATGCCTTCCACAACGGCGTTGGTCTCATTCAGCTTGCGAACTCCTACAGACAGACGCTGAATCGAAACATCCATGGACTCGCGCTTCTCGTCAAGCATGGCGAGGTAGAGTGAAATGAGCTCCAGGAAAGACTTCGGAGTGACGTAGAACCGCCGCTTTAGCTCCTCGAAGAAGCGGTCAGCTTCACGGACAACTGTGGAGTGAACAATGGATGACATGTCACACAGGCCCGGGAGCACAGTCTCGCGGTCCGGGAGATCGAGCGCCTCGAAGAATTGCTGGGAGACGCTCTGCAGCGCCTCCTCGGGCCACCGGTCGAACCAGTCGATCGTGCAGCAATTAATCAAAGAAGGAAACATGCGACAGCGCACGCGGAAGGCCGAGCCCACAGGGGACATGCACAAGACGATGTGCAGGTTCTCTCGCACACGTGAGATAAAGAGGGACTTGATATTGTCCTTGGTTTCCGGCAGCCCGGCGTCGCGGCAGAACGGGCGCACTCTGCGGCGAAAGAGAGAAGGTGCGTCGGTAGGAAGGCAAGGCCACGAAGTGTGTGGTGGGGTGTGGGCTGATCTGGACACATGGCGGGCTGACGGCGCACTGCGAGATGATCTTCTCCCACTCGTCCGACGCAAACAGGTTTGGTACCTCACCAGAGTTCAATATGTTGTTCATGTCCTCAATGAAAGCTTCGACCACGATTTGAGTGTCAGCGAACAGGAAGACAACGGGGACGCCGTCGCAGCCTGCGACGAAGTAAAGCTTCTTCAGGTCCTCCCGGAACTCCATGTAGCCGTACCCCTTGGTGAGCTCGATCTGAAAGCATTTCATCTCCGCGAGGTACGCGGCAAACCTGGTGAGGGATTGCTTGCCGGAGCCACCGACGCCGACAAGCATTGCATTGCCGCGGGGCTGGCGGAGTACGCGCGCGAGGCGGGAGACATGCTCAATGGCATCCCAGAAAAAGACGAGGCGCATCTCCTTGTTTTCTGAGTTGTATTCGTCTGTGGCGCGGCAAATTATCGGGGTTCACCACACGTACACAGTCAGAATGGAAGGGGGCAAAAGGGGTTCGGGGGTGAGCCACAAGAACAGGGTGAGAAGGGGGGGGGGCAAGGGGGGTGGGGGGGGGGGGGGGGGGGGGGGGGGGGGGAGGGGGTGCGGCGTGCCGAGGTAATCCGAAAAAAGCTTCGGTAGCCGTTTCGATCCCACGATTTCCTCGTAGCGTCGATCCTCGCGCGGGACACCCATTCGTGAAAAATCGCCAAAAATCAGTCTGTTTTCGCCCTCAAACAGATCTTCTCGTGTCCAGGGCATCTTGAACTGCAGCTTCACGTAGTCGACGAGCATGTTCGTGAAGTATGCTCGGTCTGTCTGGTCGATCAGGCGGTCGCAAAAGACGCGGCACGCCTCGTGGCACCACAGCTTTACGAGGACCTCTTTCGATGGAATTGCCGACGATTTCATCATCAAAACGCCCTGGATGACCTTGGACACGTCGCGGAGATTGAAGGTGTAGTGCGATTTGGCCGGAATCGGTTTGAGATCCCGCAGCACACAGAAGTAGAGGTCGACTGTCGAGTCCACGAGAGGCTTCGCCGAGCCCGTGATTTCGCCCTGGCCGTTGCCGGCGAGATGTCCTTGAACAATCGAGGCAAAGATGCGCTTCATCGCCTCCGCACTCGGCTGCGGCACCACACACACTGTGTGATGTCGGACGAATCGTGGCGTCAGCGCATTGCGCCCGCCGGATGGTGGTCCGCAGGCGGCGACAGCGACCAGTCCCGTGACGAGCTTCCAGAAAAGCTTCTGGCGGTCGTAGAAGCCGCCGTGATCGAGGAGCTGCCGGAGCAGCTCCACCGGCGGCGACGCGCCGTACGTCTCGAGCGCCGGCATGTTCACGTCGTCGACGAACATCACCATCTTCTTGCCTGGTGGCGGACCAAGCAGGGTCTTCTTCTTCTTCTCGAGCTTGGACTCGATCGTCTCCTGCGTCCGAAGCGCAGACGTCTGAGCCGAGAATGAAATCGGCAAGCTCGCCCACGAGCCCTGGTCGACCAGCGTACGTATGGTGTCTGCGACGATGACCGACTTGCCGACGCCTGAGTTGCCCGTGAAGAGCAGCGGCTTGCCCACTGAGAGAGCGTTCGTGAGCAGGAAGGCATACCGAACGGTGTCGACGGTGGGAACGAGCATGTTGAAGTAAGGTACTTTCGGATTGAACTCGAACTCCGACACGTACTCCTTCCAGTGTTTGAAGTCTTTTGACGGCAGGGCCAGGCGGTAGTCGTGCACGTCGCCGCCGCCGGGGATAACGACCTTGCCACTAAATAGTTCACGAACTAGCTCATCGAATCCCGGCCACGCGTGTTCGTCGATCGAGGCTCCAACCGACCAAATGTACGAGTACGCAAACAGGCTCGCCACGACGGGCTTCAGGGCGTCGGCATCAGCATTCAAGTCGAGCTGGGCCTCGGGGAGCAACGCAACGAAGAGCTGCAGCATCCCGGGGGAGGCGGCGTCAAGCAGAGGGGAGGTCGCAGGGGCGGCGCCGATCGGCGTCGGCGCAAATCGCGCGGTTCGAGGTGCAGCACGTACGGAACAGAGAGAATCGACAAGCTGCGAGTCCACCGTGGGAACGACCTCGTTGCGCCCGGCGCGAACATACCTGAGCCCGTCATCAATGGTCGCCTCGAACAGCTCCATCAAGAATGGCGTGAGATCTTTCAGGAACCGCTTCTCGCTCTTGTCGGCCGCGGGGTATAATTCGCGCTCAATCCATGATGTCACGTAGGGTTTCCACCCGAGGTTTTCGGGCGGCAGGTACACCATGCCGCAGCGGCTCACAGTGGCTGGCGAGGCGACCGCCAGGTCCTGCACCTCAAAGAGCATGTGCATTTGTGAGTTCAGCTTGATACGCTCACCGTTGGCGAGGCATAGCGTCATGTTGTCGTCGAGCACAGTGTTCATATTCTCAATCCAAAGAGCATCGACGGGCCCGTCGAACACGACCCACTGGTAGTCCGGGCTCTGGCCCGTGAGACCAACCGCGGTGCGGATCATGGAGGACGCAATGCCATCGGTCCACTCCTGCGTCAGGGCGTTGAATTCCCCGTAAAGCTCTCCCATGGTGATGCACTTCGGATTGAAGACGTACGTGTGCACTGGCTGGTACACTGGGTCGTCATTCCCGGCGCCATGAAGCGCAGTCATAGCGTACTGCAGCGCGCGGTAGCAGCACGTCTTGCCACCACCCGTCGGGCCGACAGCCATGACGCCGAAGCGAACCTTGAAAGTCTGGAACAATTCGATGCACTTAACGACGAACCTGGAGACGACCTGCAGACCGGAAGACATGCACGCGTCCTCGATGGCAGTCTGCAAGGCGCCGTAGTCCACAGGTGGGATCTCAAGGTTCGGGTACAGATCGCCGATGATACCCTCGAAGAGGGGTAGGTCGTCGGCGAGAAACCTCGGGACGTTCGCCTCCTGCATTGCACGGATCAGAGAGATGTTCTCCGGCAGGTGTGGGTTGGCTCGCTTCTGCCCGCCAGACATGACGAGCACTGATTTGACTTGGCGCATCCCGTAGTCGTAGTGGTCCTGTTGCGAAAGCTGTTCAGAACAGAGCTTGTACATCTTCACCATCTTCTGCGCGAGCGGCTGGGCCTCCAGGAAGCCCTCGGCATACAGCATGATCTCGGCGATCAGCGCGTAGTCCGGAACCATCATGGACACGGGGCGGAAGAGAGCCTTCAGATTATCGGGCAGCTCAGTGCGCCCGGCGTAGCCCGGGTTCATCGTGATGAAGACGCCGTTGGTCTGCTTCAAGCGAATCTCGCGGCCCTCGAACATGAAATGTTCAGCGTCAGCGAGCATTGCTTGTCGAATCGTGAGTAGCTGCTGGGCGATCACGGAGAGGACCTCGATATCAATTCTGTTGAACTCATCAAGGCAGATCCAGCAGCCACACTGCGCCACCCCGGAATAGAGCTTGCCCATCATCTTGTAGTCGAGCTGGTCAGAGCAATTGAACACGACACACTGGCGTCCGATGCCCTTCGCGAGGTCTTTGACGCTTTCGGTTTTGCCCGTGCCTGCCGGGCCAGCCGGCGAGCCTCCAAGCTTCACGTGCAGCGCGCCAGTGAGCGTCATCCAGCAACGGTCGGTCAGCGGCGTGATAACCAGGCGCGAGCACGCCCCTTGGTACTCAAAGCCATACCGGCTGACCGAATTGACTTGCTTGACGAGGCAGTCATCCTCGTCGGCGTCCCAGTAAAAGCGCAGTTGCATCTGCCAGGTGAACGAGTTGGGCGACTCCACCCGTTCGGAGATCATTTTCTTCGTGATGTCGCGGTTGTGGACGTCCCCGGTGATAAGTGCAACGAACACCTTGCGCTCAAGCTTGCTCAGCTGACCCCCGACCTGGCGTGCGCAGTCGTTGAGCTGCTCGATTGCCGCGCCGAGATACTCTTCGAGCGCCTGGTCGTTCGAGCCTAGCAGGCGCGTCTCCACTTCCCGCGCCCAAAAGATATTGGCGACGGTGAGAACCACCTGAGTGACGTGAGACTTGATCCATTCGATCCGATCTTGATCTTCGTAGTCCTGGCACCCGCTTTTCGTGAGATCCTTGAGAGATTTGAACATGTGGTCCTCGACAGAGCATAGCCACGACTCAACATTGCCGCGCGCCTTGAGATTCTTTCCCAGGGACACTTTCTCCCCCTCAGACGAGAACATGGCGAAGATGTCGATCGAGGATGGCGCGTCCCCAAAGTCGAGCCTTTTGATGTTGTCGAAGCACTTGATCAGGTGCGGCTGCACCGCCTGGGCGTTGCGAGCTTCCGACAGAATCTCAAGCAGCTCGTCATTCGAGAGAAAGAAGAATCTCGGGAAAGCTGCGCGCTTCGTCTCCAGGTAGTCCTCCAAATTCTTTTGGATGCGATCCAGCGTCACGTTCGCCTTCTCAAGGTTGTCCTTTAGCTTCGACGTCTGCGCGCACTTCAGCGCAGTGGGATCGAGCGACGTCTTGCGCATCAGCTCGCACCACATTTTGTTGACCTGGTCAAACTGCTTGTATTCGTTCGGGAGCTGCCGTTGGATATCGGCCGCCTTGAAGATCGACTCCAGATACATCCAACCGCGTTGGACCCCTAACCACTCATCGAGGGTCTCGGAGAAGAGCCGCAGCTTCCGGTCCCACTCGTCCACGCGTTTCTGCATCGGACCGACGAATCTGGACCCGAGGATAGTTTGGACGAGGACCTGGTGGAAGGCGCAGGCCCGGCTCGGAAATTTGGACTGGGCTAGGGGGTAGGATGGCAAGGGAGGTAGCGTTCGGGAGTGTGGGCGGGTCGGAGGAGGGTGTTCGGATGGAGTGTGGAGCGCCGCTCAAGGTGCAAAGATCCGGTGGAAGGATCGGTCACCTGTGTCTCCTCCAGGACCGCCATCACATCGTCCACGCCGCCGAGGATGAACACATCCTTCTGATCCTTGTATGGATTGACGGCAAACTCGAGCGTCTTCCACGCGCCCTCGACCTTGCTCAGCAAGTCTTCGAGGACTTGCTCTTGCGTGGCAGCCGTGGATATCGCCTCAATTTGCTCCTTGTATTCCTGCACGCGCAACTCAAGCAGATACCCTAGGGTGAAGGCATCACCGCGATCGATATCAGAGTGGATGGCTAGCTCGATCTGCTCCCAGTGATGCTGGCGTAGCGCCTCGTTTCGGAGCGCGACGACGACAGGCACGAGGACCTTGAACGTGTCCACTTTCTCGCGCAGAATAGGCAGCACGGAGTTGGCAGGCAAGCCCTTTTCGCACTGGTTTACCACCTTCGCGTAGCGCTGCACCTGCTGCTGCATGTGCTCCGTGTTCAGCGAGTCAAAGGGAGCATTTGACCACTTCTCTATTTGCTCGCCCCAGTCACTCAGTGACTGCCACATGTTTTTCTTCAGGCGAAGGTTGCCTTCGAGTTCTTCGACTTCGTCATACCGCGTCACGGGCACCTTCAGCACTTCTTGGTACTCCGAAAATCTGGACGAGTCAGCCTTGAGCTCCTGGAACGCGGCGTCCAGCCGTTCGAGGAAGGCAAGCGCGTCAATCATCTCCGTATTCCCGTCGTACAGGCTCTTATCTTCGGACTGCTGGCGCAGCTCCGATGCGTTCGTCCGGAGCTCTTCGATCGATGTTTCGATCTTCTCTGTGAATGCGTTCGTCTTCTCCTCCTGCTGCGACTCCACCTGTGCAACAAGGTGGGTCAAATGACCGAGCATTGTCTCCATCATTTTCACTGAGGCCGCGTCGGCGTCCGGCACGACGACAGAGTAGTCGGCCATCATCGCGTACATCGCGTTGATCGAGTTCCCGCGCTCGCCAAACTCTTTCTGCCTCTCGTTCGTCTTCGTCAAGAATTCGGAGTATTGCACGAACTCGGCGACGTTCTCGGGTGTCGTGTTGAGCCGCTCTTGCGCGTTCGTCGTCTCGTCAAGGAGTATGCGCGTCAGCTGCGCCGCAAGGTCGGGGAGCGTGCGATGGATCTCCGCGAGGCAGCGGCGCGGCAAGGGCATGAAGAGCTCCTTGACGCGATGGTTGTTCGCTTGGAAAATGCCGATCGTGGCGGCGGCTGGGATTGCATGGAACATCTCGTCGTACGTTTTGAACGTATCCATGAGCTCGCGCCATTCTTCCAGCGGTGACGCGTGGTACGCCTTCAGGTCGAGCTCCTGGTTTTCCAGGTAGATGCCCTTGTGCGGCTCGAGAATCTTCACGTATTCGACAACTTCCATGAAGTGATGGTCAAATGATGCCTTGATACCCTCCACCATCCGGTTGTACGCGTCGTTGTCCTCAATCAGCCCGACAATATCGAATCCCTCGTTGAGGTCGGGTGCGTCCTGCCGCCCGTTGATCACCGGCTGCGTGAAGCGCTTGAATCTCTCGTTTGATAGGAGCGTTCCCACGCGGCACTTCAGCATGTTGACAAATTCTGAGATTGTGGCATCGATGCGCGTAGAGAAGTCGGCGGCGGAGGGGGAAAACTCGATTGAGTCCGGTTGCTGAAAGTATATGTCCACAAGGAAAAGCGCGCCGTCGCCAGCTTCCCGCTGCGGCTCCTCGTCGGTTGCTTTCTCGACGTAGCCATACGGGACCTCGTTGAACATCGTGAGGAGGTCGCCGAGAGACCCCATGAGGAGCTGATGCAACGTCGACAGCACGATGTAGTCCACCACGCGGATGTAGTTCGTTATCTTCTTGCAGACCGTACGCAGCTGTGCCTGCTGCAGGAACGAGCGCTTCGCACTTTCGCCGCGCTTTTCGCCGTCCCGGCGCAGCGCCGATGAGTCGGACGAAATGTGCCTGCCCTGCCCCTCGCCGCGAGGGGTGCCGTCGCTGAGCTCCAGCTCGAATTGCGCGATGCCCGCGTCGCACGCCGCCTGGACTGCGTCGCGTACCGCGTCGTAGAACACCTCGAGCTTCGCGCACGTCACCTGCTTGTGATGAGCCTGCACCTCGACGAACTGATCCAGCTGGTAAGCTGTCCCCTTCCGAATTTGATGGAGCTTCAGCTGGCTGATCTCAACGCACAGCTCACGCACGCGGAGCAGCGACGGCTGGAACGTACTGCGCGCGAGCAACGGCGGCAAGACGGCGTTTGGGGTCAGACCGTGGAGGGCGGCACGCGACGTGCCGGCAAGAGGGAGGAGGGAGAGGGGGGTGGAGGGGTGGGGAGTTCAGGCCGCCTGTTGAGGATGAACAGGTTTTGCGTGAGGACAGCTTTGCAGCCGGCGATCTTTTCGGACTGGATGGCCCGTTTCCAGCTGTAGTACGACTTCCAGCTGCGGTATCGCTTGAAGAATGGGATCTCCATGACCTTTTGGAAATGCCCACAATCCCTCTCCCACTGGTCGAGCGGCGTGAACTCGACGACCTCCTCCGTCCCACGACGCATGCAGTGCGTCACGCCGGCTTCAGAAATGGTGTAGTGGTTCCTCGGGTTGACGTCGGGAAAGGCGACAATCTGCAAGTTGTACGGGTCCCACGTTGTGCTGCCGCTGTCCGCAACGTTCATGTACGCAAATTCGTGGTCTGTGAGCTCGGAGCGCAGCATTTTGATGAACCAGAACGGATCGCGCCGCGTTTCCACCGCCTCGGCGGACGGACCCCCGGAGATGGGGTCGGGTTCGCTGGGCGGCCTGCTCCCGGGGAGGGGGCGGCCCGGACTGCGCGAGAGACGGCTGTACGGAGCAGGACGGCTCGCTGCGAGAGGGTCCGCAGCCCTGCTAGCAGCGGGTGCCGCGCGATGATTCAGCGGTTGGGAAGAGGTAGATCGCGGCTCAAGGAGAAGCCGTCTCGACAAGAAAGATTTGTCCATCGAACCTGGGGGGCGTTTGAGGAGGGCCGAGGAACGCGTGTCCGGGATGAAGGCGTGACGCGGTGCCAAGGCCCGCACGGCAGCTCGACGACGCAAAGCCTGAAAGATCTTTCAGCTTCGTGTCAGGGTAACGGCTTCATGGAAGCGTTGCTTCACAGCAGTGCCGAGCCCGCCTCAAGCCTGCAATGCGGCGTGTGCTGTGCTCGTCCGCACGGCGTTTCGGAGTGCGCGGCCTCCCGAGGAGGACGCGGGTTCATGAGGTGGCGCCTCGCGACGGCCTGCAGAACGAGACCACGGTCCTCTCGACACCGGCGAAGCTCTCGCTGATTCGGCAGCTGGTCGCATCTGGCCCGAGCAGCGTCGAAGTCACCTCGTTCGTGCGCGCGGACGTGATCCCTGCGCTCGCGGATGCGGACGAGGTGTGCGCGCAGCTGTGGCAACAGGAGTGGGCGCACGACGCACGAAGCGACGGCATGGAGTTCGTCGGACTCGTGCTCAACAAGCATGGCTTCGACCGCTTCCTGCGCGCACAGCTCGATGCGGTGACGCTTGTGGTCTCGTGTACCGATACGCACAGCAAGGCGAACTCCGGAAAGGGCTTCGACGATGCTCTGGTGGCGATGTTTGACCTCGTGCGCATGGCGCACGCGGAGGGAGTCAAGGTGCGCACGTACGCCTCGATGGCCTTCGGCTGCCCCTTCGAGGGCGATGTCGAGGAGGCGCGCGTGCGCGCAGTGGTGACGGCGATGGCCGAGGCCGGCGCCGATACCGTGGTGCTCGCGGACACGATCGGCACCGGCCACCCCGAGCAGGCGCGCGCGCTCGCCGAGCTGGCGCTCGAGATCGTTCCGGCTGAGCGCCTCGGGATGCACATGCACGACACGTACGGACGCGCCGTCGACAACTGCGCCGTCGGTGTGCAGCTCGGGCTCGTGCACATGGACTCGGCCGTCGGCGGCTGCGGCGGCTGCCCCTTCGCGCCGGGCGCCGCCGGCAACCTCGCGACGCACGATCTCCTCGCGATGCTCGACGACGCCGGCGTGGCGCACGGCGTCGACAGCGCGCGGCTCGTCGACGCGCACGCCACCCTCGAGGCGGCGCTCGGCCGAGAGATGAAGCCGCACCATGTCGGTCGACATGGTTGAGGTCTCTCAGCGCCCGTAAGCATGAGTATGCCGACCGCGATGCCGTTTTGTGTGTCACACGTGCGGCGGTGTGTGAGTGTGTGTCGGTCGCCGGACGACCGGCCCGCGAGGGAAAGAAATTCGCGCGGGCCGCGCTGACGCCTGCATCGGGAAAGTGCAGGCGCGTCCGCCGTCCGCGCTTGGCTTTTAAAGCGTACGTGGCTCTCTGTGCGTATTGAATCCTCCGAGGAGAATCAATCCTCTGTGCGTATTGATCGAATCAATACCCCGAGGAGTCTCTAGGCCCTAGAGGCGTGCAGACACCGAGATCTCTTCAGCGGTCGCTCTGGAGCCTCGTTTGGAGGCCGGTGCGCAGCTCGTCGCGCAACTCCGAGATCTCGGGGTCAGTGCGCGGGAGGTGCGCACTGCCGCTGCGGGTGGCGGCGAGGCCGGCCGCCGGTGTCGACGACGCCTGCGGAGCGCTTGCGGGCAGCGGCTTGGAGCGTTGCTCCGACAGGTGCCTGGCCCATGGCGGCGCCTTCAATGTGAAGCCGGCCATCGCCCGTTTGATCGTGTCGACGTGCTCGGTGGGCATGGGCTCGATCAGCTCGGCCGTCCACCCAGGCGGCGACGCAACGCTCTCGGCGTCCGCGTGCGCTCGTTGCGCGGGCTGTGGCCCCGCTTCAAGCTCGCCTGCGCCGTCGTCAGCGTCGGCGTCGTCGTCGGACTTCGCGCCCACGGTGGCGCGCGCGTGCGGCTCTAGGTCGACGGCGTCCTCGGCATCTGATGAGTCGTTCTGCAGCTGCACATAGCCCTCCGCGGCCTCTGGGCTGATCTCTTGCGATGCGGCGGTCTCCTCCGCGTGGTAGTGCGGCTCTGGCGCCTCAGCCGCCCGGCGCCGGCTCACAGCGATCGTGAGTTCGTACTCGCGCTCGAGCAGCTGGAGCGCACCTTGAGGATGTTCCGACATCCTACTGTATGGGCTGACTGCCTCTCTGTGTATGGCATGCCCGCGGCGGAAACGTACCGCGTACCCGTACCGCGTACCCGAAACGAGCCGAAATCGGCTACGGTAGCGCGAGCGCGGGTACCGCCGTACTTTCGCCGGAGGTACGGCGGCCA
>Ga0163111_10001012_pt1 | contig 17030 bp, 11 predicted proteins | sample CRUFie1St18metaG_FD_109645 | JGI IMG/M metagenome (GOLD analysis project Ga0163111, IMG submission 109645) | Marine microbial communities from the Costa Rica Dome - CRUD Field 142mm St18 metaG | ecosystem: Environmental > Aquatic > Marine > Oceanic > Photic zone | place: Costa Rica: the Eastern...
TTATCGTCCCACAGCACGGTCATCCGGCCGAGCTTGAGATGCCCTGCAAGGCCGATCGCTTCGTGATTGATGCCTTCCATCAGGCATCCGTCGCCGGCGATTACCCAAGTGCGGTGGTCGACAAGCTCGTCCCCGAAAGTCGCATTGAGATGGCGTTCGGCCATCGCCATGCCGACACCCATGGCCAGGCCCTGACCCAGCGGGCCGGTGGTCGCTTCGACGCCGTCGAGCAGGAAGTTCTCCGGATGGCCGGCGCAGGGGCTGCCGATCTGCCGGAAATTGCGGATATCTTCCATCGTCGGTGCCGCATAGCCGGTCAGGTGCAGCAGGCTGTAGATCAGCATCGAGCCATGCCCTGCCGATAGCACGAAACGGTCGCGATCGGCCCAGTCGGGAACCGCGGGATCGTGCTTCAGGTATTCACTCCACAGCACGGTCGCGACATCCGCCATGCCCATCGGCATGCCCGGATGACCCGAATTCGCCGACTGGACCGCATCCATCGAGAGCGCCCTGATGGCGTTGGCCATCGGGACCATGCGAGCGGTGGCGAGACTCATTGAACAATTTCTCCGGAAAACTGGGCCGATTCGACGCGCGCGAAGCCTTCGCGGAGGCGGCGCGCGAGGTCAACCCGCGCCCGCGCCCCATTGCGCCTCGCGCCCGGCTCAGGCCACTTATCAACAGCGAACGCCAAACCTTTGCCATGGCGAAGCAATCTTGGTATTTCGTATCGGTCATGACTACGGAACGTATCGGAAATGCGCTCGACCGGATCGATCGCGCGCTTGCGCGGATCGAAACGCAGGCGGCGCTTGCCCGCAGCGCCCCGAAACCGGGCGGCACAGCGAATGCCGAACTCGTCGCGCGCCACGAGGCGCTGCGCGAACGCGTATCCGACAGCATTGCCCAGCTCGACTCGCTGATCGAAGGCCTGCCGCAATGAGTGATGTCACTCTGGCGGTGGGTGGCCGCAATTATACCGTGTCCTGCGCCGACGGGCAGGAGGAACACGTGCAGCGCCTGGCTGCGGTGATCGACGGCAAGCTCGGGTCGATGGGCGCCAATCTGTCGAGCCAGGAAGCGAAGAACCTGTTGTTCGCGGCGCTGTTGCTGGCGGACGAACTGGACGAGGCCAAACAGAAAGCTGCACCACCCGAGCCTGCCTTCGACGCCGACAGGCTGGCCGGACAGCTCGAAAGGATCGCGGTCGCACTGGAGAATGCGGCATCGACCCTTGAGGACGGCACCAGCGCATCCTAGATAGCGCGGTGGCGGGGCTGCCCGGCACGAGCCGCATGAATATCCCTGAGGCTATAAGCAATCCATGGGAGCTGTCCCTGCCCTGGTCCACCGGTTCGGCCGTGGGATCGGGGCATACGGCACCCACCTGACGTTTTAGGCGTCAGAGGATTTCGCCGGAAACGACCCATGGTGGTCCCGCCACTTTCACCCAGGAGGAACGCAGCGTGACCAAGGACGATCTTCGCAAGGATCTGCGCATCGCGCGCCGCGACCATGTCACCGCGCTCCCGGCATCGATGCGGACGCTGGTCTTCATGCGACCGCCTGCCCCGCTTGGCGCGCTGGTACCCGAGGGCGCGACGATCGGCCTTTACCACGCCAATCCCTACGAAGCGCCCACCGCAGCCTATGCGCGCCATTTCTTCGAGCAGGGTCACGAACTGGCCCTGCCGCGCTTCGCCGGTCGCGGCGAAGCCATGCGATTTGCACGCTTCATCGATCCCTTCGACGACAGCGACCTGGAAAAGGGGCCCTACGGGCAACCGCAGCCCCTTGCCGATGCACCGCTCGTACAGCCGCAGGTGCTGTTCGTTCCACTGGTCGGCTTCACGAGCCAGGGCGCTCGCCTCGGGCAGGGCGGTGGACATTACGATCGCTGGCTGGCCGATCACCCCGATACAGTGGCGATCGGACTGGCATGGGATTGCCAGCTCGTCGACGCATTGCCGGTTGAACCGCACGATATCCCGTTGACCGCGATCATAACCCCCACCCGCATCTATGGACCTTTCGCATGAGGAACGAACCCACCTGGCGCATCCCGGTCGGCATTCTCGGCCTGCTCTTCGTGCTGGCGGTCTATGGCGTGGTAATCGCGCGCTACGCACCCGGCCTGATCGGTGACTGGCCGACGCTCGTGCAAACGGTGATCTACATCGTGCTCGGGTTGATCTGGTTGCTGCCGCTGCGCCGTTTCCTCATCTGGATGGAAACCGGGCGCTGGGGCTGATTGCCAAGCGCAGGGCCTTGCCCTAGCCTCTCCCTCGGAGAGGGAAAATCATGACATCAGGAGAAGGCACGGCCACGCGGCCGTCGGTCTGGCTCAAGCTGGCGCATGGATCGGGCGCCGCGGCGTTCGGCATCAAGAACGGCGGCTTCGATTACTTCCTGCTGTTGTTCTACGGGACAGTCATCGGGCTCGAGCCGGGGCTGGTCGGCCTCGCCATCCTGATCGCACTGGTAATCGACGCGATCAGCGACCCGCTGGTCGGCTATTGGTCTGACAATTTCCGTAGCCGCTGGGGCCGCCGCCATCCCTTCATGTATGCCGCCGCGTTGCCTGTCGCGCTGAGCTATTTCCTGCTCTGGAACCCACCAGACTGGGGCCAGACGGGCCTGTTCCTTTACCTCACGCTCATCGCTGTTCTGATCCGCACCTTCATCACCTTCTACGAGACCCCCAGCTCGGCGCTCATCCCGGAGATCACGGCGGATTACGAGGAACGCACCAGCCTGCAATCCTACCGGTTGCTGTTCGGCTGGTCGGGCGGAAACCTGATGACGATCGTCATGTTCGGCGTCTTGCTCACCGGCCCGCTCGGCATGCGCGACCGCGATGCCTATGCCACTTACGGGATCATCGCTTCGGTGCTTATCTTCGCGACCATCATGATCTCGGCGCTCGGCACGCACCACAAGATTCCCGACCTCCACCGACCGGTCGAGACGGGCGAACGCTACAGCGTCGCGCGTATCTTTCGCGAGATGATCCAGACGTTGAGCGAGAAGAGCTTTGTGGCGCTGTTCTTCGCCACCATGCTGTTCGCGGTAGCCAGCGGCCTTTCGGCAGCCCTCGCCTTCCTCATGCTCAATTATTTCTGGGGCTTCAGCGAATTCCAGATCTTCATCTGGACCTGCACCGTGTTTCTCTCCGCCCTGCTGGGATTTCTGGTCGCACCATGGACCACGCGGCGGCTGGGGAAAAAGCGTGCGACTATCGTGCTGGGACTGCTGGCTTTCACCATTCAGCCAATGCCGGTGCTTCTGCGCCTTGCCGGGCTGATGCCCGAAAATGGCGATCCGCTGCTGTTTCCATTGGTGCTTGCGATCAACGTCGTCGACCTGTCTCTCATCATCGCGGTGCAGGCTGTGGCCTTCTCGATGATTGCCGATCTGGTGGAATCGAACGAAGTGCGCACCGGCCGACGATCCGAGGGCGTCTATTACGCGGCGGTGACCTTCACGCGGAAGACGACGCAGGGGCTCGGGGTGCTGGCTGCGGGGCTGATCCTGTCGTTCATCGATTTCCCCGAAGGCGCGGAACCCTCCAGCGTGTCGCAAGAAGTGTTGTGGCAATTGGGCGCGCTCTACGCACCCGCGCTGCTGGCGATTTATCTCGCGGCGCTGTTCTGCATTGCGCGCTATCGGATCGACAAGGCCGAGCACGAGGAAAACCTGCGGCGGCTTGCTGCAGCGCGTGCAGCCGCAACCGACTGACGACCTATTCGATTGTTTGGAAAATCCCCAAGTGGCGCGAGTGACGGGACTCGAACCCGCGACCTTCGGCGTGACAGGCCGACACTCTAACCAACTGAGCTACACCCGCGCAGCCACTTGGGAGCCGCGCATCTACGGGCGGCTCCGATTCCTGTCAACGCAGATTCGCTGCTTTTTTCGAACTTTTTTACAAAGCGGCAATCGGCTTCTCTATTTACCGCAAAACCGCCGATTTCTGCGCGTTTTTACCACATGACAACACGCAAAGGGCCCCCGAACCCATGGTCCGGGAGCCCTGTGTCGTCGCGGCCCGCAGCGAGCGCTGCGAAAGACCTTCACTCGACGAGGATCAACGCGGGCGTTTCCAGCAAGCGTTTGAGCGCCTGGACGAAGCTCGCCGCGTCCCAGCCATCGACCACGCGATGATCGCAGCTGATCGAAATATTCATCAGCTTGCGCTTCTCGATCCGCTCCACTCCATCCGCACCGGTCACATACATCGGCCGTTCGATGATCCGGTTGGGCCCGATGATCGCCACTTCGGGGCGATTGATGACCGGGGTCGTTGCCACGCCGCCAAGCGGGCCCAGCGACGTCACGGTCAGCGTGCCGCCCTGCATTTCTTCCGACTTGGCGGTTCCGGTCCGCGCAGCTTCAGCCAGACGCGCGATCTCGTTGGCCAATTGCCAGAGGTTCTGCGCTTGCGCGTTGCGGATGACCGGGACCATCAGGCCCGCATCGGTCTGCGCCGCCATGCCCATGTTCACCGAACCGTGACGGGTCACGATGCCTGCCTCGTCATCATACCGGGCGTTGATCATCGGGAAATCGGGCAGCGTCTTGCAGATGGCAGTGATCAGCAACGGCAAGATCGTCAGCTTGGGCTTTTCGCCGCGATTGCTGTTGAGCTGCGCGCGAAGCACTTCCAGATCGGTAACGTCGACTTCCTCGACATAGGAGAAGTGCGGGATGTTGCGCTTCGACGCGGCCATGTTCTCGGCGATGCGGCGACGCATGCCGATGACCTTCTTCTCTTCGTCCGCGCGGGGCTTGGCGGCAGCGCCATATCCCCCATTATAGGACAGGAACTGGTCGAGATCGCCATGGCGGATACGTCCGTCCTCGGCAGGCTTTACCTGCGCGAGATCGACACCCAGCTCCTTGGCGCGCTTGCGCACAGCCGGAGTAGCGAGCACCTTGGCCTGTGCGGAGGGTTCGGGTGCCGGGCGCGGTTCGGGCTGCGGTGCCGGATCGGGATCGGCTGCCAGCGCATCATCCGCGTCCGACGCATCGGAAGTCTCGACCTCGATCCGTTCCTCGACCGGTTCCGCCTTGGGAGCGGGCGCCGGTGCCGGTGCCGCCTCGGCAGCGGCCTGGTTTTCTTCCGCAACATCGTCGGGCACTTCGCCCTCGACCTCGATCACCACGAGCATCGACCCGATCGAGACCATGTCGCCCTCGCCGCCGGCGATCTCGAGGATCTTGCCGGTCACCGGGCTTTCCATCGGGACAGTCGCCTTGTCGGTCATCATGTCGACGAATTCCTCGTCTTCATTGACCGTGTCACCGACCTGCTTGTGCCATTGCACGATCTCGGCCTCGGCGATGCCTTCGCCGATATCGGGCATGTTGAAGGTGAATTTCGCCATGGGGATCAGTCCTTGAGGATCTTGTCGATGGCCTCGCCGATGCGGATCGGGCCCGGGAAATAGGCCCATTCGAGGCTGTGGGGATAGGGTGTGTCGAAACCGGTGACGCGTTCCACCGGGGCTTCGAGATGGTAGAAGCAGCGTTCCGTCACGAGCGCGGAAAGTTCCGCACCGAACCCGCTCGTACGGGTTGCTTCGTGCACAATCAGGCAGCGCCCGGTGCGTTCGACCGAAGCCTCGATCGCCTCGATGTCGAGCGGCACCAGCGTACGCAGGTCGAGAATGTCGGCTTCGACGCCCTTTTCACGGCATACCGCCTCGACCACATGGACCATAGTGCCATAGGCGAGAATGGTGAGCTGCTCGCCCTCGGTCACCTGTCGCGCCTTGCCCAGCGGGATCTTGTAATACCCCTCGGGGACCACGCTGGCGTCGAACTTCTTCCACGGCTGCACGGGCTTGTCGTAATAACCCGAGAACGGGCCGTTGTAGATGCGCTTGGGCTCGAAGAAGATGACCGGGTCATTGTCCTCGATGCAGGAGATCAGCAGCCCCTTCGCATCGTAAGGCGTGGCCGGGATCACGGTCTTCAGACCCGAGACGTGGGTGAAGATCGCTTCGGGGCTCTGGCTGTGCGTCTGGCCGCCGAAGATGCCGCCGCCGAAGGGCGAACGGACGGTCATCGGCGCGACATATTCGCCCGCCGAGCGATAACGCAGACGCGCTGCCTCCGAAATCAGCTGGTCGAGGCCGGGATAGATGTAATCGGCAAACTGAATTTCGGGCACCGGACGCAGGCCGTAGGCGCCCATGCCGACCGCCACCGCGATGATCCCGCATTCGTTGATCGGCGTGTCGAAGACGCGGGTCTTGCCGTATTTCTCCTGCAAGCCCGCAGTGCAGCGGAAGACGCCGCCGAAATAGCCGACGTCTTCGCCCATCACCACGACATCGTCGTCACGGCCCATCGACACGTCGAGCGCGTCGTTGATCGCCTCGATCATGTTGAGGCGGCGTTCATCCTGCTGCTCGGTGGCGGGCAGGTCCTTGGTCCGGGTCTCGCTCATGCCTCGGGCAATCCTTCGGGAAACTTGGTTTCGCGTTCATGCACCGCTTGGTCGGCCTGCTCACGCAGGTGCCAGGGAAGCTCTTCGAAGACATCTTCGAACATGGTGCGGAACGGGTGGTGCAGACCGTGGCCAAGAATACCGTTGGCCTCGGCTTCCTTGGTCACCTTCTTGACATGCTCGGCCGCTTCCAAGTCCATCTTCTCCTGCCGCTCCTCGTCCCATTCACCGATTGCGATGAGGTGGTTCTTGAGCCGCATGACCGGATCGCCGAGCGGCCATTCGCTGCGCTCCTGCGCACTGCGGTAGCCGCTGGGATCGTCCGAGGTTGAATGCCCCTCGGCGCGGTAGGTAAAGAACTCGATCAGCGTCGGTCCGGCATTGGCCCTCGCGCGGTTCGCTGCCCAGCGCTCGGCGGCATAGCAGGCGAGGGCGTCGTTGCCATCGACGCGTAGGCCGGCAAGGCCGTAGCCCAGCGCGCGCGCAGCAAAGGTGGTGCGCTCTGCCCCGGCGAAACCGCTGAAGCTAGAGATCGCCCACTGGTTGTTGATAACATTGAGGATAACCGGTGCATTATACACCGTCGCGAAGGTGCAGGCCGAATGGAAGTCGCCCTCCGCAGTGCTGCCCTCGCCCACCCAGGTCGCGGCAATGCGGCTGTCGCCCTTCATCGCGCTGGCCATCGCCCAGCCCACCGCCTGCGGCGTCTGCGTGGCAAGGTTGCCGCTGATGGTGAAGAAGCTGTGCTCGCGGCTCGAATACATGATCGGCAGCTGGCGGCCCTTCAGCTTGTCGCCCTTGTTCGAGTAGATCTGGTTGATCATTTCGATCAGCGGGTAACCGCGTTGGATCAGGATGCCCTGCTGGCGGTAGCTGGGAAAGACCATGTCGTCCCCCGCCAGTGCCATCGAGGCCGAGACGCTGGTCGCCTCCTCGCCGGTGCACTTCATGTAGAAGCTGGTCTTGCCCTGCCGCTGTCCGCGGAACATGCGTTCGTCGAACGCTCGCGTCATCGCCATGTGGCCGAGCATCTTGCGCAGCGTGTCGGGATCGAGCTTGGGATCCCACGGACCGTGCGCCTTGTCGTCATCACCCAGCACCCGGACCAGCCCGAACGCCAAATCATGCATTTCGGCGGGATCGCAGGCTTCGTCGGGCCGCGGGGCACTGCCTGCTGCGGGAACCTCGATATGCGAGAAATCGACCGTATCTCCCGGCCGGAACTTGGGTTCGGGAACATGCAGCGAAAGCTTGGGGCGGTTGTCGCCCTGTGCTGCACTACCCTCGGGCCTGTCGGCCATAGAATCGTCTCCCAGACGCAATCTTACGCTTAAGCGTTATTTTATTTCACGGATGGGAAACGGTCAAGTCAGGCTCGTTTCACACCGCGACGGGCGCCTTGATCGGCCCGTGCGGCGTGTAATCGTGCACTGCGAAATCCTCGATAGCGTAGTCGAAGACCGTGTCCGGGCGCCGCATTATCTCAAGCCGTGGGTGACCGCGTGGTTCCCGCGCCAGTTGCTCGGTGATGAGCGCTTCATGGTTCAGATAGAGATGCGTATCGCCCCCGGTCCACACCAGTTCACCCGGTTCCAGCCCGACCTGCTGCGCAATCATCCGCGTAAGCAGCGCAGCGGACCACAGGTTGAACGGCAGCCCCAGCGCGACATCGCAGCTGCGCTGGTAGAGCAGGCAGTTCAGCCGTGTGCCGTCCGCACCGACATGAAATTGACAGGTCTTGTGGCACGGCGGCAGCGCCATCGCATCGAGCTCGGCGACGTTCCAGCCCTCGATAATATGGCGCCGGCTTCCCGGATTGTCGCGCAGCGAAGCGATCACCTGCGCGACCTGGTTGATCCCCGGCCCCGCACGATAGCTGCCATCGCCCTGCGCTTCATATCTCGGCCAGTCGACCCATTGCTTGCCATAGACAGGACCGAGGTCGCCCCAGCGTGTGGCGAAGTCCTCGTCCTCGGCGATCCGCGCGACGAAATCCTCCAGTGCGATCGCCTCGCCCGTTTCCCTGACATAGCGGGCATGCGGCCACTCGTTCCAGATCTTGACGCCCTGCAAGACCAGCGGGCGGATGTTGGTTTCGCCGGTCAGGAACCACAGCAATTCGCGTGTCGCGGTCTTCCAGTAAACGCGCTTGGTGGTGATCAGCGGCATCGCGCCATTGGCTAGGTCGAACCGCAGCATTGCGCCGAACACCGAGCGCGTACCGATCCCGGTACGATCGACGCGCTGGTCGCCCTCGTCCCAGATGCGCCGCATGAGATCGAGATATTGCTGTTCGTAATGCGGCTGGGACACGCGCTTCCGCCCTTTCTGAAGGTCGGGCCGCCCTAACCCGAAATTGTCGCAAATGCCCGCTTGCGTGCATCGCAATCCACACCTATAGGGCGCGCCTGCTTCGCACCCGCACCGTACAGAACGGTCCGGGCCGATCCGGTCGGGGAGTAGCTCAGCCTGGTAGAGCACTGTCTTCGGGAGGCAGGGGCCGGAGGTTCGAATCCTCTCTCCCCGACCAATTTTCGTCGTTTCCGACATTAAGCCGCAGAATTCCGCCGTTTTCCTCACCCAGAGGAAATCGGTCGGGAATCTTGCGCGCCGATTGTGCCACAAATTGTGCCACAGATTGTGCCCGCATCGTGCCCTGCCCGGCTCCTCGCAGCCAGGAATTCAATGGCATGGCACTCTATCGTCGCGGCCCCGTCTTTTGGTGGAAATCGCGCCTGCGTTTCTCATCCGTTCCATCTCATCATACAATAGTGAGGATATCGCTGCGCACGGCGAGCCCTCAGCAGGCCCGCGCGCGTGCAGCCAAGCTCGATCTGGCGAAGGACGCGATGATGGAACAGATGCCGATACTGCGGCGAAACGTGAAGGCGGAGGACATGCCCGGCCTCTACAAGCGTGCCTTCGAGCGCGAGCTCGACCGTGTGATCATGGCGCAGTTCCAGGAACCGGGGCGGGTCGACGATCATCTGGCCTTCAATCGCAACTACGCCCGTTACTTCTCGCTGCTCGCCACCGAACCGCAGCTGCTCGATGCGAGCATGGAGAGCTATCAGGAACTCGTCGCGCGTGGTTTGGGTGAGGAAGATGCCGATGCACTTGCCGCCATAGCGAGCCGTCACAAGCACCAGCGCCCGATTTCACCTGGGCAACTCGCCGATGACCTGCGGGCCCAGGGTATCGAGCCGAGCCAGCGAAACCTTGCCGCTTTTGCGCGGATTGCAGCCGCAGCTTATCGAAACGCCAATATCGAGGCTTGCAAAGAGCTGGGAGCTCCATTGGCGGACAGCGACGTCTGGCCACTTCCGCAACATCTCTCACGGCTCGCCCATATCGAGACATCCTCCACTGTTCCGGCACCAACTCAGGCGGCGAACGAGGGCCCGAGGGAGACACACATGGCTGCTGAGGAAGCTTTTCCAGGCTCCGAAGCGCCATTGCTTTCCGTATACGCCGAGCAGGCGCTGGAGAGGAAAATCAGGGACGGTGCCTGGGACAAAGGGCGCGAACGCGACATCAATGGTGCGGTAAGGCTCTTCATCGCGGCCAATGGCGACATCCCCGTCAACGCCATCACCCAGAAACACCTCATCGCCATGAAGGACCTTTTTCCCCGCCTCCCTGTCGTTTACGGCCGGGCGCGGAACGATGAGAACGGCAAGGAAGTAAGAGAAACAATCGAGGAAGCCCTTGCACGCGGCGATACCCTGCGAAGGAAATGGGATGACGATCCCACCGCCGCCGATGCCGCGGGCTTGCCCTATGTGGGCCTGTCCCTGACGACGCAGCGCAAGCACATGACATGGATTAGCGCGCTGGTGACGCATCTCGAGGGAAACGATCCCGATCTAGCGCCAAAAGGTCTCAATTTCACGGCGGTCCGCAAGACCTTGGTCAACCCGAAAAAGCAAGGCGAGCGCCATTCGGTAAGGAACAACCAGAAACGCAATAGCGGACGCCTGCCGTGGGACCGTGACGAGCTTCGGCAGATGCTGAATACCCCGGTTTGGTATGGCTGTGCCGGCCTGTGGAATCGGTTCGAGCCGGGTGATGAGGTGATCCATGACGGCAGTTACTGGGTGCTACCGTTGCTAGTCTCGACGCTTGCCCGCTCCGATGAGATCGCTGGGCTGGCTGTCGCCGACGTGGTTCTCGATTGCGAGGTCCCCTATTTCCACATCCGTGAACCCTCCCCACGCGCACAACGTCGCCCGTTCCGCCGGGTCCGGCAGCCGGCATCCCGTCCCAAACAACAACAAGGCCGTCGCATCGGGCTACCATGGCATGAGCCAGAAGAAGATACGCCTCGGCACGGCGGCAATTTTCAGCTTCTATAACAGAAAGATAACGAGCACTGGCCGTGATCCGATCAAATTCGCCTGCAATGCGCTCAAGACTGATCTCGTCCGTGTTTTCGAGACCATCCAGCAAACCCTGGCGAAATTCTTCCTTTGGCATCGGGAGGCAATGCCACAACTCAATCTCAGGGAAGTGCTTTTCGAATTGCGCAGCGACCAAGAGATCAGCACCCGCCGCCAAGCCATTGGCCAGAACGAATTTCTGGTCTTCGCCCAAATCGGCTAGCAGCGTCTCCCGAAGCGTCACAATGATAGCCGGAAGGTCTGCGTGAACCGTAGCTTCAAGATTTGGCATGAGCTTGCGGTGACCTGCAAATCCGATGACACAGGCGTCCAATGGTGGCGTGGCCATCTTCAATGTCATGCGCCTCCGCCCCATTTTCGCAGCAATTCAGTCGCGCTTGCCGAACCTTGACCTGCGGCCCTCTTCATTAGGGCGATACCCGCCACCTGCTGCTCTTGATCCGCGTTCGGTGCGAGAAACTGGCTCGCCGCGAAATTGACCGATCCAATTGGGTCGCCTTTCTGGTGGCTTTGTTGCGCGCTTCGCTGCGACTTCTTGTAAACCTCGCCTGGTTTGAACGTTGCAAGTGTGCGCCAGAAGTCTTCAATTCCTTCGGGTAGCCCAGCAATTGCCGCCCGCTGGAATAGCGAGAGCGCTAATTCCGAAGAACTTTTACCAAATACGCCATCAAGCCACATCTTTCCCAGAATATGGGCAGCGTAAAAACTGCCCTCTTGCACAGCCACTTCCAAGTGCTCGCGCGCCTTGACCGCGTCCCCTCTCTGGACCGCGCCCATCGCAGCTAGGAACCGGCCTTGCCCCGGGGGCCTCCCCTCTTCACGGGCAGCTTTCGAAGCTTGTGAGTCGTGGGCTCTATCAGCGCCACTTCTCCTGATCGATTGGTCTCCTTGCGACGCATTCTGTTCCTCAGCCGGAGAGTCGTCTTGATCGACCTCAGCGGCCGCAAGTATTGCCAGATCAGCAACAAAGGGATCGCTGTCGATATCGTGACCAGACGATCTGAGCTCCTCGAGCAGCCCCGGAAAAACAGCTGCCGCATCGAGCTGGCCGCACAACGCGAAGAAAATTAAACCTTCGACAAAGGCTGGCACGAGTTTGCCAAGATCCTTCTCGTTTGTTCGCAGGCTACGGCTCGTAAGGAATTCGCTGAAAGACATGTTGCCCTTCGCCTGGTGGAGCATTGCCGCAAGCCGATGAACGCCATACTCTGCCTGTTCATGCCGCCGTGAGCTCCGCCCAGCATCATCGAAGACTATGCCTTCAAGAATCAAGTGCTCGGCTTCAGCCCTTTCGACGTTGCCCTGCCAGAGCAAGATCTCGATCTCGGCCTCACCATGTTCGAGGATTTGCAGGCGGTGGCGCTCTTTCGAGAACATCTTGCCGTTCGTCAGTGATGGCGCGGGCAACTTGGCAGCCAACTCCGTCAGGCCCATGCGGTGGAGAAACAGGCGCTCTGCCGCGACATAAGTCGTCGTCCCGGTGCGCCCACGCTCCCCAGAACCGTTGAAGCGGACCACTTGAAGGAGTTCCTCGGCTCGGACCAAGATCGATCCTTCGCCACCATGCTCCATCGCATCGATGATGCGGTATCCACTTGGGAATAGAACGACGTCAGGTTGCTGCCCCTGCGACCCTTCGAGCGTATCGATTACGATCCGGTCGGATTGAAGTTGCACGCAGAACTGGTCGAAATCGAGCCGGTAGTCGACATCGTGGTGCGAAGACAGCGACCACCGCAGGCCGCCTTCGCTGGCTCCGTGGATTTTCTCCATCGTCTCGCGCAAAGGCACTGGCAGCCTTATCGGACTCTCAGCAAAACCGATGTCGATCTTCATCGCCTCTTCGTCAAAGCCGACGAGCCTGGGGCCAGATTCGCCTTGGAAAAGGAAGCCGCTGGGAACAGGGATTGCCGGTCCGCTGAATGGCAAGAGGGATTGAGACAAGACACCGCGATGCGAACAGAATGCAATCGCCATCAGGTGCCGAGAAGATCCTGTTTCTCCGTGATTGACGAGCGCCAACCCCACTCCGGCATTTCTGAGCCAGGCCACCTGCTGGATTGATCCCTTGTTGCCTTCGGGCAGCAATGAAGCGAGGTCGAACAACGGGACGCAGTCGAGGTTCGCCAAGAGCGAACTTCGGGGGATCATCCGCTCGACGCCTTGCCCGAACACGGCCATAATCGCGCCGCGGTCGACGATGAGCTGATGGACTTCTTCCTTAACGGGCAGCTTGCCAGTCGGAAAGTTCCCGTTGCCAAGCGTCGCGCCGATAAGATGGCTGCCATCGCTCGCAATGTAGGCAAGATTAGAAAAATAAGGGCCCAAATCCGGATCGGCTGAAGTGACCATTTGGGTCAGGGTGGTAGCTAAAGGCATCCACCACCGTCCCGCTTCATGGCGAGAGTCGGACAACGCGACCCTTGCCGGTGTCCCGCTGTAGCTCAAAACCATGTCGCCGAGCGTCTGCCAATGGCTGAATGGACGATCAAGCGATGGCAACATCGCCTCCATCGATCCCGGCGCTGCCGGGGGCTTTGGCTTCCAAGCACCCCTCTGCGCTGAAACGAGCGCCAGTTCACCTCCGGTCTCACGGTAATGTGAAAACTCTACAGTGGGATCAGCTGGGTCGGGCTTCTGTATGACCAGCTCGCCATTTGCAAGGAGTGCGCCATTTCCGCGGTGAAGAATGCCAGTTGCGCCATCAGCATCGACGCTCTCGCCAAGCCAGGAGACTGTTTCGGCCGCATTCCAGAACGCGGCCCTGCCGTCGGGCGAACGGATGAGGGCGCGCCCCTCGCCGAGGTCGATGCAATCGCTCACCCTAGGAAGCAGGTGATCCAGCGAAACCGGCCTTGCTCCGTCGACAGTATGGAGCTCAGGGCGCTCCGCATTGATGAGGATGGCCGCATCCTTGCCAATCGTCACGCCAGGTCGCATCGCGAATGCGAGACCATCGCCGGACTCCTGCGCCAACGCTTGTCCGGTCGAGAGATCGAGAATGGTCGAGCCATCGGCACACCAGGCCAGAATCTTGTGTCCCAGGGCTACGACGCCTCGGGCCATACTTGAGTCACACTTGCGGAAATAACCCTTGCCAACCAGACCTTCCCAGTGCGCGGCGCGGCCCATCGTTAAACTCTCGAGATTTAGGATCGAGACTTCCACGATTGATCGATTGACGACCCGGCTCGTGAAAATCCGCGTGTCGTCGAGCTGATCTGCGCCACCGATCATGGTCGCTTTGGCGAGAATCTCGGGATGCGAGCCGTCGAGCTTTATTCGCGCAACGCCGCCACCTTGTGACACCAAAACGAAACTATCGCCGTCCGGTCGCACGAAGCGGGGCCACCACTCGGGCGCGGTCGCCTGATTCAAGACCATAATTGGTTTGCACTGACTGACTGACCAGACAACCAGCGAAACGAGGCCATGAAAAACAATCAGGTCGGAATTAAGCGCGACGATGTCGCTGCGGAGGTTGAAACTGTTGATACGGCCCTGGTCGAGCAAACTGGTTGCCAGTTTATCTGAAGGCCATGGCCGGGATCGTTGCATGCCCGTATTGCTTATGGCGAACGCCTCGACATTCTCCATCGTCACCGGCGTGAGGCTCTGTCTCTCACCCATTCCGTCCCAGACGGAAATCTGCAGGGGATCGCCGCCAATTGCGAGAACACCACCGTCGGCGAGCCCCACCACCATGCGAAGTCGACCTTCCGTTCCGAAATTCAGGCGCTTGAGCTCTCGTGCTCCCGGAACCGAAGTCAGTGAAATCTGACCATCCTTGCCCCAGGCAAGAATTCGCCCAGTGTCGCCCACCCGCTCTAGACCCTCGATCATTTCGTGCCCAGAAAGACGCGCGCGGAGTTGTCCGTCGTGCGCATCAACGATTGCGAGCGAACCATCCGCTTGGCCGGTGATGAGGTCGTCACCGACCGCCACGGCGTAATTCCGCTGCTGATGCAGGGTGGCATCTAGAATTGCGAGACCAGGAACGCGAGGGGTCCGCAACAGCAAGCGCGTGTTCGCGGCGCCCCATGCAGGTGATGCGTAATGGGAGCGAAGAGGGTTGCTGTCGAATTCGCGCGCGATCCGCTGGGCCACAAAGGCACGCCGCTCCTGCACCTCGGCAAGCCGCGCAAGATTGTGACGTTCTTGCCTGACTAGCCTTGCGAAGGCCTCGAGTATCTCCGAACCCAGCCAATCATTCGCCCGAGCCAGCCCAATCTCCTCAAGCGTATCGCCTATAGTCTCGCTACCAGTTTTAGACGCGGCAAAAGCCGGCTTCGCGACCAATCTCTCGACTTGCTGTCGTGAGTCGCAAGCAATCGCCTGGTAGAGGACTTCCGAAAGGAGATGCCGTGTCGCATTGCTCAGATCAGCGAGGGATGAAAACTGCTCGGCGTAGAGTGTTGCGAGGCGCTCGCGCGCCTCGCCAAGCCGCAAGGGAGGCAATTGCTTTGCTATCGCGCTCTTCAGCGCAGTGTGGATCAAAGCGTAATGCAATTCGCCATCGATCTGGGTTGCTTCGAGCACTCCATCGATTGATCCCATGAGTCTGCTAAAGGCCGTCCGCGGTAACTCGGCGATGTCGCCCGCATCGGGAAAGGCGCCTCGAAGCCAAGCCAACACGTCATGATTGCCCTTTACCGCATCGAACAATGCGCGTTCGGGAACGCTTCGACGGCAGCACACCAGGACTGCCATGATCGTTTCCACGAGCGGGCGACCGTGACCCTCTCCCTTGTCGAGATGCTCGAGCCAGTGAGCCGTCCAGGCTGATAGTGTTGACGTGAAGCGGGGGAGTTCAGCCTCAGCAGAGACCGTCCGCCCAATCGTCGCGGCGAGGCGGGTAGCGACGGCCTTTCCATCCATTTGATCGAGGCCTTCGAGAAGGCTAGCCCACTGCCCGTCTTGAAGCTGACGCCCCGCCGAGCGGAGGTTGAGGTCGATGGCGGAGCGGGTTTCGGAGGCGTTCAATTCGGGTAGATCAAGCAGGTTCTCGGCCCCAAAGACATCCTCAAAACTGCTGCGAAGCGCAGGCGCACTCGTGGAAACGATCAAGTTCAGGCCCTCGCCTGCCGACAAAGGTATCCAAGAGACCGCCTCGGCACTATCGCGCCAATCGCATTCATCGATACCGTCGACAAACAGTGTGAGCGCGCGATCTCGTGGTTTAGCAAGGTATTCGCGCAGCCCCTCGGCACTCGGCCCCTTCGCTGCAGAAGCACGCTCGTCTGAAATCGGGCCTTCTGCGCCCAAGGTGTCCCAAACCAGTTCTAGAAATGCTTGAAGATCGAGCCGCTGGCGCTCGCGGCCTGGACGCAGAACAAGACACTCCCCCCCGTTATCGGAAATGCGCGCGGCGAGCTGATTGACCAGCACGCTCTTTCCGCAGCCGCTCGAGCCGTAAAGCATCCGTGGTCGGCGATCCGTGGCCTCTATAGCTTTTTGAACCGGCGCAAGGCATTCGCGCTCAACCATCGGCACGTCACCAGTAAGACCCGGCCGCGCGCGTTCGTGAAAGGATTTGGTTTCCTCACTCTCGTCAGTTGCAGCTCGCAGCAGTTTTTCGCGAGCCCATTCAGCAAACTTGGTGCGATAGGCTTTGTCCTTCGGACCCTTGCGGACAAGATGCTCAAGCGTCACCCCTGCATCGCGGAATGCATTTGAAACATGCATTTCCCATTCTTCGCCGTCTCCATTTCCATTTGGGTTCGCGCTGGAGGTGAGGTGAGAGAAGAATGTGCCTCTTTCCTCGCGCCACATGGCGGCAAGCCGCTTCGGATCACTCTCTACTAGGTCGAGACCAAGCTCGACCTCCTTAATCGTGACCGGAGTGAGGAAGTCGCGCACCAGGTCTTCCGGTAATTGTCCGCGATTGTCTGCGACGCGGTTGCACAGTTTCTCTTCGGCCTGTTCCCAGGTATCTCCGTCTGGGGCCTCAAAATTCCTTCGGCTTCGCAGCACGTAAGAAGGTTCGCGAAAATTCTGGTCGGGAGCGTAAAGGCGCTCAATCAGCTCACTTCCGCCCGTATCTTGAGAAAGGGCATTGAGCAGCACCTCATAGCGGTCCCGCGGAAGAACCCGGGGGCAGGGCTTCCATCCTGCCCGCGTGCTGCCGAGATACATAAAAAACGGACGAGCGCCCGAAACGGCGCTTCGACGAA
>Ga0163111_10001013_pt1 | contig 17028 bp, 17 predicted proteins | sample CRUFie1St18metaG_FD_109645 | JGI IMG/M metagenome (GOLD analysis project Ga0163111, IMG submission 109645) | Marine microbial communities from the Costa Rica Dome - CRUD Field 142mm St18 metaG | ecosystem: Environmental > Aquatic > Marine > Oceanic > Photic zone | place: Costa Rica: the Eastern...
CCACTCTGCCATCTCTCCTTATTTTAATGCGGCATTATAAATCGTTTTTAATAATCGTATGTGAGGATTTATTTAATAGTGTGGTGGCTTTTGATTTCCTTCTTCTATATGGTCTGCTTGTAAGGAATCTTTAAGCAACTTAAGTTCCTCCTTAAGGGCAATAATCTCCTTTTGCTGTGTTCTGAGTTCCGAGCTAAGTCTCTCAAGAAAGTCCTCCTGATAAACACTCTTGGTTTCCAATTTGTCTAATCTTTCATTCGTCATAGTCTATTGTCTGATCTCTCTTGATATGCTGAATTTAACTCCAGGAGTTGACCTTAATGGATTGATTTCAATTCCACCGCGTCTAAGAAAATTTGCTCTTACACATAATTCGTCTAATCTGCATCTTTTTAAAATATCTACAAATATTCTTTCTACGCATTCTTCATGGAAGCCTTGGTGATTTCGAAAAGAAAGTAAGTATCTAAGTAATCCTGAATGCTGGATTGAATTACCTTTGTAGTAAATATAAATTGTTGCCCAGTCAGGTTGTGCTGTAACAGGACAAAGGCTTCTAAAAAGACTGCATGACAAGCTTTCTTCTAACATATCTATATCACCTGGTTCTAAAACTAAAGCATTTGGATGACTGTCCATGCTATCAACAGGAGTTTTATCAATCGAAACTGAGTCATCTTTGATATCCCTTGGCTCATCATTCAACTCAATTTCTACGTCGGTTTTCAAGACGTTTTGTAAATCTTTCTCTAAAAGCTTTCTTGCCTCATCTATTGAGTTAAATTTTTTATTGTTCAGAGAATATAAATAAAGCTTCAGTGATTTAGACTCTACAAAAAATTTCGAATTACAACTATATGACAAATTCAATATCTTATTTTCAGGTACTCCTTTGGAATTCAACCAAGAAGTTTCATAGGAAGTCCAATAATCTCTTCCTTCAAAGTCCCTAGAGGCATCGACTAAACCTGATTTACGTCTGGAATCATATCTATTTAATGGGGTAAGTATCGAGGGATCATATTCTTTAGGTATTGCTGAATTTTCGCCTAGAAAAGTTTTCATAATTTAAGATCTTATACCCCTACCTTTATTTAAAAACCATAGGCAGATAAAAGCTAAAAGGAATATGAACCCCATTATCATAAATACAGCATAATTAATCGAAAAACCTAATGCTTCGAGATCCGAAGAACCTAAAATTGAATATCTAAATGCATTTATCATATAAAGAATAGGATTAGCCAAAGAAACCGTTTGCCAAAAGGACGGAAGCAACTGTATTGAATAAAATACACCACCTAGGTAAATGAGAGGTTGCATGATGAAAGTAGGAACAATAGATATATCGTCAAAGGATTCTGCAAATAAAGCGTTGAGGAATCCGCCCAGCGAAAAAAGTACAGAGGTAGAAATTACTACCAAGATACTCAAGCCCCAGTTGTCTACAGACAAATCATAGAACCAAAGAGATACGAAAGTAACTATGGCACCTACTAAAAGACCTCTAGCTACTCCACCAAGCACCCAACCTAAAAGAATCAAATAATGTGGTAAAGGTGTAATTAATAGTTCCTCAATACTCCGAGCAAATTTTTGGCCAAAAAATGATGAGACCACATTTGAGTATGAATTACTAATGACTGACATCATAATTAGGCCAGGAATCATGAACTGCATGTAGTCAAAACCGCCCATCTGACCAATTCTCTTACCTATTAGTGTCCCAAAGATAACGAAATAAAGCATTATCATGACTGCAGGAGGAATTAATGTTTGGGTCCAAATTCTCATAAATCTATGTATTTCTTTGTACAAGATTGTCATTAAGGCTCTATATTGTTCTAAAGGAGTCATTCTTTCTCCATTGGTAAAGTCGAATCTACTAAACCCAAAAATAGTTCTTCGAGTCTTCCAGTCTCGTTTCTCATACTCGATATTTCAATACCAGATCTAGATAGAATCTCAAATACAGAATTCAAGCCTTGGCCTTTTCCAACTGTTACTTTTAATTTGCGCGGATTATCCAAGGTCATATCAAAATCTATAGAATCAGGTAAGGCAGATATTGGCTTAGAAAGATCGAATACAAAAGTTTCAACTTCTAGACGAGTTAACAATTCCTGCATGCTAGTGTTTTCCACTATCTCACCGGAATCGATAATTGCAATATTTCTGCACAATCTCTCAGCTTCTTCAAGGTAATGCGTAGTAAGGATTATGGTGGTACCGTTATCATTAATTTCGGTTAAAAAATCCCACAATGATCTTCGTAATTCAATATCTACACCCGCTGTAGGTTCGTCAAGAATAAGAAGATCAGGATTATTTACCAATGCCTTAGCCACCATAACTCTTCGCTTCATCCCGCCCGAAAGTTTTCTAGCCTGTTCATTTCTTTTATCCCAAATATCTAACTTACGCATATAGTACTTGGCATTATCGCGTGACTCTTTAAAACTCAAGCCGTAATAGCCTGCTTGATTTCGAATAATATCACCTACTTTTTCAAACTGGTTGAAATTAACTTCTTGTCCAACAACGCCAAGTTTTTTTTTGGCTAGGGAGTGATTTTCATCTATATCGATATCTAAGATTTTTACCTGTCCGGAGGTTTTCGTTACTAAAGAGCTTATAATGCCAATCGTAGTAGATTTTCCTGCGCCATTAGGTCCTAGGAGTGCAAAGAAATCACCCTTTTCTACATGAAGATCAATGCCTTTAAGGGCTTGGAGGCCTCCAGCATACTCTTTTTTTAAATTAGAAATTGATAGGGCTTTCATGAGCTATTTACTCAAATAAGCCATACTCTCTTCAAGACCTCTGATAGTCAAAGGAAACATATTATCTTCAACAAGACTTCTGGTTAACTCTACTGAAGCGCTATATTCCCAATGCTCTTCAGGAACTGGGTTCAACCATACAAGTTTATCGTAAACTCCGACCATTCTTTTCATCCACAATGCACCAGCTTCCTCATTCCAATGCTCAATACTTCCACCAGGATTTGTAATTTCATAAGGAGCCATTGTCGCGTCACCAACAAATATTATTTTGTAATCAGCAGAGTATTTATGAATTATATCCTCGGTGAAGATACGTTCATTTTGCCTTCTTCGATTGTCCTTCCACACAGTCTCGTATATAAAATTGTGAAAATAAAAATATTCTAAATTTTTGAACTCAGTCTTTGCAGCTGAAAAAAGTTCTTCGCAAACTTTTATATGTGGATCCATAGATCCTCCAACATCAAAAAGAACTAATACTTTTACAGCATTCCTCTTCTCAGGTCTAAATTTCACATCTAGCAGCCCTGCTTTTTTGGCTGTTGAGCTAATTGTGTTATCGAGATCAAATTCTTCATCAGCACTATCTCTAATGAGTTTTCTTAATCTCCTTAATGCAACCTTCATATTTCTAGTGCCAAGCTCTACATCATCATCAAGATTTTTGAAATCTCTAGCCTCCCAAATTTTAGCAGCTTTGCCTTTGCCGCCTTCTCCACCAACTCTAATACCCTCAGGATTTTCACCAGAATTACCAAAAGGAGAAGTTCCTCCGGTACCTATTTGTTTGTTTCCACCTTCATGCCTTTCCTCTTGTTCTTCAAGCTTTCTCTTAAACGCTTCTATGAGTTTTTCAAGGCCGCCAAGAGATTTTATCTCCTTGAGTTCTTCTTCGGTTAGATGCTTTTCAAATTCAGCTTTCAACCATTCGTCTGGAATCAGCATTTCAAGAATATCGTCTATGCTCTCAATGCCCTTAAAGTAAATATCAAAAGCCCTATCAAACTTATCGTAGTGTTTTTCGTCTTTCACCAAAATAGCTCTACTTAAGAAATAGAACTTCTCCATATCAGCAAATGCAAGTCTCTTATCTACTGCAGCGATTAAATCGAGCAATTCTCTAAGAGTGCATGGCACACCTGTAGCTTTAAGGGTATTAAAAAGGGAAATAAACATTATCTAGTTTGTATTGCCTTCTCTTCTTGCCATGAAAGCTAATCTTTCAAGTAGTTGCACATCTTGTTCATTTTTTACAAGAGCACCATATAGTGGAGGTATGGCTTTTGAAGGATCTCTATTCTTAAAAATTTCATCGGGGATATCATCCGCCATTAAAAGTTTCAGCCAATCAATAAGCTCTGATGTAGAAGGCTTCTTTTTCATACCGGGTACTTTTCTTATATCGAAGAATATTTCCAATGCTTCTTTTACCAATTTCTTTTTCACTTTTGGATGGTGGACTTTAACGATTTTTTCCATAGTTTCTCTATCTGGAAAATTTATGTAGTGAAAAAAACATCTTCTTAAAAAAGCATCTGGAAGTTCTTTTTCGTTGTTACTAGTAATTATTACTAAAGGCCTTTGTATTGCTTTGATAGTCTCTTTGGTCTCGTAAACATAAAATTCCATTCTGTCTATTTCCTGCAAAAGGTCATTAGGAAATTCAATATCAGCTTTATCAATCTCGTCAACGAGTAAAACTGCTCTTTCTTCAGAGGTAAAAGCCTCCCACATTTTGCCCTTTTGAATGTAGTTCGAAATATCTTTAACTCTCTCATCCCCTAGTTGCGAATCTCGAAGTCTTGTGACTGCATCATATTCATACAGACCTTGTCGGGCCTTAGTAGTGGATTTTATGTGCCATTCAATAAGAGGCATATTAAGAGATTCAGCTACTTGCTCCGCTAGCATGGTTTTTCCAGTTCCAGGCTCTCCTTTGATGAGTAAGGGCTTTTCAAGTTCTATTGCAGCATTAACTGCCATACTAAGGTCTTCTGTTGATATATAAGAATCAGTCCCTGTAAATTTCATAATTATTCCTTTTTGTAATTATTGTGACTTTATCATACAAACAAAAAAAATCACTATCGAAGAGGTATTGGAATAAATAGCCAATATGCCTCGTTTTTTTTCTAAATTAACTATCGGCTTTTATTTTTCTTGCACTAACAAGTAAAAGAATTGAAGCGATAATTTCAAATGCTATTGCTGATACTAAAAAATCAGTGTTGTGAAATATTCCAGCTGATAATCTGAAAATGGCAGCTGACCCTAGTAATGAAATAGTTGTATAGAGCCATATATGTTCATTCTTATAAGCTCCTATTATGGCCATAAGACCAGCAGTAAAGAAAAATGATGTAAAGTCACCTATCTGAGTATTGCCTCCCTCTCCATCAAGTAATGCCATAGATAAGCTAGTTGCAGCTTGACTGGGATCAAATAACCAAGTCAATGCGTTAAAAAGCATAAAAATTCCAATAACCCCTGATACTACTCTAGCCCACATAATATTCTCCTTACTTGTTAACTACCCTAATTAATTTTCCATTCGGTCCATCTGTTGCCAAAATTAAGCTGCCATCAGGTGAAGAGACTATATCTCTTATCCTTCCGACATCATCAAATAATATTTCTTCTTTTTTTACTTTGTCTTTATCGACCTCTATTCGTCTGACATCGCCAGGAACCAAGGCGGAAATAAATAAACTACCACGCCATTCAGGAAACATTTTTCCTTCATAAAAGGTCATACCTGAAGGTGCAATCGAAGGCACCCAGTATTTGATTGGTTGTTCCATACCATCTTTCTTTGTAAAAGGAGAAATGGTTGCACCGCTATAATCTTTGCCATAAGTTATTGCAGGCCAACCATAGTTTTTCGAAGCTTGAGCAATGTTTAACTCATCTCCTCCCATCGGACCATGTTCATTCTCATATACGATGCCATCTACGACTACAATGCCTTGAAGATTTCTATGACCATAAGACCAAATTTCGGGTAGTGCGTCATTATTAGAGACAAATGGATTATCACTGGGAATGGTTCCATCGGTATTTATTCTAATTATCTTGCCAAAATGATTATCAAGATACTGTGCCTGCTCTCTGTAATTGAAACCATCTCCTGACGTAATTAATAAAGTTCCATCATTAAGAAAAGCCATTCTCGCTCCATAATGAGCTGCGGTCCTTCTCGAGGGGCTAGCTTTAAATAAAGTAGTAACTTCATCGAGCGAATTAGATGACAATTTTGCACTTATAACCTCAAGTGTATTAGTTTTTTGTCCTGAGTCGGGTGAAGAAAATGCTAAATATATTTTTCTATTTTCTTCGAAACTTGGATCAAGAATAATCCCAGATAATCCTCCTTGACCCGCAAAGAGAACCTCAGGTACGCCTTTAATTGGCTCAGGTTTTAGGACACCATTTTCAATCAATCTTAGCTGTCCTGAGAGCTCTGTGAATAATATGTTGTCTTTATCTATGACTGCGACACCCCATGGATGGCTCAAATCCTCAGCAATGACCTCATATTTATAAGTTCTGTCATTGGCAAAAAAAGAATAAGCGAAAGCAATTCCGAATATAAAAAGTCCTATTTTCTTGATCATATTATCCTCTTCTCCAATGTTCTACCAAAATAAAAACCGCTAATTAAACCGAAAGCAGTCAAGATTGATTTTCCAAGTATGCTCCTACCGCCAGCCAGGATATCTAGATTATAAAAAGCTAAAGGCATAAGTAGTACTAGAGAAAGAATTGCAAGTGCACCAGCGACTCCATAAGCATAAGTTTTAGGGACATCAAGCCAGTTAAGTAAGATCTTTGCAACTAAGAAGGCAATTAAAAAGGCAACAGCAACAAGCGCTACTAATGGAATTGCACCCGAAAAGTTCATAGCAAAAATATTTGCAAAATATGTTGAAATGAAATTACTTATTGAAACAGGCATATCGACTGATATTAACCAAAACATATTACTCATTGTTTCTTGAAGTATCACCAAACAAGTAGCTATCAAAATGCTTACAATGAGATTAACAATGTTTATTGTCATTTTTGTGCCTCCGCAGCCTCCATAAGACTTGCTAGTAGTTCCCTATTTTGCTTTTCTCTATCTTCCATTCTTTTGATTGTATCATCATCTACGTTTATAGAGCTCAGCACCTCTTTGTTATCAGATCCAAGAATCGGAGCTAAACTTCTAGGGAAAATTCCTTGACCTTTGAAATTTGCTGGTGGTTTAGGCATTCGCATGATGCCTAATTCTGGATGATCAATTTCAACTATAGAGTTTTGTTCAACTACTTGTGGATCAAGGTGAACCTCACTCAAATCGTTACATATAGAAGCTGAAATTCCTTCTTCATCCATTATTTTTTCTAATTCCTTACTTTTAAGCTTGCTTGTTATTTTATTGATCTCCTTTGTCAATTCCTCTCTATGAACAATCCTTGAAACAAGATTACTGTACTTTTCCTCCAAATGAAGATTTACATCAAAAGTTGTGCAGAATTTAGTAAATATTTCATCATTAGCAATAATTATGAGCACAACTCCGCCATCAAGTGTTTTATAAACCTCAAATAGGTCAGCAAGCTCGCCTATATTCAGGCCACCTTCCTCAAAGGTATAGTTCATCATTAAATCTGGCCAATTATAGTAAAGGGCCGACTCCATCATAGAAATTGGCAAGTATTGTCCACCTTCACCATTTGCTTTCTGGTAAAGTGCTGCAGATATAGCTTGAGCACTGGTTAAACCTGTAACCTTATCGTAAATAATAGTCCTTATAAGTTCAGGAAATACACTACTCTGAGCATTAGGAATTCCTACGGTGCCTTGAATTAAAGGATCGTACACTTTCTTCTCTACATAGGGACCAGATTGCCCGTAACCAGATATGGAGCAGTAAATTAGATCGGGTTTGATTTCTATAAGTGAATCATAGTCAATGCCAAGTTTCTTAACGATTCCAGGTCTATAGTTTTCGATAAGAACATCAGCTGTTGCTACTAAATTCATCAAAACTTGAAGATCGTCCTCATTTTTGAAATCAAGACAAATACATTTCTTGTTTCTGTTAAGTGTAGAAAACATTGCTCCCATACCGTCTTTGATCGTTCCCATGAATCTGGCTAGATCTCCAATTCCAGGAGGTTCAATTTTTATTACTTCTGCACCTTGATCAGCTAACATCATTCCAGCAAAAGGTCCTGATACAGTTGAAGTTAACTCCAATACTCTTACGTCTTTGAATGGTCCGCTCATAACTCCCCCTTTAACAATTCACTGAATTATAATAGACATCATCATGACCGTTGTTCAAGAAAAATTTTTCGATATTGGTGCAAACTTAACCCATAAGTCTTTTAATAAAGATTTAGATAAAGTTATAGATGATTCATATCAGGCTGGCACAACACGTATATCAATTACTGGCAGTTGTCTTGAAGATACTATTCGTGCTTACGAAATTACTAAAAAATATCCAAATATTTGTGTTTCAACTGCAGGAATCCATCCGCACAATGCAAAAGAATACTCTACTGAATTATTTTCAGAGATAAAAGATATCCTTAAACATGACAGTGTAAAGTGCATAGGAGAAACTGGTTTGGATTTTCACAGAAATTATTCATCTCCGGAAGAACAAAAAAAAAGTTTTGAAGCTCATATAGAGTTATCTATAGAGACAGGCCTTCCTCTGTTCCTTCATGAACGAGATGCCCATGGAATGTTCGTGGAGATGATTTCTCCCTATATGAATGACCTTCCGAACAGTGTTGTACATTGTTTCACAGGAAATAAAGAGGCTTTAGAAAAATACATTGAGATGGGATTTTATATTGGTATAACAGGTTGGTTGTGTGATGAAAGAAGAGGTAAACATTTGGAGAGTTTAGTATCACTTATACCTCTTGAAAAATTGATGATTGAAACAGATTCACCCTACCTTCTTCCTAGAGATATGGGAATAGATAAATCTTCCAGAAATGAACCGAAGTATTTAAGCCACATAGCAAACAAAATATGTGACTTAAGAAACGAAAGTAAAGAATTGCTATTATCGGCTATGTATATGAATTCACTTGATTTTTTTGAAATCACTAGTTAGAAATTCTCTCGCACTACTTAAATCAAATGGCCAAAAAAGGGAATCATTATTGCTCAAAAGAACCGGTATTTTGTCCCAATACTTATCCAGATAGGACCTCTTTGCGTAGATATCTACTTCTTGAAAATTTGACTCCCCTAATTCTAACTGCAGTAGTATTGAACGTGCTTCATCACATAGATGACAGTCTTTTCCAGTTAAGAAAATTACTTTTTTCAAGCTATCGATCCAGAATCCAAAAGTCTTGTAATCTCTATTTCATCCATTCCAAGTGATTCTAATATCTCTTTTGAGTGTTCACCGGCGAGAGCAGGAGGCAATAATACTTCGTTCTCTGTTCTATCGAACCTTGGTGCAGGTGCTGGTTGCATCACACCCTCTATTTCTATAAAAGTTTTTCTTGCCACATTATGAGGATGACTTGGTGCCTCACTCATGTCTAAGACAGGAGCAAAACAGACATCACTTCCTTCCATAATCTCACACCATTCATCTCTTGTTTTATTCAAAAATACTTCCTTCAATAAATTCTTTTTGTGTTCCCAGGTATCTCTCTTCATTTGATCACCAAAATCATCTTGTGATAGTTCTGCTTTTTCACAAAGTAAAGCATAAAATTGAGGTTCTATGGACCCAAGCGATATGTACTTTCCATCTTTACATTCATAAGTGTCATAGAAATGTGCAGCACCGTCTAACAGATTAGTTTGCCTTTCTAAATTCCAAAAACCTGATTTATGCATGGAATACATCATTGTCATCAGTAAAGAAGACCCATCTGTCATAGCGGCATCTATAACTTGCCCTTTACCAGATGTTTTTACTTCTAAAAGAGCAGCTACAATTCCAAGGGCAAGTAACATACCTCCTCCACCGAAATCGCCAATCAAATTTAAAGGAGGCACTGGTGGACTATCATTTCTTCCTATTGCGGCAAGAGCACCTGATAAAGCGATATAGTTTATGTCATGGCCAGCAGCATTCGCCAACGGACCTGTTTGGCCCCATCCAGTCATTCTTCCATAAACGATTTTTTCGTTTCTTGACTGACACACATCTGGACCTAGACCTAACCTTTCCATTACCCCTGGTCTGAAACCCTCAAAAATTGCATCTGCTTTCTCTGAAAGTTTCAAAACGATCTCTACACCTTCAGGGGACTTAAGGTCTACTGCAATCGATTTTTTTCCTCTATTTGCAGGTTCCTCTCTTGATCCAGTTCCTGCAGCAGATGCCCTATCTACTCTAATTACCTCGGCACCAAGATCCGCTAATATCATTCCACAAAAAGGTCCTGGACCTATACCAGCCATTTCAATAATTTTTGTTCCTTTTAGTGGTCCCATATTAATCTCCTAATTTTTCTCTTTTCCAAGGGGTTTAAAGTAAAGTAAAAGTTGCGGCAGTAAAGTCAATGCGCCTAATAATGCCATAATCATTGCTAAAGATACAAAAAACCCAAAATATACACTTGGGTTAAAGTTTGAGGTCGCAAAGACCAAAAATCCTAAAATAATTGTTAACGAAGTATAAAACATTGCCCTACCAATTGTTCTGTGACTGTCTTTCATAGACTGTAGGTAGCTGCCAGAATGATTAAATTCTTTTTTAAATCTGTGAATGTAGTGAATTGTATTATCTACTGCCATACCAACGCTGATTGCGGCGACAGTTATAGTCATTATGTCTAGGGGTATCGACATCAAACCCATTGTTCCAAGTACGACGCCAGCAGCAATTAAATTAGGGATGATACCTATAATCGATAGATACAAAGACCTAAATAACACTAAAAACATCAAAAAAATAATTGAAAATACAATAACAATAGTTCCGATCTGAGAATCAAATAAACTCTGCAACATATTATTGTAGAGGACAGCAAGTCCAGTGAGCCTAAACTGGTCTTTGTCTAGATTGAAATCGGATTCTAATTTCCTGGTGATTTCACTTAACAGCGCATTTCTATTCAATCCTTCAGCAGACTCAATAACCCGTGCGGATATTCTTACTTGATTCTCGTCATTGCTTATATAGGAGCTTAGCAGATTTTCCTTCATATCTTCAGGTAACATATTCTTTACCAGAGCTAAATCAAGTTCAGATAAAGCCTCTCCATCTTTTAGTTCGCGAGCTACTTTTATCCCACTTGCTACGGAAAGGACTTTCCCTATTTCTGGTAATGACTCTACATAGTCGTGAACTTCTTCGAGCTTATCTAAGGAAATAGTATTCCACCAGTAACCATTTCTTGTTTCATCCTCGGCACCAAAATCATCTTCAAATCCAAAATCATCATCAAAACTTTCCTCTTGAACATCATCTTCCCAGCCTTCAGGTGCATTGATAATGATATCCAATGGCGCCGTTCCACCTAATTTTGTGTCTAATAAGTCCATGCCTTTGTATATTTCAGTTGAAGGCTTGAAGTAATCTATAAACCTATTCTCAACTGTCAATTGGTTGATGCCATATATCGACGCCCCGAGCAGAATCAGGGCAAGTAATGTGATGAGGTTACCTATTTTTTCAGTCAAAGATGAGAATACGACCGTAACTCCTTTGCTAAAATCTCTCGATTCAGAGGATTCCTTTGAAGTAAAAAGAAGCATAAAAGCAGGAAAGAGTACAAAAGAAAATATAAAAGCAAAAAATATTCCTGCAACCATCATTTTTCCAAAATCAACAACAGGTTTTATTTCACTTACGCTCAGAGATGCAAAAGCAATAATGGTAGTTAAAGCGGTATAGAAACATGGTTTTAACATTTGCTCTATGGTAAGTGAAACTAATTCTTGCTTATTCAGTTTCGGTAAAGATTCGGTTAATTCTTGATACCTGACTATCAAATGTATAGTAAGAGAGATTGAAATAATTAGCAGCAAAGAAATAAAGTTTGAAGACACTACGGTCACCCTCCAATCCATCCATCCAAGAAAACCAATTACAAATAATGCTATCAATGCGCTTGAGACAAGGGGCATGGTTACCCAACGCAATCTTCTGAATATGACCCCAAGAGTAATAATAAACATAATCAAAACACCCAATGCAAAGTATTGAAGGTCACTTTTGATAAAACTGATCATATCTGAGGCTATCATTGCAGTTCCACCAAGGTAAACATCGCCGTCATTTACAAAATCATCCATCGTCTCTCTGACTGAGGCAACCAAGTTATCTCTTCGGACTGACGCATCAACATTGAGAATCTTAATTTTTTCGTTAACTTCCTGCAGTTGTTTATCATGAACTTCTGGAAAATAATCCTCAGAAGCTATTGTTTCTAAAACTTGATATCGAGTATTTATTGCCTCTGTATATTCGATATCATCTTCTAATAAAAGCTGCATGGCCGTATAGTTAGCTTTATCATCAGTAAGTAAGCCAGTGTAGAGAGGGCTATTTTGAAATTCTATTCTCGCTAAATTTCTGTCTACGCTTTCGTCTTCTAAAGTTCTAAGATTTCCAGCTAACTCAGTCATGCTCATTTTTGGACTAAATAGTAAAGGTGCATCTAGATAACTAAGAACAGACTCAACACCCTCTATTGCTGAAAAAGCGTCAACCATTTCTCGAACCTTGGACACAGTTTGATCAGCAAATAGATCTTTATCAGGATCGAAAATAATTATAAGAAAATCAGAGGATGAATAATCGGCATTCACTTCTCTGTAGTATTTTAGGTCATCATCGCTTTCTAATACCAAAGAGTCCGATGATGCGTCGAGCTTAAAGTTTCCAAGATTAAAAATGGAAAAGATAAGAAATGATGAAAAGACAAATAAAAGCAGTTTCGGCGAAGATGATAAAAATAACGCTATTTTTTTAGACATTTCTAACTTTTTTTTGTTTGGCATTCATTCCCATATGAACTTCACCTCTTTCTTCCGCCAGTTCTATCTGTAACTGCCTCTGAGCAAACCTTTCTTTATCTTTTGAGGATGAAATATTAAAGCATTTATGACATGAAACTCCTTTTTCATAATACTCAGATTCTAAATCAACTTTTGATAATGGTCTCCTGCACCCAAAGCATTGAAGATAATCACCTTTTTTTAGATCTTTATCAACCGCTACTCTTTCATCAAAAACAAAACATTCACCTTCCCAAAGGTTATTTTTTTCATCTACATTGTCTAGATATTTTAAAATGCCGCCATCTAGTTGAAATACATGCTTGAAACCTTGGCTGAGCATATAGGAGGATGCTATTTCACATCTAATACCTCCTGTACAGAAAACCGCTACCTTTTTTTCTTTATCCGCGGACAATTGATCTTGAACAAAACTAGGGAAATCAGTTAAATTCTTCATCTTTGGAATTATTGAGTTTTTAAAAGAACCTAATTCAGTTTCATAATCATTTCGAACATCAACTATTAAAGTTTCGGGGTCGGAAATTAATTTATTCCAGCTAGAGGCATTTAAATGTTTTCCTGTTGAGCTAACAGGATCAAAATCGCCCTCTAAAGGCAGAAGGTTTTTACGGCATTTCACTTTAAACCTTTTAAATGGAGATTCTTCTGCTGAGGACCAGGAAGGGTCTTTTATTTTTATTTTAAAATTTTTATCTAATAAAGAGACTAAGCCAAGGAGTGATTCTTCACTTCCTGATAAAGTGGTATTTATCCCTTGGAAAGTTGAAAAAAAAGTGCCAACTATCTCATTTTTTTTACAGTATCTTTCAACAGCCCTTCCAACCTTTAAATAGTCAGTAATTTTTTCAACTGTATAAAACGTTACAACATTATTAGATTTCATTGAGACTTTTATTCATCATGTCTGCTACCGCCAAGACAGTCGGGCGAAGACTCGGCTTCTTCATTTTTGTCTATCCATTCTTTGGGCGTGAATGTGTGCAAAGTCAGAGCATGAATTGGGCCATCAATCTCCTCCTTTACCTCGGCATAAATCAGTTGATGTCTTTTAACTAAATTTAAAGACTCAAATTTGTCAGAGACAGCAACAATCCTAACATGTGACTCTCTACCAGGTTCCACACTATGCAGATGACTCTCATTAATTACTTCTAAGTGGCTGGGATCTAGCTTAGTTTTTAACTTAATTTCAATAGATTTGATAGCACTCATAAGATAATTTTAGTTTTTTTCTAGATTTAAGAGAAATCTTTTGATGTTTAGCCCACCAGCATAACCACCAATTCCATTAACAGATGTAACTCTATGACAGGGGATAATTATAGGCAAAGGATTTTTCCCACATGTTGTTCCTACAGCTCTAAAAGCATTTGGGCTATTCGCATTAATAGCAAGCTCTTTGTAAGTTACTGTGGTTCCATAGGGTATTTGTTTCATCGTCTCGTATACGGTTTTCCTAAAATTTGATGTATCCAATTTGTAATAAATATCAAAAGATTTCCTTCCCTCGTAAAAATATTGATTCAATTGTGAAACAACTGAAGATAATTGTTCTGCACTTAAAGTCGCTTCTAAACCTTCAAAATCAGGATTAGTAAAAGAAATCGATAAAAGAAATTCAGATTCTGCTAAAAGACCTATATCTCCAATAGGAGATTTATACTTGTGCTTAAAAAGCACTACCTAGTTACCTTTCCAAACTTTTGTGTCTGGATTTGAAGCATTCTCCTCATGCTCAATTCTAGTTAATGAATATCCTGCAACCAATGCGAGAGCAGAGCCAAAGGCGACTATACAAATAGGCACATACCATAAGGCAAGATCAGCTAAAATTTCGTCTGGTACGGAGCCATTCAGCTGTTCTCTTATTACCGAACTCTCTGGAAAAGAAATTAAAGAAAGGATTATCCCAGCAAAAGTAAGGCCAAAGCCACTAACGGCTTTGTCGGCAAAACTTCGAGCTGAAAAAAGAATTCCTTCTTCTCTCCTTCCTGTTTTAAGTTGTATATCCTCAACCAGGTCCATCAACATGGAGGCTAATGTGGCGAAAACTATAATTGCTGCTGAAACATTTATAACAACGTGAACACAAAGAGTTGGTAAAAGGTAAGGACTATCATTAGCAGGAAAAAGAGTAGTTCCAAATGTTAGATCACAATATCTAAGTGCAAATGGAAGTGCTGCAAAGAAAATCTGAAATGCCCAAATATACATGACAGTATTTTTCTTTCCAAATCTATCTGTAAAGAAGGGGGCAGCGAATATAGCTATTATCGGTGCTAAATATAGGCAGAGTCCCCTTGTTAGCATTTCGTTAAGACTTAATCCCCAAAAATAACTGTCAAAATAAACTGCAAACGCAGCCTCTATGCCTCCTGCCAATGCTGCGAGTAATCCAGAAAAAAACAAGAACATGTATGAACGATTTGAAAGCAGTGTTTCCTTAACTTCTTTTAAAACTTTTTTGAAAGATGAATTTTTTCTCTCCGGGGGCTCGATTAAGTCAGGAATATGTTTATGGGTTCCTGCTGCGGTGACAACAATTCCTATAAAAATCAAAATTGCAGCAACAAGTCCATACTCGGACCAAGCTTCAGGATTAAATCTACCATCAGTTATAGTCTCCGTAACATTTGAAGGGCCGAACCAAAACCAAACTAAATTATAAGTAGTTAAACCTCCAAACCATCCAAAGAAGTACCTGAAAGACATAAGAGATGTTCTTTCGACATAGTTATCAGTTAATTCTGGTCCCAAAGAAACTGAAGGAACTTCATAAAATGTAATGAAAACTCTTATAACAATTGCACAAAATAACAAGTAGCTAAACAACTCCCAATCTGTCAATGATTCCGGAGGAGTCCATAAGAAATAATAAGTAATGGCTACAGGAAGTGCCGCAGCATACATAAAAGGATGTCTCCTACCCCATCTTGATCTTGTCCTATCAGAAAAATATCCTACCAAGGGATCTGTTATTGCGTCTGCGATAAGAACAAGGTTAAGAGCTAGGCCTGCCATCCATGCTGGGAGACCAAGTACAGAGCTATATACAAAAAGAACAAAATAACTAAAGCCATTATTTTTAATACCAAAAGATATTGAACCAAATCCATAAAAGAATTTTGTTTTGAAGTCCAATTTCTTCGTTTTATTTAATTCATTCATTAGCTAATACCTAACCACCAAAGTTGACATATATTGGAGAGGACCAGGCTCGCTCTTCAGATAAACTAAGGCAATCATCATCTCTGTCAGTTCGTGAATCACCATAACAGATATTTACTTTTATGCATTCTCCTTTTTCATTATAAGTACATCTCAAATTACCAGCATTCACTACTGGTGACGCTTCTTGAATTGCCCTTACATAATAAATTGAATCTCTTGAAAGATTTTCATATGCCTCATCTGAAAACTCTATCTCGCATCCCTCTTGACTTGGTTTACATTCGAAAGATTTCCAAACATCTACAATTAAGTCTTCAACTTTCTCGTTAGGTATTACTTGAGGAGTTATTTTGACCACTTCGATTCTAGAGATATTTTTTCTTCTATCTGATGGGTTATAACATTCGTTTTTACAAATTCTGGAGATTTCTTCTTCTGAAATGTTTGTAGATGAATAATCAGGACATCCATCTTTTTGCTCAAAAGCTCCAACAGCTTTCACCTTAAAAGTAGGATTTACATTAAGACTAGTTGTACTTCCCATGGGATAAGTCTTGTCTTCCTTTATGAGATCGAACCACAACAAAATTCTATCTCCACTGGTACCGTATGTTTCCTTCCTTGTTAAGCCTTCCCAAATTGACTTTCTGTCTCTTCCGTTTGCATGAACCGCAGCTAACCCACCTGTTGTAAAAAAGGATGCTTCTCTTTCTGCTTCAAAGGACCCAAAGCCTGCTCTTAAACCAAGCAAAGGTTGATCTCTCAGATCAATGGATTTATCGGAGGGTTCATCAACTGGATAAAGGATATCCGCGACTATATCATTACTAGGGCCATTTGCTTCAGTTGTTACGAATCTGTCTATTTCTTTATAACCAGTTCCCGGACGGGCTCTATGATTATCACTTGAAGCAATGAACCCAAAGTTGAAGCGTGTAGGTGCATCCTCATCAAAATTTGATATTGCCAAGCCATACTGCGCCGAACCTGCAGGTCTATAATTAAATGATGGTATGAAGCAATCCTTACATTGTCCTGAATCAAGCCAATCTTCTATAGTAACTCCTGG
>Ga0163111_10001016_pt1 | contig 17005 bp, 17 predicted proteins | sample CRUFie1St18metaG_FD_109645 | JGI IMG/M metagenome (GOLD analysis project Ga0163111, IMG submission 109645) | Marine microbial communities from the Costa Rica Dome - CRUD Field 142mm St18 metaG | ecosystem: Environmental > Aquatic > Marine > Oceanic > Photic zone | place: Costa Rica: the Eastern...
CAAGTTTAAAACCTTGCAAGATTTAATAAAAAACAGCTATGCCAGCGTATTTTTGCAAGAGGAGGTGTTTAATAACCCGGTAGATGGGCTAACAGTATATGTTAAACAACGTGATTTAGAGGGCAAACTACAAGGTATATTAGTACATGATAACCGTAAGCCAGAGCGCCCAATTACCATGATGGCTGAGCAAGGTGTAATGGTAAACAAAGATACAGGGCCAACCTTGTATTTAAAAAATGGTAGCCGGCAGGAGGTAGAGCGGGATTCTACCGATGTAAAAATACTTTATGGTTTTTGTCGCAAATTTAATAAAGATAAAACCGAGCAACAAGTAGAGCAATTAAGCAATGCGTGTAAGCTTGGCACAAGTTGCAATAAAAAACAGCTTAGTAGTTTACGTAATGATTTGGTTACCTATTACAGCAGTTGTAATAGTAATTTTGGCCTAGATAGAGGGCAAGTTAACATGCTATATTTTGATGAGTATGAGGTGGATTTAGCCTTTTACTCTAAAAATAAATATGGGCGCAGTAAAAAGCCTCGTGAGATGTATGTAGGGGAGCTTTTAAACCCTACTGATATTGATAAAATAGATAATAAGCGTTTAAATAAATATAAAGCTGAAGGGCATCATCGTATATTATGGCCATTTTATGGATTAGTACTGGTTGTTATATCAGTAGGTATAATGCTATCGGGTGAGTATAACCGACGCGGACAAATAGGCCGTATAATATTTGCCTGTGCCATGTGTGGGGTAAGTATATTATTAGCCCTTACCTTTAAAAGCTGGGTGAGTGGAGGCAAAAGCTTTGCTATAATAGCTATGTATTTAAACCCATTACTATGGCTAAGCTTTGGGGCTTACTTAATGTATAGTAAACGTGTGTTTAATTTTGATGTTAGCCGATTGTTTAGGTGGAGAACAAAAAACACCTAATTGCAATTTTTCTTGTACACTATATTTTGTTGTTATAAAGTGGTGTTATGTTAAATACTATTTAGTCTACCCGTATTTTAGAAAAATCTGGTTTTACCCGTGAGCAGTCGGAGTCCATATTATCTATTATGCAAACACAGGGGTTTAGTAATTTTGCCACTAAAAACGATGTAAAAAATGAAGTTACAAGATTAGAGGGTAAAATTGATAGAGTTGAAGGGCGCTTAAATAGCAAGATAGATAATGTAGAAGAGCGTTTGAACAGTAAAATAGACAATGTAGAGGCAAGATTATCTGCTAAAATTGATTCAGCTGTTAGCTCTTTACTAAAATTTATTATACCTATTTTGGGTGGGCAAACAGTAATGTTTGTAGGTTATGTGGTATTTAAAGTAGTATAAGCTAAATGCTTATATCTATATTAATTATTACCTACCTTATCGGTTCTATACCTTTTGGTCTTATATTGGCTAAGTTTTTTGGTATAGGAGATATTCGTAAAAAAGGCTCAGGCAATATAGGTGCTACAAATGTTGCACGCCTGGGTGGTTTGCCATTAGGCGCATTAACTGTGCTGTTAGATGCTGGTAAAGGTTTTTTAGCTATTTATCTAACTAATCATCTGGCTAGTTTTGAATATATACAAGTGGCTTTTGTAGGCATAATATTTGGCCATGTATTTAGTGTGTTTTTAAAGTTTAATGGTGGCAAAGGTGTGGCAACATTTTTTGGTTGCTTGCTAGCTTTAACCGCTCAATTATTTATAATTGCCATAGTTAGCTGGCTGGCCATGTATGCCTTAAAGCGTATATCTGCCCTTAGTGCTTTAACAATGTTATTGGTAGTAAATTGCTACTGCTTAGTTATGGGCATAATGCCAGCTTTAATATTGGTGGTATCTGCTATTATTGTTATAAGACATGAGAGCAATATAAAGCAGCTATATAAGTAGCATTAAGCAATTTAACTTTTGAGTTTACTGGTACTGTTAATTGTAGACGAACCCCATAATAATTTGATTATAGATCAAATTATTATGGATGCGCGCCCTTTTCGGGCTACGCCCGAATCGGGGCAAAGGGCGCGCCCATATGCGGCAAATGATAATGGTAGATACTAGGCCAAGTTAAATTGCATCTACTTTAGCGTTGAGGCAGTAGAGATAATATTATAGGTTGTTTTAATGAAACCAGAGTTTCCTATAGTAGTTCGTTTTGCAGAACTGCAAGAAGAATGGGTATTTGAAGATAAAGCTGAACTTGCTTGCACATTGGAGTGGTTCGATAGTAATGACGTTTCTGAAAAATCTCAAGTTCTGGATGCCAAAGGACGAAGAGTAACTGTAAAAGTAGAGAGGCTCCAGTTGCTAGTATTTGAACTGAGTTCAGTTAAAAAAGATACTTTAAGTTGAGGTAATAAAAAAATCACTATAACCTATCACCCTTAACCCATAACCTAATATGAACTTTACTCCCACCAAACAACAGTTTGAGGCTAATAGCAGTAATAACCAGTTAATATATACTAAACTATCTGCTGATAATATTACCCCTGTTGGCATTATTGATACGTTAAAAGATCAATATAAATACTGCTTTTTATTTGAAAGCGTAGTAGGGGGGGAATCACGCGGGCGTTACAGTATTATAGGTATTGGCTATCATAAAATTTGGCAGGCAGGTGGGCAAAATAAGCCGTTAGATGATTTACGTAAATTTATTGCAGATAATTATATTAAGCCAACTGCTGATTTGCCGCCTATGGCCAGTGGGGTATTTGGCTATATGGGGTATGATTGTGTTAGATTTATAGAGGATATCCCACAAACAAATTCGGATGATTTAAACGTCCCAGATAGCATATTTATAGCCCCAAAAATGCTGCTAATATTTGACACAGTAAAAGATGAGCTATTTGTTATAGCCCCTACCTATAAAGGCCAAGATTATGATAAACAGGTTGAGCTATTGCAAGGTATTTTGCAGCGCATAGGCAACGCTAAAAACACTAATTTTGTGGAACTATCCGATTTGTCTCCTATAAAATTAGATGTAACCAGTAATTACACAAAGTCTGAGTTTTGTAATATTGTTGAGCAAGCAAAGGAGTATATCAGGGCAGGGGATATATTTCAAATTGTGCCATCACAACGCTTTACAGCTAAGTTTAATAATCACCCCTTTAGCTTTTACCGGGCCTTACGTTATCTAAACCCGTCACCATATTTATTTTACTTACAGTTAGATGGCACACATCTAGTAGGTAGTAGCCCAGAGGTGCTAGTAAAATTAGAGGATAACAAAGTAACTATCAGGCCACTAGCCGGGACCCGTAAGCGTGGTACTACAAGGGCGGAGGATGAAGTCATAGCTAAAGAGTTACTAGTCGATAAAAAAGAGCTAGCAGAGCATTTAATGCTGTTAGATTTAGGGCGTAACGATGTTGGCCGTGTAGCAGCAGGCGGGCAGGTAAATGTAACCGAGCAAATGGTGGTAGAGTATTACAGCCATGTAATGCATATAAGTAGTAATGTAGAGGGCGAACTAGATAGTAAATATGATGTTATAGATGCTCTTATGGCTGGGTTCCCAGCTGGTACGGTAAGTGGTGCACCAAAAATACGTGCTATGCAGATAATTAATGAGTTAGAAAATACTAAACGTAAATTTTATGCTGGTATGGTAGGTTATTTTAATGGCTTACACCAGATGAATAATTGTATAGCTTTACGTACTGCGCTTATAAAAGATAATAAAATCAATATCCAAGCCGGAGCAGGAGTAGTAGCAGATAGCGACCCAGAGGCTGAGTATAACGAAACAGTAAACAAAGCTGCAGCCCTAATAAAAGCCGCTGAGATTAGTGGGCAATTTGAGGGGAGTTTATAACAGCCTAGGCTTGTTTAGCTTTAAAACGAGGATTCTTTTTATTTATAACAAAAACACGGCCTTTGCGACGTATAACACGGCAGTTTTTATCACGTTGTTTTGCTGATTTTAATGAGCTTACTACTTTCATAACTAATCCTTTAGGGGCGGGTTTATAATGCATTACTACTTGTTAAGTCAAGCCTAATCTGTTATAAGCTTTGCCCCTATGAGCGCGTTAGAACAAAAATCACAAAAATTTGCCTTTTACGTTATACTAGCCAGCTTGTTAAGCCATATATTTTGTTGTGGTCTGCCCTTTTTAGCCAGCTTACTAAGTATAGGTGGCAGCTTTTTTGCTGGTTTAAGTAATGCGGGCATTTTTGAGTTTTTTGAAAGCTATGAAGTGCCAATTTTAATATTCAGCGCATCAACATTAGTGCTAACTGGTGTGTTTTTAATAGTTAGCCAAAAAATTAACTGTAATGAGGATGTATGTGAACATAAGCCTTGTAGTACCCGTAAATCAAGCAATTTAAAGCTATATTTAGTAGCAGTTGGGCTATTTATTATAAATATCGTTAGTTTTTTGTTGCTTGGTTAAATAGGCGCATTATAACGCCCTTTTAATGAGTGATTCGTTAGCACAAAAATTACATTATTATAAAAAACTTGGCATGAGTGATGCTCGCATTGCCCAAATTGCTGGTATTAAGCCTGGTGATATAAAAAATCTGCGTAATAAACATAATATTAAGCCAGTATTTAAAAAGGTTGATAGTTGTGCTGCTGAGTTTGAGGCACATGCAAATTATATGTATAGTTGCTATGAGGGTAGTATAGATAACCCGGCTGAGTGTGAATCCATAGCTAGTGATAACAAAAAAGTAGTAATATTAGGTGGTGGCCCAAACCGTATAGGGCAGGGTATAGAGTTTGATTATGCCTGTGTACACGCTAGTTTTGCACTAAAGGAAGTAGGGATTGAATCTATAATGATTAATTGTAACCCTGAAACCGTAAGTACAGATTATGATACCTCGGACAGGCTATATTTTGAGCCTCTAACTGCAGAAGATGTAATTGAGGTTATAAAAAAAGAGCAATCATCGGGTGAGTTGTTAGGGGTAATAGTGCAATTTGGGGGGCAAACCCCACTTAAACTTGCACACGCTTTGCAAGATGCAAATATACCTATAATAGGCACAAAGCTAGATAGTATTGATTTAGCTGAGGATAGGGATAGGTTTAGAAAGCTACTAGAAGAGCTAAAAATCAAACAGCCCGAAAGCGCTATTGCTAATACACCTGATGAGGCAATAAGCCAGGCTAATAATATAGGGTACCCTATATTAGCTCGCCCGAGTTATGTTTTAGGTGGGCGTGCAATGGCTATTATAGATAATGAGGCCGCCCTAAAAATGTATTTAGAGCGCTTTGATAAAGAGTTTAATGGCCACTTATTTGATAACCCAGTACTTATAGATAGTTACCTGCAAGGGGCTACAGAGGTAGATGTAGATGCTCTATCGGATGGTAAAGAGGTATTTGTTGCTGGTATTATGCAACATATTGAGGAGGCTGGTATCCATAGTGGTGATAGTGCCTGTACATTACCGCCATATAGCTTAAGCGCAGAGGCTGTAGAAAAAATCAAATCACACACAACTAAACTAGCATTAGCACTAAATGTAGTTGGATTGATGAATGTGCAATATGCCATAAAAGACGGTGAAGTTTATGTAATAGAGGTAAACCCACGTGCTAGCCGTACTGTACCATTTGTGGCTAAAACCATAGGTATACCGGTAGCTAAAATTGCTACTAAATTAATGTGTGGATATAAACTGAGTGAGTTTAACCTAACGTACCCTGAGTTGCAGCATATTGCCGTTAAAGAGGCGGTATTCCCTTTTGCACGCTTTCCGGGGGTAGATGTTATATTAGGGCCAGAGATGAAATCTACAGGTGAGGCTATGGGGATAGATAAAGATTTTGGCTCTGCCTATGCAAAAGCACAAATATCTAGTGGTAATATACTGCCTACTGAGGGGACAGTATTTATATCAGTAAAAAATAGTGATAAAGATAAAGCTATAGAGGCAGCTAAACACTTAGATAAGCTTGGGTTTAATATAATTGCTACTCGTGGTACTGCAAAAGCAATTGATGAAGCTGATATTAAAGTTACTAAAATTAATAAAGTACGTGAGGGCCGCCCACATATTGTAGACGCAATGCTAAATGGCGAGGTAAATTTAGTGATTAACACCACTGAGGGCGCGCAAGCTATTATGGACAGTTTTAGTATTCGTAGTACTGCAGTAAACCAAAAAATACCTTACACAACTACTATTACAGGCGGTATAGCAATTGTTAAAGCAATTGAAAGCCTAACGGCTAACACCACGTTAGCTGTTAAAACAATGCAAGAGCATAATAATTAAGCCTTGCAAAAAACATTACAAATATGCACATTGGATGCATGTTTAAAAAATTATTATTAGTAGTTTTACTACTTGCAGTACCAAGTATTTCACAAGCTTTTTGCGGTTTTTATGTTGCAAAGGCTGATACTGATTTATTCAATAAAGCCTCTAAGGTTGTATTAGTACGCGATGGTGACCGTACTGTTATAACTATGGCTAATGATTATGAGGGTGAGCCTACTGAGTTTGCTATGGTAATACCGGTGCCAACAGTGTTAGAGCGTGGGCAGATAAATGTTACTGAAAATAAAAACATTGATCATTTAGATGCATACACAGCACCAAGATTAGTTGAATATTTTGATAAAAATCCATGCAATTTGTACAGCCACTACACTAAGGAAGCTATGCCAATGATGATGGCAGATAGTGGTGTTGGTATGGTAAAGCGCAAAACTGCCAAAAGCCTGGGTGTAAAGATAGAGGCTGAGTACACAGTAGGTGAGTATGATATATTAATCCTATCAGCTAAAGAAAGCAATGGTTTGCAAACTTGGCTAGATCAAGAGGGTTACAAAGTGCCAGAAAAAGCACGTAAAGTATTAGGTAGTTACATTAAGCAAGGTACTAAGTTTTTTGTAGCAAAGGTAAACTTAGAGGAGCACGCAAAAACAGGTGCCACTTATTTGCGCCCACTACAAATAGCTTTTGAGAGCCCTAGATTTATGTTGCCAATCCGCCTTGGTACAGTAAATGCTAAGGATAACCAAGAGCTATTTATATTTACATTAACCCGTAAGGGCAGGGTAGAAACTACCAATTATCGCACTACTAAGATCCCTAGCAATATGGATTTGCCAATATTTTTAAAAGATAAAAAAGAGTTTGGTGAGTTTTATAAAGCTATGTTTGATACAGCCGTTGAAAAAGAGAATATGAAAACTGTATTTTTAGAGTATGCCTGGGATATGAACTGGTGCGACCCTTGCGCAGCAGATCCACTGTCGCCTGAGCAACTGCGTGAGCTAGGCGTGTTTTGGATAGCAAAACCACCTAAAGATGATGAGATGGTAATACAGCCTATGCCAGGCCCAGGTGGGCAGCCAATTGTACAGCCACGCCCGCGCCGTATTAACCCTAAAAGCATGGCGCGTGATGTTTTTGTTACCCGCTTACATGTGCGTTATAATGGTGAGACATTCCCTGAAGATTTAAAATTTCAAGAAACTAATGACAGGCAAAACTTTCAGGGGCGTTATGTAATGCGCCACCCATGGAAGGGGGAAAACTCTTGCGATGCCTATGACACATATCAGGAGCAATTAGCAGAACGTTTTGAAAAGGAAGCCCAAACCCTAGCTAAACTAACTAAATGGGATGTAAATGAAATCCGTAGCAAAATGGCAAAAGTAGGGCAAAAGTCTACCAAGCCAACTAAAAAATGGTGGGACAGATTGTGGGATTAACCACTAATCTTATTGCCCATACAGATAAGTTAGAGCAGCTACTAAGCTTTGTACAATCAGGGCAATTTAGCGCTAGCTTTTTGCTACGTGGGTGTAAAGGGGTGGGTAAAGCTACCTTAGCAAAACATTTTGCCGCAAAAATATTAGAGGCCGAGCTAGCGCAAGTATTAAATAAAAGTCACCCGGACTTACTAATTGTTGAAAAACAAATGGATGAAAAAAAGGGAGCAGAAAAAACTGAGATTTTAGTAGATGATGTGCGTAAAATTAATAGCTTTTTGCGTCTTACGCCTGCCCAAAGCAAATGGCGGGTAGTAATTGTGGATGGCGCTGATGAGATGAATATAGCCTCGGCTAACTCTATACTAAAAATATTAGAGGAGCCTCCGCAAAATAGTATTATTATACTACTTAGCCATAGTGGTAAGGTACTGCCAACCATACGCTCGCGTTGTAGGCAGGTTAGTTTACCAGAGCTAACTAATGAGCAAATAAAGCAAATACTTAACACTCAAAATTTACAAATTAATGATGATTTACTTACTATAGCAAATGGTTCGGCCGGTTATGCATTAATGCTTAGCAATGATAATGCCTATAAATTATACGAGGCAATATTAAATAGCCAAGTATCAGTAATTACTACCAATATTGATAAAGCCAATAACTGGCAGTTGTTTAAATTTATTTTTAATCAACTACTTTTAAACAAGTTAAAGCAAGAGGGAGACATCTCGGGTTTGCTAAAAATTCAGGCAGATTTGCAGCAGCAAATTATTGAATTAGAGGCCTTTAACCAGGATAAGAAGCTATTTATAATAAATTTGTTTAACCGTTTGGCTGGTAATTGGTAAAAATTGGTATTATAAAGCCGGCATGATACCGAGATATTCACGTCCTGAGATGGTGGCAATATGGGAGCCACAAAATAAATATAAAATTTGGTTTGAGATAGAGGCACACGCTTGTGATGCCCTGGCCGAGATTGGCGTTATACCAAAAGAGGCGTGTAAAGAGATATGGGCTAAAGGTAATTTTGATGTAGATCGTATAGATGAGATCGAGCGCGTAACTAAACATGATGTAATTGCCTTTTTAACCAATGTTGCTGAGTATGTTGGTGAGCCAGCCAGGTTTTTACATCAGGGGATGACAAGTAGCGATGTGTTAGACACTTGCTTAAACGTACAGCTAAAGCAAGCAACTGAGATCTTGCTAGAGGATATAGATAAACTACTAGCGGCTATTAAAAAACGCAGCTTTGAGACTAAAGATATAGTAACTATGGGCCGTAGCCATGGTATCCATGCAGAGCCAGTTACATTTGGCCTAAAGCTAGCAACTTATTATGCCGAGTTTGCTCGTAATAAAAAACGTTTGCAAGATGCATTAGAAGAAATTTCTACCTGTGCGATATCAGGTGCAGTAGGTACTTTTGCAAATATTGACCCAAAGGTAGAGGAATATGTAGCAGATAAGCTAGGCTTAAAGCCAGAGCCAGTATCTACACAAGTAATACCGCGCGATAGGCATGCTCAATATTTTGCTACACTAGGTGTAATAGCCAGCTCTATTGAGCGTTTAGCAACAGAGGTGCGCCACCTACAACGTACCGAGGTGTTAGAGGCTGAGGAGTTTTTTAGTAAAGGTCAAAAAGGTAGCTCTGCCATGCCGCATAAGCGCAACCCAGTATTGAGTGAAAATCTAACCGGCTTAGCACGTATAGTGCGTGGGTACGTTACCCCAGCTTTAGAAAATGTAGCATTATGGCATGAGAGAGATATATCTCACAGCTCGGTAGAACGTATGATAGGCCCAGACGCTACAGTAACACTAGATTTTGCCTTAGCACGCTTAACTAATGTGGTAGAAAACTTAGTAGTTTACCCAGAGAATATGGAAAAGAACTTAAACCAGCTAAGTGGTTTAGTGTTCTCCCAACGTGTATTGCTAGCACTTACCCAGGCAGGCACAAGCCGTGAGGATGCATATAAATTAGTACAGCGTAACGCCATGAAGGTATGGGAGCAAGGCGCAGACTTTTTAACTGAGCTAAAAGCAGATGCAGATGTAACTGCTAAGCTAAGCGCTAATGAGATAGAAGAGCTATTTGACCTAAACTACCATACTAAAAATGTGGATGTGATATTTGATAGGGTATTTGATTAGTTTTTAATAAACATCCGTTAAACAATTCTCTTTTACCCGCTCTTTTTCTTCACGACGTTTTTGAAACTCATTACTAAACGCAGCAGCTAATATACCTGTTGGCATTGCTACTAATGCTAGGCCAATTAGGGCAGTTATGCCAGCTACAAACTTACCTAAAGCTGTAATTGGTGTTACATCGCCATAGCCTACAGTGGTTAGGGTCGCAATGCTCCACCATAATGCACGTGGTATGCTGCCAAAGGTTTCGGGCTGTACGTTGCGCTCAATTAAATATAAAAATGTGGCAGAGGTAAATAGCATGGTAAGTGCTAATATTAGCGTTACTAAAAGCTCTGTTTTGCGGGAGCTTACAGCCTTATATAATAGTCTAAATGCACTCATTAATACTCTATGCCTTATAAGGCTAAATACACGTAATGCCCGTAAGCTACGTAACCACAGCCAGCTAGATGAGCCAAGCGTGGCATAAAACGGTATTAATGTAATAATATCAATAATATTGCGCGGCTTTTTTAAATAGCGCAAACGCCCCCTAATGCCCTTATATTGTGGGTTAAGGCCGTAACTCCATAACCTTAGGCTAAACTCTAGGGTAAATATTATGGCTAGCACCCAATCTGCCCAATAAAATAAATTTTTATTAGGCTCATATATGGTTTGCTCTGTTTCTAATATTTGTAAAATTACAGCCGCAAGTATAAAAAATATAGAGAGCATATTCAGCAAGGATATGCCTTTGCTGTTCCAATGGTTTTGGTCAAACTGATGATATAGCCAGTTTTTTAGCATCACAGGTAGATGCTAACTATAATTGGTTAAAAAACTATTTATTTCAGATGGTTTACTGGCAAAATGCTATTTGCCAAATTATTTGCCAATCAGGCGTAAAAAGCGATCTTCCATTATTGGATCCTCCTTAAAGCATCCTTTAAGGCTTTTAGTAACAGTAGATGTTTGTGTTTTATGTATGCCACGTGTTGTCATGCACTGGTGTTTTGCATCGACAAGTACAGCAACGCCTTTAGGCTGTAATACTTTTTGTATAGTATCTGCTATTTGCTTAGTCATAGTCTCCTGCGTTTGCAGGCGCTTTGCATAAACATCTAACAGGCGAGCAATTTTGCTTATACCTACCACACGCTCATTAGGTAAGTATGCTATATGAGCGGTGCCAATAATTGGTACTATGTGGTGCTCACAGTGAGATTCCAAGCGCATATCTTTTAATAAAACTATATCATCATAGCCTTGCACATCCTCAAAAGTGCGCGATAGTATATCTTCAGGGTTTTGGGTGTAGCCCTCAAAAAACTCCTCGTAAGCATTAACTACACGTTTTGGGGTGTCTATTAGCCCTTCACGCTCAGGGTTATCACCTGCCCAGGCGATAAGTGTGCGCACTGCAGCCTCCGCCTCTTTACGGCTGGGTTTATTAGTAGTTGATGCCAATTTTAGGTTACTCATAATATAAATTGCCAGTATTGTAACATATAGCGGCATCACTAACAAGGAAAATGGGCTGAATTACATTGACTACAAGTAAATACACTGTAAATATACCGGCCTAAAATTTTAGGTACAATAATAATGGTAAAATCAGCAGTAAAATCAGCAAACCTTGGATTCCCTCGTATTGGCGCTTTTCGTGAGCTTAAAAAAGCAGTGGAAGCCTACTGGAAAGCTAAAATAACTCAGGATGAGTTACAGGCAGAAGCGGCTAATATACGTAAAACTAACTGGCAGCTGCAACAGCAAGCTGGTTTAGATGCCATCCCAAGTAATGATTTTAGCTTTTATGACCAAGTATTAGATATGTCTTGCGTGTTAGGTAATGTACCAGCACGTTATGAGCATAACGGTGGAAATGTAAGCCTAGATACTTACTTTGCTATGGCGCGTGGCAATCAAAGCAATGGCCAAGATGTAGTAGCTATGGAGATGACTAAATGGTTTGATACTAACTACCACTACATAGTACCAGAGTTTAGAAATGGCACTGAGTACAGGCTAAGTAGTACTAAGCCTGTTGATCAATATATAGAGGCAAAACAGCAAGGTGTTGAAACTCGCCCGGTTATCATTGGCCCAGTAACTTACCTACTATTAGGTAAATCTTACGATGATGGCTTGCAACCGCTAAGCCTGCTTAACCAAATTTTACCTATATATACTGAGTTATTAACTAAGTTAAAAGATGTTGGCGCTACTGAGGTGCAAATTGATGAGCCATACTTAGTTATGGATTTAGATGATGACGCACGCGAGGCCTACAAAGCAGCTTACAGCCAGCTAAGCGGTATTATTGATATTACAATTGCTACTTATTTTGGCGATTTACGTGATAACCTACAATTGGCAACTAGCTTACCTGTAAAAGGCTTACATGTTGATCTAGTGCGTGGTGCTAATCAGCTAGGTGATATACTGACTAATATTGGTGACAAAGAGCTATCAGTAGGTGTTGTAGATGGCAGAAACATCTGGAAAAACAATTACGAGAACTCTCTAACCCAAATTAACCAAGCTATCGAGGCTGTTGGTGCTGATAAAGTTACTGTGGCTCCTAGCTGTTCATTACTACACACACCAGTAGATTTAGCTAATGAGCCAGAGCTAGATACAGAGATTAAAAACTGGTTTGCTTATGCTACCCAAAAGTTAAATGAGGTAGCTACGCTGACTAGTATTGCAAATGGTAATGCGCATGATGCTGAACTAGCAGATAACAAAGCTGCACATCAATCACGTGCTACTAGTAGCAAAATACATGATGATGCAGTTAAGCAACGAGTTGCAAACATTACCGCTGCTGATGCAGAGCGTAATAGTGAGTTTAAATTCAGGATCCCTAGCCAAGCAGCTAACCTAAATTTACCTCCATTGCCAACTACTACTATTGGCTCGTTCCCACAAACTATGGAGATACGTGCAGCACGTCGTAAACTTAAAAAAGGTGAGTTAAGCCAAGCTGATTACGATAAATATATCGCTGAAAAAACTGAAGAAGTGATCCGCTTTCAGGAAGAGATAGATATCGACGTACCAGTACATGGTGAGTATGAGCGTAATGACATGGTAGAATATTTTGGTGAACAATTAAAAGGTTACGTATTTAGTGCAAACGGTTGGGTGCAAAGCTATGGTAGCCGTTGTGTTAAGCCACCAGTTATATTTGGTGATGTATCACGCCCAGAGGCGATGACAGTTGAGTGGACAAAATATGCGCAAGAGCTTACTGAGCGCCCAGTAAAAGGTATGCTTACTGGCCCAATTACTATGTTACAGTGGTCTTTTGTACGCGATGATCAACCACGTGAAACTACTTGTAAGCAAATTGCATTTGCAATTCGCGATGAGGTAGAGGACTTAGAAGCAGCAGGCATTAAGCTAATACAAATTGATGAGCCAGCCATTCGTGAGGGGTTACCATTACGCCAAAGTGATTGGGCGCACTACCTAGCTTGGGCTGTTGAAAGCTTTAAAATTAGTGCTGCTGTTGTACGTGATGAGACTCAAATACACACTCATATGTGTTATAGTGAGTTTAATGATATTATCGATAGTGTTGCTGCTTTAGATGCAGATGTAATATCAATTGAAACTAGCCGTAGCGCAATGGAACTATTAGATGCATTTGTAGATTACAAATACCCTAATGAGATTGGCCCGGGTGTATATGATATCCATAGCCCGCGCATACCAAGTGTTAATGAAATGGAGCATCTGCTAGATAAAGCATTAGATGTAATTGATGCTCGCCAGGTATGGGTAAACCCAGATTGCGGTCTTAAAACCCGTGGTTGGGATGAGGTACGCCCAGCACTAGAAAACATGGTAAAAGCTGCCAAAAACACGCGTGAGAAGTTGCAAGAGCAGGCGGCTTAAGCATAATAATTATCTCCCTTCCTTATGGAAGGGAGTATATTACTAATCACTCTCACCTAAATTAATATGTAGTACAGAGCCATTAGTAATTGGCTGATTAGCCGTGCTATAAATAAACTCTGCCACCTCTTGTGGTTTTATTAAACGGCCAAATAAGGATTTATTTTGCGCAAATTCTAAATTACCTTGCAGATGTTTGCGTAGCATCTCGGTATCTGTAAAACCGGGGCAGATTAGGCAACTATGGATATCTTTACCACGTAAGTCTTGTGCTGTGGATTTCATCATACCTGCTAATGCATGTTTGGTTGCTGTATAGCTTAGGCAGTTCATTCCGGCTTTTTCAGATAATGTTGAGCCTATATAGATAATGCTGCTGCCAGGCTTTAATAAAGGTGCCAAAGCTTTATTGATTTGTTGTACTGCTAAGATATTAATTTTTATAACATCTAAAAAATCATCATATTCTAAAGTTTTGTAATCATCGTTGCGTAGCTTGGCGGCATTATGGGTAATACATACTTTATCAGCAGCTTTAACTTTGCTGGTTAACTCACTATCTAATAAATTTTTTAGGGCCGCGTTATCAGATAAATCTACTTGATAATTAGTAACGCCTTCAATATTACATATAGAGCGTGATAAGTTAATCACCTGCCAGTCATTTTGTAAAAAGCTATGTGCGGTTTGGTAGCCTATACCACTACTAGCGCCAGTTATGATAAGCAGTTTGCTCATTATAAGCTATTTACATCTAAATTATCATCTACTGATTTATCGTGTGTTTCAGCACTTAATACCATCTCATTATGTGCAGCGCCTGCTGGTATCATCGGGTATACGTTTTCTTTATCGTCTACTATACAATCTACCACTACGGCACCATCATGGTTTAGAATCTCTTTTAAGCCGGATTCTAAATCGGATGGTTTTTCAATACGTATGCCTTTTATGCCAAAGCTTTCAGCTAGGGAAACAAAATCTGGTAGGCTCTCCATATAACTATGGCTATGGCGATTACCGTGAAACATATCCTGCCATTGTCTAACCATGCCCATATAGCCATTATTTAAAATAAGTAGCTTAACAGGGGTTTTATACTGTTTGGCAGTAGATAGCTCTTGTATGTTCATCATTACGCTGGCCTCACCAGTTACACAAACAACAGTTTTTTTAGGGTTAGCAATTTGCACGCCAATAGCTGCCGGTAGGCCGTAACCCATTGTGCCTAGGCCGCCACTACTCATCCAGCGGTTTGGTTTATTATAGGTTAAATGCTGAGCTGCCCACATTTGGTGCTGGCCTACATCGGTGGTTACGTAGATATCATCATTTTTAGTAATATCATCCAATGCTGCTAAAGCCTGTTGGGGCTTAATAATTTTATCATTTGTACTAAAACTAAATAATTTTTTAGCACGCCATTTAGCTATTTGCTCCCACCATTTTTTAATGTCTGGCTTTTTGGCTTTGCGCGCTTTCCACTCTGTTAAAATTTGCTCCATCACTGTACCAGCATCACCTACTAATGCTACATCTACAGGGATAATTTTATTAATGCTGCTATCATCAATATCTACATGAATTTTTTTAGAATCGGGCGAAAACTTAGCAACATTACCAGTAACCCTATCATCAAAACGGGCGCCTATATTTAGCATTACATCGCAATCATGCATTGCCATGTTGGCCTCCAGGCTGCCATGCATACCTAGCATGCCTAAAAACTGCTCATCATTACCTGGGTAACAGCCTAATGCCATTAGGGTAGAGGTAACTGGTGCACCTGTAGTTTTAGCTAGCTTTGCTAGGCTTTTACATGCATCAATACCGCTATTTATAATACCACCACCTGTGTATAATATAGGGCGTTTAGCTTTTTCTAGCAAATCAACAGCATTTTTTACTGCTGCCTCATTAGCTTTAGTTTTTGGTTTATAACTGCTGCGGATATTTTTTGGTTTAGGCGTATATTTACCAAGTGCATTGCTTACATCTTTAGGTAAATCAATTACCACTGGGCCGGGCCTGCCAGAGCTTGCTACATGAAACGCCTCATGCACTGTAGTAGCTAAATCATCTACGTTTTTTACTAAGTAATTATGTTTAGTACAAGCACGCGTGATACCTACGGTATCTGCTTCCTGAAAGGCATCAGTACCTATTAGATGTGTCATCACCTGACCGGTAATAACTACTAGCGGTATGCTATCAAGTAGGGCATCAGCCAGCGCTGTAACTGTATTAGTTGCACCAGGGCCAGAGGTTACAAGTACAACGCCTACTTTACCAGTACTGCGGGCATATCCTTCCGCTGCGTGGCCTGCACCTTGCTCATGGCGTACTAATATATGCTTTACAGCATCTTGCTGAAATATAGCATCGTAAATAGGCAGTACAGCACCACCTGGGTAACCAAAAATTGTATCTACCCCATTATCTGCTAAAGCCTTTATAAGTATTTGTGCGCCGGTTAAATCACTCATGGCGATACTATATAATATTAAATAGTTTGCCACAATTCATAAAAAATTAGTAAATCTGTGCTAATATTTAAATGTGAAAAAAGCTTTTATACTAAGTTTAGCGTTATTGACCTCCGCGTGTGTATCAGAGGGGTTATGGCCAAGCCCATTTTATATGAAGCAGTTTCCACCTCCAGGCCCACCTAATTATCAAAAAGGTATGATACAAGGTTGTAAAACTGCATTAGGTGCGCATGGCCATACATTATGGGGGATGTTTCATCATGGGTTTCATTATGATGTAGATAAAGCTTTAAATGATAGGGTGTACTACCAAGCATGGAAGGATGCCTACTATTATTGTAAATATGAATTTGATAAATCGTCGGAGTAATGCGCTATTTTATAATTATATTGGCTTTGTTAGGTGGTTGTACTAATACAACGGGTTTTTTAAAGCCTGCACCGCTTAATTTAAAAACTAAGCTAGATTACGGCCCACCTGAAATGCGTAAAGGCTATAATGATGGCTGTGAAACTGCAATGAACGCGACTGGTACATCTGTTTATAATACAAGTTATACACAAAGATTTTCTGCCGAATTTGAAGATAACAAACTATATATGCAAACCTGGAAAGAGGCATTTAGCTATTGTTATATGTGGATGAGTGTATGGCGTAGTGAGGGTAAAACTTTTTAGATATGTTAAGACTAATACCCATATTATTTTTATTATCTGCTTGTGGCAATATAGTAGAGTGGGCACCACGCCCAGC
>Ga0163111_10001017_pt1 | contig 17004 bp, 31 predicted proteins | sample CRUFie1St18metaG_FD_109645 | JGI IMG/M metagenome (GOLD analysis project Ga0163111, IMG submission 109645) | Marine microbial communities from the Costa Rica Dome - CRUD Field 142mm St18 metaG | ecosystem: Environmental > Aquatic > Marine > Oceanic > Photic zone | place: Costa Rica: the Eastern...
GCTAATTCATCATAATTCACTTAATAGTATAATTAATAATGGAACTGGTGATCTATTTTTGATGACATCTGGTTCTGGTGATGATGTAAACATTCAAGCTGTTGATGATGTTAGCATTAAAGTCCAGAATGGTGAACAAGCTATTAAATGTATAGGTGACGGAGCAGTAGAATTATACCACGACAACTCTAAGAAACTTGAAACCACAAGTACTGGTATCACAGTCACAGGTGCAATCGTTAAGGCAGATGGTACATCATCTCAATTCTTAATGGCAGATGGTTCCGTTACTACTGCCACTGGTAGTGATGTTGTAGATGATACTTCACCACAACTTGGAGGTAATTTAGATGTTAATGGAAACTCTATTGTTTCTGCATCTAATGGTAATATTTCAATTACACCAAACGGATCTGGTAAGGTAATCATTGATGGATTATCACACCCCACTGCAGATGGTAATAGTGGACAAGTTTTAAAGACAGATGGTTCTGGTAATCTTGCATTTGCATCTGTTAATTCACTTGCTGGTGCTGGTATTCAAAATGTATCAGATGATTCATCACCACAGCTAGGCGGTAACTTAAGCACTAACGGTAGCAATATAAATTTTGGAGATAGTAGTAGTGGCTCTGATGATAGATTAAAATTTGGTGCTAGTAATGATCTACAGATTTATCATGATGGTACTGATAATAGGATAGAAGGTAGCACTGCTGATTTGTATCTTGATAACGTCAACGGTGATGACATATTCATTAGAACTAATGATGATATTACCATTCAAGTCTCAGGTGATGAAAATGCTATTATTTGTAAAGGTGATGGATCAGTAGATCTTTATCACAACAACATCAAGAAACTTGAAACCACAAGTGATGGTGTAACTGTTACTGGTGATGTAAACTCTACTTCTGATATCAATCTTAAGAAAGATATTGAGGTTATCACAAATGCCAATGAACTTGTAAAACAATTAAAAGGAGTTACCTTTACTTGGAAAGAAAATGATCAAAAATCAGTTGGTGTTATCGCTCAAGATGTTGAAAAAATTCTACCTCAACTTGTAAAGGGTGACGAAGGAGAAAAATCAGTTAACTACAGTGGTATAATTGGACTTTTAGTTGAAGCAGTCAAAGAACTTTCTGCAAGAGTTGAAGAATTAGAAAAAACTAATTAATAATATTTTATTCATATATATTATAGTAAGCCTAGTATTAACGAAAATGGCGATTAAAATTTCTGGAACTACTGTTATTGACGATAGTAGAAATGGAACAAATTTAGCTACTGTCACTGCTTCATCTTTTGTTAAGAGTGGTGGAACATCATCTCAATTTTTGAAAGCAGATGGATCATCTGATTCGTCATCGTTTGCATCAACTGGAAAAGCCATAGCCATGGCACTCATCTTTGGTTGATTATATTTTTTAAACCTCTACTCAAATAAAAAAAATGGCAGCACCTAATTTAGTTGCAGTTACCAGTATATTTGGAAAAACAACAGCGACGACTCTTACTTCTGTCGCTCAAACAGATATTTTAACCTGCGCTTCAAATAAATTACTTAAGATTAATACGATAATTATATCAAATATTGACTCTGATAATAATGATGCTGATGTAACAGTAAATTTCCGTGATGACAGTCAAAACACATATTTCAGTATTGCTGAAACAGTAACAGTTCCTAATGATTCAGTTCTAGTTGTGATTGGTAAAGATTCTCCGATTTACCTTGAAGAAGGAGATAAAATTCAAGCACATGCTAGTGCTACCGGCGATTTACAAATAGTTATTTCATACGAAGAACTTGACGATGCTTGATTACTATTAACTAAACTATAGGAGGTAAATTATGCCAAAGTGGTTCGGAAATAGATTCGGAGAATCAGCAGCAGCAGAAGATGGCAGTGATAGTTCAGTTTATAATATATTTGATCATGCATTTGCAAAATTTCATGGTGGTTACGCCGATTCCATAGAAGCTACTGGAGGAGTAATCTCTACACCCGGTGATGGAAAGAGATATCACCAATTTTACAACCCTGATACTCAAACCTCAGCTGGAGATAGTCAAACCTTCACTATTCAATCAGGTTCATCTGCTGTTAATATTATGGTTGTTGGTGGAGGTGCCTCTGGTGGACACTCTAACGAAGGACATGGTGGAGGTGGTGGTGGAGGAATGGTTGATTTTCCAGCAGATGCACCAGAAAATGTTGCATTAACTCCGGGCAATTATCCCATTTCAATAGGTGCTGGCGGAAATAGTGCCCCTGGCGGTGATAGTAGTTTTGGTGGCCATCCAGTTGGTACCATAACTGGAAAAGGTGGAGGAAGATATGGGCCCGGTGGTTGTGGTGGAGGAGGAAGAGGAGACAATGCTGCATTTGGACAAGCAACACAACCAAATCAACCTGGAGTAAGTGGTAATTATGGACATGGATATCCTTCTGGTAACGGAGTAGGCCCTGAACAAGGCGAGGGTGGTGGCGGAACTGCTCAAGCAGGAGGATCCTCCAGCCAAAATGGATTTGGAGGTGACGGAAGAAAACCACCCTGGATACCAACAGCGTTTGGAGATAGTGGAAAGTTTGGTGGTGGCGGCGGTGCTGGCGTTAGATCACCAGGCCCACCTGGAGGACCTGGTGGAGATGGTGGCGGTTCACCTGGAAAACGGCAGCAAAACTCTCAACCTGCTACACAAAGAACGGGTGGAGGTTGTGGAGGAGCATCTGAGGGATATAACCCCGGATATGGTGGATCTGGCATTGTTATCGTTGCTTATCCGTACGCAGCATGATGATTATAACCAACTACTATATTAAGTACAAAACGACTTGCAGTATTATTTGGTGATGAAGAGGCATGATACCTAGTTGCTTCAAAAGCAACAATTCTTCCCTTTTTGGGAAGAATTTTTTTATGTATTGTCAATTCTTTAGGATTATCTTTATAAAATTCATTAAAAAGATATGTTGGCCCATCACTATCATTAACATAATATATTAATGTTAACCCATAATCATTAAGTTTCCAATCTGTATGTGGTTGGTGATATTTTTTATTTTCTCTTTGAAAAAGTCCATTTACTTTAATTCTATATAATGACATTTTATCAACGTATTCTTTATCAAACAATTCATAAGCAATATCCCTAATAGATTTTTTTGCTGCAACACGAAATAATTCATATATATGCTCAGATGAATGAGCACAAGGGTTGTATTCATTAAATACGCTATGAGTAATTTGAGGGCATGTTGATGGATCACCTATGTTCACATGATGCTCTGATTTAACTGTATCTGAAAGATAACGATAATCTAATTTTTGTATATAATTGAATATATGATCTTGAATATCTTCAGGAAAATAATCATCGATTATGATCATCTCTTAAACGTATGCTATACTATAATTATAACACACAAAAAAATGATTCATATAATTGATAACTATTTTTCTGATCCTTATAAGGTTAGAAGCAGAGCACTTATTAATCATGAAAAATTTAAATCTGATTCAATGTATTCATGGCCTGGCAAAAGATGGCATAGTGGTGTTGATAAATTTACAACTAGAAAAATAGTTGATGATGTTAATCATTTAACAGGATCTTTGTTAACACATATGCAGATTCATTATCAGTCAACTACTAAGGAAAATTATCGAGGAGTAATTCATAGTGATCAAGCGGTATATACAGTCTTAATATTTTTAACTCCGAATCCTCCTCCATTTTCGGGTATCAGTGTATATAAAACTGTCGATCAATTAAAAAATAATATAAATTTAAAGAAAAAATCTTTTAATAATAAAAGAATAAAATCTACTTTTTTAAAGTCAAAAAAGAATTGGATTGATAGGTGGCGATATGATCGTGAACTTAAAAAATATCATATCTCTTTTGGTGAGGGAAATCATATTGTTAATGAATTCAATAGATGTGTTATTTTTCCATCGAATAGATTTCACAATGCACAAAACTTTTTTGGAGATAATATAAATGATTCTAGATTAACTATAATTGGATTTATATCATGATACAGACATACGATAATCTACTTTCTATTCAAGATATAACATCTATTGAAAATATTCTTACTTATGAACATCCTTGGTTTTTTTCAAATGATATAAGAGAAGAGTATGATAAAAAAGAAGGGAATTTATCTCTTGGAACTATTAGACATAGAAAAGATTTTTTTGACTTTGATAATTATCTTATGAAGGTTTTAGGTAATAACTTTGATACATCAAGAATTTTTAGATGTTTTTCTAATTGTTTTAGAAAGGGAGATTATACGCATTTTCATGTTGATCCTGGTGGAAAAACATATATGTTTTATCTGAACTCAACCTGGAAGTGGAAGTGGGGATCACATACAGTATTCAAGAATAAAAATACTATGAAAATTCTTCCAAAACCCGGAAGATTAGTTGTGTTTGATGCAAAAATACAACATAAAGGAACATCACCCACCTTTTTATTTCCAAATAATATTGCAGGTAGACTAAGTATTGCTTTTCATGAAAGATGACTGAGGTATTACCATTATTTTCTACACCTCTATACATCTCTCAAGATGAGGTATTAGAAACTCCTGAAGTTGAATATAATAGAAAATCTGATAGTAGCATCAGCAAATCTCAAAATATTTTATTGGATGAAAACTTTATAACACATAAAAAAATAGTTGAAAAACATCTTGAAAATTATGTGCATGATATTTTACTGATTAAAAAAGAACTTAAATTAAAACACACCTGTAGTTGGTTGGTTCATCACAAAAAAAGTGATTTTTCTCCTATTCATATGCATTCAAATTCCATGTTTAGTGGAGTTTTATACCTTAATTGCGATAAATTATCAGGGAACATAAAGTTTTCGATTCCATTAATTATTCCAACATGGACAACATCAACATTAAATCCTCTTTGGAATGTCAGTGATAATAATATATTTAATTCAAGAGAATATAATTACACCCCGAAAAATGGTGATATTTTAATTTTTCCATCTCACACTTATCATGAAGTTTCGATAAATAAATCCAATATCGATAGGTTCTGTATCTCATTTAATTATACTCTAAGTGGAAAATTAGGGACAGATACAGGTTTTATTAACATGACTTAGATAAATAGTCACAAACTTTCATATCCCCATGGCTCTCTATTCATACAAGGGAAGCGAACCAGCAAAGCTTCCATTCCGTGTGCGTCTGGATGACGGTAACACAAGAACTTCATTGAGCAAATTGACAGCAGAGGAACTCACAGATCTGGGTTTTGTTGAAGCACCTGCTGCCCCTACTTATGATAAAAAGACTCAAAAAATTACTTGGAATGGAAGTGCATATGAAATTGTTAGTTTAAGTGAAGATGAACTTACTGCTATAAAAAATGCCGAAGATGCAGAAAAACGTTTATTAATGGATTATGGATATTTCTGGCGCAATTTTTGTACAGGAAAAGTATATAAAAAACTTCGTCATGCTGCTACTCAAACACTCGCGAATAATCTTTTTTGCACTGAATTAATTTCACTCTTTAATGATGCAAAGATCGAAATAGAAAGATCAGGTGATATTCAAAATTATATTAATATTTTGTTCTTTATCCTTGAAATTACTGATGACGAGAAGACGGAACTTCAAGGGTTTATTAATGAATCATATCTAGATTGTTTATACACTTTACCAACTGCAGAATATCTATCAACATACTCATATCACGCTGCTACAAATACTATATTATCACCTAAACCATTTGCTTCTTGGACTATTGATGACGCAAGAGGAAAATGGGTATCTCCTATAGGTAGAGCACCAGATTTGACTGATGCTGAACTTGCAGCAAATAAATTTTATAAATGGGATGAGACTGCATACCAAAACGACAATTCTGTTGGTTGGGTGTTATCAGTTGATGAGTAATTTTAATATAGGAGAATAAAAAATGACAAAATTTATAGGTAATAAGTATGGCGATTACGCCAATACTCAAACGCCAGGATTAAAAGATGGCGTGTATAACATGTTTGATCAAAATCACATGAAAGTACATGGTGGTTGGACTGCGGAGGGTGATGTTACGGTTAGTGGTAGTTCTATTTTGGCAGCAAGTTTTCCTTATCCGGTAACATCCACATCCACTATGGAAGTGACTGGTGCAAATATGAATGTAACATTTAAAGTTAGTGGGCGAAATTTAAATGCTAATGGAGCTTATGTTCAGGGAACTGTATTAGTCTCTGCTGGCACAACACTAACCCTTTATGTATCAACAGTATATTGTGGTGTCTTTTACGGTCCTAGCGGTGGCCCTGGTGCTGCTCCACTTTGTATCATGGTAGGAGCAGAAGGTGGATCTACCGGTAGAAGGCAGGCTGGTGCTGCTGGTTATCCAACTGGTGGTGCTGGACAGGGACTTAATAATTCAGGTGGTGGACAAGGTGGAAGTGTGAGTGGGTATTTGTCGGGAAGTGGTGGAAGCGGAGGCCCTAGAGGTGGAAATCCCGGACTACCTGCAAACCCCGGTAACCCAGGCGGACTATTCAGTTATGGTAATGGTGGTAACGGCACTGACGGTGGTGGTGGTAGAGGTGGTTTTGGTTACTATGGTGGCGGCGGTGGCGGCGGTGGATGGGACTATGATTTCCAACAAGGAAATTCATTCGGTGGTGGTGGAGGAGGAGGAGCAGCATACGCTCATGGATTACCTCCCGCATCTCCAGCACCAGGCCCATATCCAGTATCAAACGTGACAACTGGAGGCAATAGTGGTGCTGCTTATTTACAAATTATATCGGTGGCGGCGGCATAATGATTTTTATTATTGATGATTTTTTGAGTGATCCCTATAAAATTAGAAATTATGCCTTAAATAAACTAAATTATACTACTGATAAAAACTATATCGTCTCTGGAAAAAGAAATATTTTTAATGGTGATGATAATACAAATACTAGTAATCTTATTTTAAAAAAAATACAGGACATTACTGGTGCATGTAATAGAACAATTAATTGCGGATTTCATCTTAATTCGCAATTAGATTATTGTGGAAATATACATGTCGATGCAAGAAAAACACATTATGCTGCTGTGTTATATCTAACACCTGATCCTAAACCAGACAGTGGTACAAGAATTTTTCAAAGTGGATATCAATATAAATGGAGAGGAGAGCAAAAATTTTTACAAAGAATTAAAAATTTTAATAAAAGTAATAAATTTTTTATAGACAGAGCAAAATATTCTTGGCACACGAGAAAATATGAAAAGCAATTTGGAATAGGAATGGATGTTGAAAATAGGTTTAATAGATTGGTTGTGTATAAATCAACATTAGCTCATAAAGCACTATATTTTTTTGGAGATAACAAATTTAATTCTAGATTAACCTTTTTTGGATTTTTTAATTGACTTCCTACAAACTTTGATATATAATCTCACTGATTACATCATAGGTATATGGCATATCAATCAATTTGGTACTTCACCGATTTGCCTGAAGATATTGTAGATATTATTGACAGAGATGTATCTGAGAAGTTTGATCATCAGATGGCAGACTCAAGACTTCAAGGTAATACAGTAAATCATGATAAAAGAAATTCACAAAATGCCTGGATACCTACTAACCATTGGGTAGGTGGTTTTATCTGGCATTATATTCAACGTGCTAATCGAGAAAACTTTTTATATGATCTGAAGTGTATTGATGGAGAATCTATGCAATATACTAGATACGATGTAGGACAGTTTTATGGTTGGCATAATGATGCTGGATTAGCTACACAATATAAACCAAAATCAGTGGGTAATAATAATCCCGATTTTGTTGCACAAGATTTTGTATCTGAAAATTGTGAATTAGTTCGCAAATTATCTTTTGCATTGCAACTTTCGCATCATGATGATTATGAGGGTGGTAACGTTCAACTCATAGATGAAAATGGAGAATATTATGTTGTTCCTCGTAAACGTGGTACGATCGTATTGTTTGACTCTCGTACACAACATAGAGTCATGAAAGTTAAATCAGGGGTACGTAAATCTATTGTCGGATGGACTGTCGGCCCCCGTTGGAAATGATTAGAATATGGCAGAACAAATGAACGAACAACAGATAATGTTCCAAGAAAGGTTTAACACCGGAACAACTTGGACTCGTAATAAAGATTTTGAAAAAAATGGATATTTACTTATTAAAAATCTTTGGAGTCCTGAAGAACTTTTTCATCCTGTTCCTGATAACAAAGGACAATACAATTATTCAACTACAGATCCTTCTAAATTTGATTATGTTCCCGTTGAGGCACAAGTAGAGGGATCCACTTCACGCTATTGGCATCCACAATACCGTCGAATTCATTCGGGTATTCGACTTAAATTAGAGAAAGCGATTGGACGCAAACTCTATAACACATATTATTATGATCGATTTTATTTTCCTGGACAAGCACTAACGAGACATGCTGATCGTGATGCTTGTGAGATCTCAGTAACAGTTCATGTTAGCACTAACCTAGAAGGTGAAGACGCTGATTGGCCTGTATGGATTAAGACTCCAGATACTTATACTGATAAATCTAAACAAAACATCCTTGTCCCTGGAGAAAATCATTCAATGGTTCTAAAACCTGGTGATGGTATGGTATATAAAGGTTGTGAACGTCCACATTGGAGAGATCCAATGCCTACGCCACGTCGTAGAAAAAGAGATATTATTTTAAGAAGAAAGGAAAAAGAATACTATTACCATCAAATTTTCTTCCATTATGTTCTTCAGGATGGATTAAGAGCACAATGTGCATGGGATAAATCGCGATGAAAGCATCACTTTTTGAGTATCCTACTTATCAATATCAAATTAAATTTTGGCAAATTAAAAAGAAAGGATTACTCAAAAGATTAAAAGAAGAGAAGTTTATAAGGACTAATCTTCAAACTTTTGAGACTGATAGGCAAACAAATAATAATTCATATCTACGTTACTTCCAAGATCTAATCAAGGATGAACTGTGGGAGTTTGTGCAAGAGGCACAAGTTTCCTGTTGTATGACTGATTGTTGGGCAGTCAGGTATAAAAAAGGTGATCAACAAACTATTCATAACCATAGAAGTTTTGGTTTTAGTGGTATTTTGTACGCTGAATATGATCCCAAAATTCATACTCCTACCTGTTTTGTAGCACCCTGGCAGGATCCAAGAAGTGATACAACCTCACTTGCATTTCCTAAAAATGTAAAAGAGGGTACTATTTTTATCGCACCATCATATACACTACACTTTGTTCATCCTAATCAATCTAGAAAACATAGAACCATTATAGCATTTGATTTACTACCAGAAACACCCAAACATCGGACAGTTTAAAAACTGTCCACCATCAACCTCCCATTGAACTGGGGGGTTTTATAGTATCTACATACACATGGACGAGGATGACTGCCACTGAAAAACTTGTGTTCATCGCTTCATTTCTGTGGTTGATGAACTGGGGGACAAGAATCACCGCTGCTTCAATCAATGCTCTATCTTGACATCACCGGAAAAGCGTCTAAAAGGCGCTGTAGAGGTATTATTGAATGGTTTAAGGCAAAGTACCTTCCTAATCATCATCTAGACATTACAGTCGCTCACAGAGGACTTAAGCGTGAATATGCACTAGGGTTCTGTACTGTGATGGATTGTGATCATCGCCCCCGTGAGTTTTTGATTGAACTTGAAACAACATTAGATAATGAGAAATATATCATCACTCTTTTGCATGAATTATGGCATGTTTATCAGCATGTTACCGGTTCACTTCGTACAAAACGTGGTATAAAGCATTGGAAAAATGTCAACGCTGATCACCTTTCTTATGAAGATCAACCATGGGAACATGAAGCTGAAGAGATGGAAAAAAAACTCTACGATGATTTTATCGGAGTAAGGACTTTTCCAAACCGCTTGACAAATTCCTAAATTCCACTATAATACCTTTGTGAAGGTTCAGAAAACCATGAAGACTGAATTCATCTGCGTCAAACCAAAGTCCTCTAAGGCTAAAAATCGCTTCGCTAATAATATGGATCTTCTCCATTCTTGTCGCGTTGAAAAACGAGAAAATGGAAAAGTATTTCTTGCATCAATTAGCGGCAAATACTTTTTTTGGATGAATGAACCCTCTGATGATCATTGGGAAATTTTATGATAGAATTTCTACTAAGTTCATCTTTATCTTGCATCGATGCAAATCACCTAATTAGTAAGATAAAAAGACAACGTGAAGATTTAGGAAGTTCAGTAACAACTGAACTTATTCATGAAATTAAAACTTTTGTACCGGAGTGTTTTAATGAAAGATCAGTACACTATTGATGATGGCGAATCCAAACAAGATAAATGGAATCGTGGACTTGACATTTTTATTGAATCAGTGCATAAACCTGATCCTGCATTGAGACAATGTGCTCACAATCAAATATGTTATCATGAACTTATGGATGTTCGTGAAAATGTGCTAAAATATTTAAATTCTCTCCGTTGGCATGACTGAAAAAGAAAAATCTTTGATGGTTCAAATCCAACTTGAAAATGTTTGTAAATTATTGAATGGAAGATTGCAAAAATTCTACACCCTTGACTACACAGGAAAAACAACAACAAAATACACCATCGAATTCGACACTTCCGAAAAATCCGATAGTACCAACTCTGATGTTTCTGGGAGTGATAGTAACAACCCTTAGTGTTATTGTAGCAGGATATTTTCACGGACATATGCACCTTCTCACCACACTCAAAAATGCCGCCAATTCTTAACTTTCTTTTAGCAGTGACATTATGGGTACAAGTTCCACAATGGAATGATGATTGGAGTAAATGTGCTGTAGATGTTCCAGATTCATCTTGTCATTGGTATATTGTTGATGCTGATAATACTTTTGGTAAAGGATTTGATTGGGAATCTGCACCCTGGTATAGTGTTGAGGGATTGAGAGATATTGCTAATTTACATGATCAAACTATTGCATCTGGAAATCAATATACTGTTGAAAAACTACAAAAATAATATCATATCATGAAGGCAAAATTTTATAATGCTTGAAACAAAATTTGTTAAGGGATATATTCATAACTTATTAACATGGGATGAATTATCAAATCTTATTAACATTAGGCCTTTAATGAGTAGTAAAAGAGTTAAACTACTTAACCTTGATAAGAGATTTGAATGGGTGAACTCAACATGGACTTCTGATCCAAATTGTATACCACCATCCTTAATTAAATCTTTATTAGATGAAATAGTGATTTATATTTCAGATATGTCAAGAGCAACTAAGAATATCAATAATTTTGCAAAAACGATTGAGGATGAATATGGAAGGCAGGTTGATGCTCATATCTTTATTTGTCGTAATTTAGAAATTGAACATCCATTTGGTATACACTATGATTTTAGTGATAATGTGATTGTTCAGTGTGAGGGTAAAACTAATTTTAAAGTTTGGGAAGAAGTAAAAAATGTCTCCAAAGACAAAACAAATATAAAAATGCAAATAGACAGTGAACCCATTTTAGATGTAAATATGGAACCAGGAGACACAATTTGGATACCTAGACATTACCCTCATCAGGCAACTTCTCTTACCTCAAGATTATCAGTCAGTTTTCCTTTGAGTTCTGACGTAGATATTTTAAATGTAAGGGAGGATAGAAATTGGATAACATTATGATTGAGGACTAACTTGGCACAATCCACTAGAAATAATTTTGGTTTTAATTTGTTACTTGCAACGACAAAAATGAAACGCCCTAGTATTTTGAATCCAACAGGCAGTAAAAACTTTCCATACGAAACTTTTCCATGGAGACTTGAATTAAAAGATGTAGTATGCCACTTTGAATGTAAAGAGCATATGATTAAGTATCTGAACCGATACGACTATAAACCCAAAGATGTGAAAATTTCTAATCGATATGGTGAAAAGTATCAGTACAGAGGTAAAAAAAAGAAATCTACATAGTTGTAGTTGCGACTCAATTATGAGTGATGGATTACCCATTCAACCGCATACTCAAATTTTAGTTCTTAATAATAGTTACGAACCAATTAACATCACAAATTGGAAACGCGCCATTGTTTTACTAATTAAACAGAAAGCACAAGTATTATCAAGTAGAGTTATTCGACTTGTAAATTACATTCGTATTCCATTTGCTAAAATTGTTGCTCGCACACCTTCTCGCGCAATGATTTACAAACGTGATAATAATAAGTGTCAGTATTGCGGTGCTACTAGACATCTTACTATCGATCATGTTATTCCTCGTAGTAAAGGTGGACAAGATACATGGGAAAATTTAGTAGTCGCATGTTCATCATGTAATGTCAAGAAAAGTGATAAACTTATTGAAAATATCAATATGAAACTTGCAAGAAAACCATTTGCACCCTATAATAAAGTACAGTTTACACTGTCTTACACTGAAGTGCCTGAATGGCAGGAGTTTTTATTTGTATGATGAAACAGTATCCCTACGAAATCACTTATAAACTTAAAAGCACTGGTAATAAACGACTCACAAAACGAATTGACGCATCACATCAAGCAGAGGCAAAACGTTTGTTTGAATCTGATATTCCCTCTGCAACTATTTTGTTTACTAAACCACTGCCCCAGAATAAATCATGACTAAAAAACTTAAATCACAAGTAAAATCTAAATTTTATTATGTTTTTTGGGGAACTGCCACTGCCGCTGTGGTAATTGGACAACTATATGTTGGATCTGGTTACAGAATTATGGCAAAATCTTTTCTTACTGTAATGGAAACTATTGAAGTGGTTATTGAACCAAGTTTTTGAATCTAGCATCAAACTTAAAGAATTATTAAATTTGTCATGATTTGCTGATAAATGTTGTAAAATAATTAAAAGCACGATCACCATGACTCTTCCACAGGACAAAAAACCTAAAAAAACAGAAATCGAAAGCATGAAAATTGCTGTCGATGAGGTTGACATCCGTGCCATCCATCCTGATAAGATGGAAGACTTCGCTGCCCACATGGTAGAACAACTGAAAGAATCTCAATGAATCAAATTTTGTTATCTGATTGTGTCTCGGGGATGAAGACACTTGGTGGTGAATCTATCGATTTATGTGTCACGTCCCCTCCTTATGATGATCTTCGATCATATAACGATAGTTCTTCATGGAACTTTGATACATTTAAAAATGTCGCCGCTGAACTTCATCGAGTCATGAAGATTGGCGGTGTTGTTGTATGGGTGATTGGAGATGCTACAGTCAAAGGTAGCGAAACTGGTTCTAGTTTCCGCCAGGTGTGTCATTTTATGGATCTTGGGTTTCTATTACATGACACCATGATCTATGAGAAGAATGGTAGTCCTTTCCCCGCAAAGAGAACAGGAAATAGATACTCACAAATTTTTGAGTATATGTTTGTATTTTCCAAAAAAACTAAACCAAAGACTGCACATTTACTCTGCGATAAACCAAATCGATGGGCAGGTTATACACATTTTGGTAAAGGAACTATTAGGACTAAAGATGGACAACTTAAGGATAGGCAGATCAAACCCATCCCAGAATTTAGTCCGAGAAATAATATCTGGAAATATAATACTGGTAAAGGATATTCAACCAAAGACGATGTTGCCTTCGAGCATCCTGCAATCTTCCCTGAAAAGTTAGCACGAGATCATATTCTTTCATGGAGTAATGAAGGAGATCTAGTGTTAGATCCCTTTATGGGTTCAGGAACTACTGCTGTTTGTTGTTTAGAAACTAAGAGAAAGTTTATAGGATTTGAGATTGATGAGACTTATCACAACATCTGCACTAGGAGACTTGAGCAGCATGTGACAGTCGAAGAAGCGTCCCTGCCGGAGTCGAATCCTCTAGAGGATGCCCTATATTGATTTTGTCAAAGGAACTCACCCATGACTGCTACTGACATCCGTGACTATTTCAGCAATCCTACCATTGTAGATGAAATTGTCCGTGAACTGAACATGGAGATTGGATTCTGCCCAATTCTCCGTAATCTAAAGCGTGAAAAAGATTACGGAGTTATTGATGATGAGAGCATCACATTCCGCGAACTTGGATCTGAAGATCGTAATGAGGTGTTTGTTTATCTTGGCAGAATCCTTGAATCAGTTCTCACCTGCCAACTTGCAAAATGTGCCTCTTTTGACGTAAAGAAAGATCGCAGTTCTTCTGGTGATGTTACTATCAACGGACGTATCTGGGAGATCAAAGGTACATCTGGCAAGAACTCTTGGACTGGTTCTACTCATGCCACCAAGAAAGAAGACGATAAGATGGATTTCATCGGCATTAAATATGGACTGAATGAAGATGCTAATGTCTTCGATATTTTCACTGGACATACTAAATTGATTGAAGAAATCTTTATCGGTGTATTCGATCAGATTGAATTGATTCGCCGTGGAAGTGCAACTCAATCTAATTCCCGCACTTCGCTTCTAATTGGTATCGATGTTTATGATACTGTAAAAGAGCAGATTGCATGGGGTTGGTTGAAAAAACCTGCTCGTAACGGCAAATACCTGCAACTGTGTGCCGCCTGACACACTGTACCAGGGAGGAGCACAACCCTCCCTTTTCCTGTATATTAAAAGAGTCAAAGGAACACACCATGGCAACCCGCTCACGCATCGGCATCGAACTTAAGGATGGTAGCATCCTATCTGCGTACCATCATTGGGATGGTTATCCGCAGTGGTTAGGACGTATTTTGACAACTCACTATAACTCCCGCGATAAAGTTGCTGAATTGATTGATGGTGGAGATATGTCATCTTGCTGGGCAGATGACATCTGGGGCAAAAAACTTCCTACAGGTGAATATGCACCTGAGTATTATTCTGATCGTGGTGAAGATTGTCCTCCTCGTCATGATGATGATATGAATATGTTTCTATCTAATGGTGAGGAATACTCTTATATCTTTCGCAATGGTGAATGGATATGCTATAATATGAATGAATACAACGATTGTGATCCAACGTTGGTTCCTATTCCACTTGGTAATTTAGCGGTATGAATGGAGCATCACTTATTGTAGATTACTCAGAACTGGAGGTGTTGCAAACCGCCCTCCAGAAGTTGTCTAAATCTGATAGCACAGATCCAAAAATTACTGTGCTATATGATAAAGTTGTTTCTATTATGGAAACAATCGAACTTCAAGAACTCTATCGCAACGATCCCCGCAATGACTAAAACTGAGCAACAGTATTGGCAGGAAATTGCCACCGATTTTTGGAAAGAAATTGAAAAGGAAGCGGAAGAACTTGAGGTAACAGTAGACTACTACATCGAGGAGTTTTTCACATCATGACTAATGAACAAATGTACAAAGTTATTATCGAAGAAACCAATGGTTGGTTTACTTACGATAAAAATGCACAAAATCTTACCCGTGCAGAGGGTATTAAATGGGTAGATGATGCCATGAGAGATGGTATTTCCCCTGATAGATTAAGAGTTGTTAGGCAAGAGTGGGGAACATGATTGGAAATCTTGAACCTGAGGAACATGTTATGGATGACAATGTAATGTATCCTGGTGGAATGTTAGGGCAACTTAGTATTGCTCTAGAAAAAATGGGATGGGACTATGGTGATAATGTTGCCGTAGAGATTGCAGGAACCTCAATTTATGAAATTGAAGGTGCTGGTACTAAATGGGCACCTAATAAAGGTACTCGTAAATACAATAAAGATGCTTTTATTGTGATTAAGAATCTTGATCGCAATCCTACTGTTTCAAGTGTACCTAATCCAGAACTTAAGGGACATCATCTTAAGTCAGAGAAGGAACTTGCTGCTGAATTAAAAAAAAGTGATGATGCCAAAGGATATGAGACATACAGCAAATGATTATGATATGCTAGTAGATTTTGCTAGTCATTATCAGCGTGGAAATGTATGGAGAGTCGAAGTAGAACTTTCTATGAAAGGTGCTATTGATGAACCAGAATACATTTACACTGTGGCAGTTGATGTAGTGGCACCCAACAGAGATCTGGCGCAGTATATTGTGACTACAATGTATCCAGAGTACGAAAGTATTTCAATTCCCGATGAATCTGAATCTGCCTGACAATTTTCCCCACAAACCACCTTCAAACTATTCCTATGAAGTCACACAACACAACAGGAATGTTCTTTCTATTTGGTTACGGGATCATCGTAAGTATTCTTACACTAATGATGATGTTCGGACTATTTGGGGATTCTATGACTCAAAAAAACGAAAATACTTTGCTCCAATCAATCACAAAAAAATAGGACAATCAGTAGATATTGCTAACACTCGCCCCTATACTTCTATGCAATTAAATCTTAACCCATTAGAGGCAGCATTTTGTGTATAAACCTCAAGTAGATGATTATGTCAAATGGAGACATTTAGAAGGATGGGTATATTTTGTTGATCATGAATACTTTACCATTGAAATTGGGGTTAAAAATAAAAGCGAAGAATCTTACAGAGATTCACCTATACATCGAAAACATCATTGTCTTGTTGTTTGTCACAACTATTATTGGAATGAGGTAGAATATATTTCTAATCGCAGAAATGATGAAGACACCTACAAATCGCAAGAAGGTAGGTATTTGGACACTCAGTAAATTATCATGATTAAGTATCAAGTTTCGTACAAAAAACCAAAGAAAAAAGGTTATGCCTGTCACAAAGCAGTCTTCTATAAGATTGAAGATGCAATGTTCTGGGAGGAACATGTAAAGAATAACCTGGAGGGCAGGGACATTCAACTAACTGTCCACTAGGTTGACAAAGCACCCCAATCTCCTGTATATTAAAGAAGTTGAGAGGCAAAACAATAAGTGAGATCGACAAACTGATCTCCGCCATCTCAACTGCGGTGCTCCCCTTTGCTGGTTTCAGGAGTAGCGGCGATAGGAAATCAGCAC
>Ga0163111_10001019_pt1 | contig 17000 bp, 16 predicted proteins | sample CRUFie1St18metaG_FD_109645 | JGI IMG/M metagenome (GOLD analysis project Ga0163111, IMG submission 109645) | Marine microbial communities from the Costa Rica Dome - CRUD Field 142mm St18 metaG | ecosystem: Environmental > Aquatic > Marine > Oceanic > Photic zone | place: Costa Rica: the Eastern...
GATGCAAAATTTGAGGATTCTTATTCTAAACCAATTAGAATAGAAGCTTTAGATGATGAAGATCTTAAGGTTGTATCTGCCTTATGCCAAGACTCGGTTGTTATAGGTAAGGATATTTTATGGCAACAAAAAAAAAGTAGATTATCTTTGCTGCTAAACCGATTTCGATGGGAAGAAGAGTCATTGGAGCCAGAAAGGGTGCAAAGTTTATTAGTGATAGATCGTGTAGATAAAGTATCCAGCAGAGCATTTCCAATTAATGAAAAGAATAAAATATATTCTCTTATGTCCCTTCAATTTGACAAGAAAGATGAAATTGGTGGGATCCTAAACATAATATTTTCAAGGGATAGTATGATTGCAGCCTCCATTGAATGTTTAGAAATAAAGTTACAAGATGTGACTAGGCCCTATAAAGCGCCTTCCGGAAGCAGACCAAAGCATTACGAATGAGTTATTTAGTTGATATAGATTTGGAAGAGCAAGAACTGGCAGTTCCGACCCCTGAAATAACTCAAGAACGTAAAGTTGCCATATTTGATTTACTTGAAAAAAATTCATTTTCTTTACCTAAAAGAGCTGGATTTAATTCTGTAAAGGGACCTTATAAACTTATACTAGGAATAAGGGATAGTCGTCTAGCATTTGACGTGAGAACTGAGACTAATGCTCCCATAACTATCGTTGCGTTGTCACTTACTCCTTTAAGGCAAGTAATTAAGGATTACTCACAAATCTGTGAGGCTTACTATGATGCTGTAAAAACACTTCCTCCAGCACAGATTGAAGTAATTGATATGGGCAGACGAGGAATACATGATGAAGGGGGGCGTCTGCTCCAAGAGAGATTAGATAATAAAATAATTATAGATAATTTAACTGCACGAAGATTATTTACTTTAATCTGTGTTATGCACTTTAAGGGTTAAGAAATGACTAAAAAATTAAGTCCTTCATCGGTTCTTTTTTGTTGCGATAATAACTCGATAAGATCTCCTATTGCTGAAGGATTAATGAAAAAACAATTTGGTACCGCAATATATGCCCAATCTGTGGGTATCGAGTCAGAATTAGAAATTGATGGATTCGCAATTGCTGTTTGTAAAGAAATTAATGTTGAATTGGGCCGCCACCAAGTTCGTAGTTTTGACGATATGGAGAAATTAGGAGAACATATGATCTCTTTTGATTTAATAATTGCTCTTTCAAGAGCTTCTTATCATAAGGTATCTCAGATCGTATCTGGAGAAAGTATAAAAGTTATATATTGGCCTATTACTGATCCTGTTTTTTCTAGTGAAAGACGAGAAGAGAAACTAAATGTGTATAGGTTGATTAGGGATCAGCTTCAAAGTTTAATTGTTGACGCTTTTATTGTTAAATAGGGATCACGTAATCAAATTACTTCATCTAAAATAATAAATTTCATTAGAATAAGTGTCAAAAATAACAATGAATTCAAATAAAATTGATTTAATTCTTGGTTTTTAAGGAATACACTTGATTTTCACATAAAATTTGAACATGGACCTACTCAACTAAGTTAATCATTTTATTGGGAGTAAGTATGGCCAAAGAAGAACTGTTAGAATTTCCAGGGGTAATTAAGGAACTCTTACCTAACGCAACCTTTAGAGTTGAACTGGAAAATGGCCACGAAATTATAGCTCATACAGCTGGTAAAATGCGTAAAAACCGAATTCGTGTATTGGCTGGAGACAAGGTACTTGTTGAGATGACTCCCTATGATCTAACAAAAGGCCGTATCAATTATCGTTTTAAATAATCAATGAAACTAATACTTGGATCAGCTAGTCCACGTAGATTAGAACTGCTAACTCAAGCTAAAGTTATTGTTGATAGAGTAGAACCGGCTAATATTGATGAGACGCCAATAAAGCGTGAGTTACCCTTAGAGTATTGCAAAAGAATGGCAACAGAGAAAGCCCGTACTTTGTGTCTCTCTAATGGTGAAATACTTTTGACTGCTGATACTACTGTGTCAGTTGGTAAAAGAATACTAGGCAAGCCAAAAAATATAGAAGAAGCTGAAGTATTTTTAACCTTATTATCTGGTAGGAGACATAAAGTAATTACTGCCGTTGCTGCTCGAACAAACACTGGTCTAAAAGTTAGGAGTGTTGTTTCGCAGGTTAAGTTTAAGCGCTTATCTGTCAGAGAAATCAGTCTATATCTTGAATCCAATGAGTGGGAAGGAAAAGCTGGTGGCTATGCAATCCAAGGGTTAGGAAGTGAGTTTATACCATGGATTTCTGGATCTTACTCAGGCATTGTTGGATTGCCAATTTCTCAAACAATTAGCTTGCTTAAGTCATTAGGCTGGAATCAATGAAAGGTTTTATCGTTGCTCACTCAAGTCTCGATGGCAGGCAAGCGAGCGCTTTGGTAAAAGATGGTAGGTTAATTGATTTTCTTGTAGGCTCAAAAAGAACAGATGAGCCTATTCCAGGTGCAATTTACAGAGGGGTAGTTGGGCACAATATAAAGGGATTAAATGGTATTTTTATTGAGCTTGGTAAGAAAAAAAGAGGTTTTTTAAAGTCTTCTAAGGGTTTGACACCAGGTAGTAAAATTCTAGTTCAAGTCACTAACGTTTCTTTAGAGGATAAGGCTCCCACTTTGACTCAGAAAATTATTTTTAAAAGTAAATATATTCATATCACTCCGGGAAAGGCGGGGGTTAATCTATCACGGAAAATAAAAAACGAAGAGCTGCGTGGGCAACTACGTATATTGTGTGAGGACATTATTGGAGAGAAGCCTGATTTTGGGTTGATTATTCGATCGTCCTGCATTGGGGTCGATGAAAATGATATTGTTGCAGATGTTGAAAAAACATGGGCACTTGCTCATGCAGTGATGCAGGATAAAGAAGGAGAGACTGAACTTTTGTTAGATGGAGCTAGCCCTGAGGAATATGCATGGCGAGAGTGGCATTTTAACAAGCCTCCAATTACATTGAGTGGTACTGAAGCATTCGAAGATGCTGGCATATCTGAGCAAATTGAAGCTTTAACTCATCCTTATATTAAGCTTAGTGAAGGTGGGTCTATGTATATTGAACCTACTCGAGCAATGGTTGCAGTTGATATCAACTCCTCTGCTGGAACTTCTTCATCATTAAATATAAATTTAAAAGCAGCGGAGATACTTTCAAAGGAATTGCGGTTACGTGGTTTAGGGGGGCAAATTGTGATTGACTTTGCGCCGATGGCAAAAAACAATAGAAAAAGATTAGAGTCATTATTGATTAAGTCATTTAGAGAAGATCCAGTAGAAACGACTCTTGTGGGTTGGACCAAAATGGGTCATTTTGAAATGCAAAGAAAACGAGAACGTATCCAGCTTTAGGAGCTAAGAAATGAGTTGCCCGATCTGCGCAGGAAGTATTTCAGACAAATATAAACCATTTTGTTCTAAACGATGTGCTGAAGAAGACTTAGCTAAATGGTTGAAGGGAAGCTATCGCATACCCATAAATGATTTAGAAGATGTTGAAGAAAAAGATAATGAACTTGAAGAAGCAAGAACATTTATGAATTAGTACAGAAAGTATAAATTGAGGTCTGGACAGATTGGGTTACCTACCATAAAACATCGCGAACCCAAGTTGTTTTTGACCCGTGCCCGGGTAGCTCAGGGGTAGAGCAGTGGACTGAAAATCCTCGTGTCGGTGGTTCAAATCCGCCCCCGGGCACCACTTTCCTGCAAAGGTCCCTTATAAAAGTACTGAAATGGCAAGGTGTGCATAAACCTTTGCTAGCTATTTTTAGTTTTGGCTATCGTTAGTTTTATCTATCGTTATGTAGCTTAATTGAAAGATTTATAATTTGTTTCCAAGTTTCTTCTGGTACAGCAACAATCCCATTGCTAAGTTCACGGTGATTTCTTTCTCTCTCACCAGGTATTTCGACTCTATCGAACCCTTCAGCCGGCGGACAATTTCGAATATCAGTGAGGATTTCCTCAGCAGCAGCTTGAATAGCACTTGGATCTCGAAACCTTTTTGTGTCCACTGTTAAAATAAACCAGTTGCATTCTGGTGAGGATGGTCCAAGCATTGCTTCAGCTATAAGTTCCGCCATCAATGAAAGTGCATATCCTTTATGGCCTCCCATGGGTAAAATAGCACCTCCATCAAAGTAATCTTTCGGATTTTGCGTTGGTTTTCCATCTCGATCTATAATACAACCTTCAGGGAGTGTTGCTCCAGCGGAGCGAGCAGCATACAACCAGCCTCCAGCAACTTTTCCTGTTGCAAAGTCCATTACGACAGGACCTTGGTCTCCTCCCGGTATTCCAATACACCAGGGATTTGTTGGAAGCATGCCTCGGGCACCTCCATACGGTGTAACCTGATTATGTACCTGACGGTTTCCACCACCCGTGCATATTGTAAGAAAACCTTTTTTGGCTGCAATATCAGCAAAGGCACCATGTCTTCCTGTATGGGCAGAATTTATAACTGATAATGCTGATAGCCCATTCTTTTTTGATAAGTTCATACCGGTATCATAGGCTAAAGTCATAACGGGTATTCCGATTGACATTCCTCCATCTATAAGTGTCGCACCAGTTTTTGTAGTAATTACTTTAGGCCTTGAATTTACATTAATTGTACCATTTTGCATCTGCTCGGCGTATTGCAGTACGCGCATTATGCCATGGCTCTCAACCCCACATAAGTTAGCATCAATTAGATGCTCAGAGATTGCTTCACTTGTTTTCTTGGAGCAACCCAATCTTAAGAAAATTGTTTTTAGTATCGTGGACACTTTATCGACTTTGATTAAGACACGCTCGCCAGAAAGCTCTAATTTACTTGTAAAGTTCCGCATTTTGCACCTGATAGCTTAAGATATTGTTAATTTAGGTCGATAGATAAAAATGAACTCTATAAAGTTGGTTTATGCAAATCCTTTTTGTAAAACTCAGCTTTCTAAAGTGAAGAAGAGATTATCGAGTATGGAATTATTAAATTATAATGAAGAACTAATGACTTCTTTTTTAAAATATATAGCTCAATGGGTTGCTTATCTTCTAATAAGTAGTCAAATAATCTTAATGGTTATCAACCCAATTTAAATGAACATTTCTTTGTTTGTCAGATTAACATTAAATGAAAGTAATATTATGCCATACCCAAAGTTCAAGCTTACCTTTCCCACGTTATTAGTATTTTTTATATGTTCTGTATCATCAGCAATTGCGGAACTAAAGATTGAGACAGTTTCTGCTGGATCTGGAGACGAGGCTAAAGTGGGAATGGTGGTAACAGTACATTACACTGGTAAACTTGAAGATGGTACAGTTTTTGATAGTTCACTATCCCGGGGTGAAGCATTTAGTTTCACGTTAGGGCAAGGAAGAGTAATTAAAGGCTGGGAACAAGGCATACTAGGAATGCTAGTTGGTGAAACGAGAATTTTAACAATTCCTTCTGATTTAGGTTATGGTGCAAATGGTGCTGGAGAGACAATTCCCCCAAATGCGACGTTAATTTTTGAAGTTGAGCTTTTAGATGTTACTTGGCCACCAAAGCTATCAGAAATTAATGAAGCTCAATTAATTGATCTACAAAAAAATGGTAGTTTGGTTATAGATATAAGAAGAAAAGAAGAATGGATAGAGACTGGATTTATTGCTGGGTCAAAATTAATCACAGGTTTTACAAGTGATGGTGGTTTACATCCCGAATTCCAAAACAAATTTTTTCCTCTAATTAAACAAAAAGATACTCCGGTTATTCTTTATTGTCGGTCTGGCATGAGATCTAAAAGATTGGGAGATGCATTGGTATCTCAAGTGGGTTTGACTAATGTTTCTCATCTTGAAAGTGGTATGTTAGGTTGGATATCTTCTGGTTATGAAACAGTGGTATTTCAAGAAGAAGACTTAGAGTAATTGTTCATCAATTTTTGCAAACTTCATGACAAGACTTAATATCTTAAAAGATATTTTTGGTTTTGATCATTTTCGGCCCGGGCAGGAAGAGATTATCAAAGCTATTGAACAGGGTCAAAATGTTTTGGCTATTATGCCGACTGGAGCAGGAAAATCTTTATGTTTTCAATTACCAGCGATTTTGCGTGATGGGGTCACGGTAGTAATCTCACCTTTGATCGCGTTAATGCGTGATCAGGTGCGCGCATTGCAAGAACTTGGTGTAAGCGCAGGAGCGATAACCTCTGGCAATACAAAAGAAGAGCTTGATGAGGTTTGGCTAGCTCTGGAGCAAAAAAGGCTTAAACTTCTTTATATCGCTCCTGAGCGCCTTGCCTCTGGGTCCGCATTAGGAATGCTTCGGCGAATTGGCGTAAGTATGATTGCCGTTGATGAAGCGCATTGTGTTTCGCAATGGGGACATGATTTTAGGCCAGATTATCTACGTATTGGGGATTTACGTAAAGCATTGAATGTTCCAATTGCTGCTTTTACGGCAACTGCTGACAAAGAAACTCAAAATGAGATTATCAGGAAATTATTTGATACCGTGGAACATACCAAGTTCTTACAAGGATTTGATCGACCTAATATACATCTAACTTTTGCTTCTAAGGATCAACCCCGAAAGCAGATTTTGAACTTTGCTCGGGCAAGGCAAGGTCAATCAGGTATTATTTACTGTGGAACCCGCGCAAAAACAGAAACTTTAGCGCGTGCATTGTGTGAATTGGGATGTACAGCTTGTTATTATCATGGAGGAATGGAGCCTGAAGATCGCCGGATTGTTGAAGCCCGTTTTCAACGTGATGATGGGTTAATTGTGGTGGCCACAGTTGCTTTTGGAATGGGGGTTGATAAGCCTGACGTGCGTTGGATTGCTCATGCGGATTTACCAAAATCGATTGAGGCTTATTATCAGGAAATTGGACGCAGTGGACGTGATGGTGCTCCTGCCGAAACGTTAACCCTTTTTGGAACAGATGATATTCGTCTTCGACGTTCACAAATTGATGAGGGGTTGGCGCCTAATGATCGTAAATATGCTGATCATGCGCGACTTAATGCTTTGCTGGGCCTTGCAGAATCTCATACGTGTAGAAGAGCCACTTTGCTTCAGTACTTTGGCGAGTCATCTGGTGCCTGCAATAACTGCGACTTATGTGATAAACCACCTGAGCTATTTGATGGGACGCAATTAGTAAAAATGGCTCTTTCCGCTATTTTAAGAACTGGGGAATGGTATGGAGTAGGTTACTTGACAGATATTTTGCGAGGAAAAAAAACTGACAAAATTTTGCAACGTGGCCATGAAAAGTTGCCTACATTTGGCGTAGGAAAGGATTACAATAAAACTCAATGGCAAGTGATTTTTAGACAGATGATGGGGCATGATTTGATCCGCCCTGACCCTGCAAGGCATGGAGGTTTGCGTATTACAGCCGGTGCTAAAATATTGTTAAAAGGTGAGGAAAAAATCAAACTTCGAGTTGATGGTACTTCAGAATCTAAAGAGATCAAAACAAACATTAAGTCCCTAGTTTCTGAGGAGGATGTGCCATTGTTATCTGCACTAAAAGCTAAACGAAGGGCCTTCGCAGAACAGCAAAAAGTACCTGCGTATATTGTTTTTACCGATAGAACATTAATTGAAATGGTTGAATTGCGTCCAAAAACATTAGATGAGATGGCATCAGTTAATGGCGTTGGTTCGAAAAAACTAGAAAGATATGGACGACAGTTTTTGGCAGTGATAACCGGCGAAGAAGTAAATATTCATCCAGTTCGGCGAAAAATGGCTGGCAAACCAGAGGCTGAGTTATTTGATCGTCTCTTATCAGCGCAAAAACTGTTAGAGAGAGGCGAATATCAAACTGAAAAGTTGCTCTCTTGTTCAACCGCAACATTGCGCAATATTGTCAAGTTACGCCCAAATTCTATCGAAAAACTAGGTATGGTGACAGGTATGAACTCATCGCGGGTGGAAAGATTTGGACGAAAATTTATGGAAATTTTAGAATCGTCTTAATTAGGGATTCATTCATAAAAGAAATTTCTTCAAATTAAAAAAGTCTCTATTGATAATGGTTATTTAATGAGAGATTGTTAATTACTTTTTAAACGAGGATTTTAATGTCAAAACCTGTATGTGTTATTGTTGGACCAGGGGAAGGGCTCGGGCAGGCTCTTGCAAAAAAGTTTGCTAATAAAAATTATAATGTGGCCTTAATCTCTCGTTCATTGAAAGGAAGTGCGAAAGCTCTTAATGAGGTTAAGGCAGAGGGGGCAGAAGGTCGCCACTATTTTGCAGATGCTCAAACTCCGACAACCATTGAAAGTGCGATTACTGATGTAAGCAATGAGATGGGTAACATTGAAATTTTAATTTATAATGCTCGAGGTAATTTTACCGCATGTGAACCTATAGAAATGTCTTACCAACAACTTTTGGAAGTGTATAATTTAGAGGTGGTTGGTGCATTCGCAGCTGCCAAATCAGTGTTACCTCAGATGATAAAACAAAGAAATGGTAGCATATTTTTCTCCAGTGCTACAGCTGCTTATCGCGGATCAAGCACTCACCCATTGTATGCTATTGGTAAATTTGGAGTACGGGCTTTATCTCAAAGCTTGGCTAAAGAATATGCAAAGAATGGTGTTCATATTGTTCATGTAAGATTAGATTGTGACTTGGATGTTCCTTATATGAAAGAGTCATATGGCGTTAATTATAATCCTAAAAATCTTGCTAACCCCCATGATGTAGCAGAGAGTTATTGGTTGACCCATTTACAACCAAAATCAGCTTGGAGTAACGAGATAGAATTGCGGCCTTACATGGAAAATTGGACATATTAAATTCTTACTAAATAATTCAGCAGTCTTTAGAAGGAAAAAATCTATGAGTTACAAATTATTTTATGATCAAGGCAGTGCTGCACAGGGTATTCAAATGGTTCTTGAAGAGTTGGATCAACCTTACGAATTGATTCAGTCAACAAAAGATAGAAGCAAACCAAGGCCAATTGAGCAATTGAAGGTTAATCCTAACGGATGGGTACCTGTTCTTCTTTATGAAAATACTGGCATGTACGAATGCGCTGCAATCACAATATTCTTGTGTGATCGTCATTCAGAAAAAAAACTTGGACCAGGATTAAGTGATCCAAAAAGGGGGCTATTTCTACAGACCCTAGTTTATTTCTCGAACTCTGTTCAAACGGCCTTTCAAACAAATTATTATCCAGATCGTTTTGTTGATGTAGCACTAGATGAGGATAGTGCCCAAAGACGTGGAATAAGAAGATTGCGTGAGACATGGGGAGTCATAAATGACCAGATTGGTAATAATAAATGGGTGTTGGGTGATACTTTCAGTGCAGCAGATCTTTATTTATTGATGCTAACCACTTGGTTGGCTACTGATCGTGGGCATCCAAGTGTTAATGAGTTTCCAAATGTTGAACGTATTGCTAATTTGGTCATGGAGCGGCCAAGTGCGCAAATTGTCTATAAATAAGTTTTAATAACAAGAAATTTAGAAATCATTACTCCATAATGGGCGCACCACCCTCTGAAGTTCGTTTTTCGATAAAGTTTGCCAAGCGCTCTCGCACTTCATAACCTGTTGCTGGTTGCACGTAGTTTTGCAGGGTGCTTTCCCAAATACCAGTTGCCCGTTCTGTTGCTGTTTTTGACCCAGATTTAATCCAGGAACCGTTGTTTGATAAGTCAGATATAATTGGAGAATAAAATTCGGTGGAATATCGATCCATTGTATGCTGTGTTGCAAAGAAATGACCACCTGGATCTACATCTTTTATGGCATCAAAGCCTATTTCAGAATCTGTTGCTTCAGTCTTTTTGCATAATTCAGCTACTGTTTGTAATGCCTCAATATCTATGATGAATTTTTCGTATCCAAATGTTAGGCCGCCTTCTAACCAGCCTGCAGCATGGATTGTAAGAGTTGCATTTGCCATTAAAGCACCCCAAACCCCTGAAATATTTTCTGTTGCTCCCTGCGCATCTGCAATATTAGAAGCAGAGCCAGCCGCTGATCTCCATGGCAGGTCGATGTGTCTTGCAAGTTGTCCAGAACCTATTTGTAGTTTTATGTGCTCGGGCGTTCCAAATGCTGGGGAACCAGATTTCATATCAACATTAGAGGCGAATCCTCCATAGCTAACCGGAGCTCCAGAATTTACTAACTGCGCCAAAGTAATCCCGGCAAGTGCTTCAGCATGTTGTAAGGTTAATGCGCCTGAAACTGTAATAGGTGCCATGGCGCCAGCTAAGCAAAAAGGAGTAATTATACTCATTTGTTTTTCTCGGGCAAAATCAATTATTCCTTGGGCCATTGGTTTATCTAGCATTCTTGGTGAGTTTGAATTAATTACAGTGGTTCCCCAAGTGCCGTTATTCCAATCTTCTTCACTTAAATTTAGAGCTAAACGGATCATTTCAAAAGACTGCTCAGTTTGTTTTGACCCACGAGCATAAACAAACATGGGTTTATCAGAAAATTCCATTTGCGCCTGCATCATTGCATAGTGGCGTAGGTGGGTTGGTATATCTTGAGGTTCAGTAGATGGTCCCAATTTATGTATAATATCATAGCTTTGATGTAATTTAAGTGTCTCTATATAAGAGTTTAAATCACCTGGTCGTCGTCCTCGGTTGCGATCATTTGCATTTGGACAACCTGCTCCAGGAGAGAATATCATAGCGCCATCTTCATAAGTCAAAGCACGTTGAGAGTTGGCAGCGCACAGTTTTATTGAGTTTGGTGCGCTATTTAGAGAAGTGCTTACAATATCTCCGCCAATGAAAACCATTTCTTCCTGCACGCGTGCACCAGCCTTCTTAAAAATATCTCTAGCTTCGGGTAGAAGGACTCTAATCCCAAGCTCTTCTAATACCTTTAAGGCTGTTTCGTGAATGTTGAAAATTTCGTCTTCACTAAATATTGTTTGTGGTGCAAACGGATGTCTTAATTGACGATAATTTGGTTTTCTTGTTGGAGTTAAACTTTTTTCATGAGCTTTTTTTCTGCCACCAGAACGTTTTGTTTTGCTAGATCTAGTCATTGTCTACATTCTCATTCTTTCGCCAGTTGGATCATAAGGAGAGTGCGATACTATCTTAGCTTGACTTTTTTTGCCAAGAATATGTACGGATACTTTTCTATCTATTTCGATATAATTTGCATCTAACATTGCTAATGCATAACTTTTTTTCATGCGGTGCCCATATCCACCTGATGTTGTCATGCCAATTACCTTATCATTTACCCATACAGGCTCGAAGCCAGTTGCATCTGCATCCTTTGATTGAATTTCCAACATTGCTAATTTTTTATCGAACTTTGAAGAACTTTGGTTGGACTCATTGCCGATAAAGTCCTTTTTGCTCCAATCGCACCATTTATCCAAGCCTGTCATCATAGGCGTATAGCTTTGTGTGAAATCTGCATTCCAAATCCCGATTGATTTTTCTAATCTTAAAGACAACATTGCGTTAAAACCAATTTCTTTAATTTTAGAAGTGTTTCCGGAGCGCAGTAGCAAATCTCTTAAGCCAGCATGTTCAGAAGATAAGCAGTTAATTTCATAGGCAAGTTCGCCCGAAAGTGAGATTCTTGAAACTTTTACTCTGAATAAATCTATATCAATTTCGGCACATTCCATCATTTTCATTTCAGATATTGGAAAATTAGTTACTTTTTCCAAAATATCGCGCGAATTTGGGCCATTTAACGAAAAACCTCCAAATGTATCTGATAAGTCACGAATAATAACATCAGGTTCAATATTTTTTTTGAACCAGCGCATATGAAAATGGCGCATATAATAAGATCCCATCAACCAATAGGTTCCATTTCCCCAATTGAAGCAAGTCAGATCACCCTTAAGACGTCCATCATATCCTAGCATCGGTGCTAATTTTATTTTCCCTGGCTTTGGTAACTTGCAAGCCAATAGTTTATTTAACCATTGTTCAGCCTTGTCTCCTGATATTTCATATCGCGAAAATCCAGAAATATCTAAAAGGCCACAGGTTTCTTGAACTGCCATGCATTCTTGTTCCACATACTTAAAAGACCTTGGTCTCTTCATAGTACCAGGTTCTTTAAAATTTTTAGGTGCAAAATATAGTGGTAATTCCAATCCCCAAAGGCTGCCCCAGACTGCTCCGGCGTTTGTCATGTCATTATAAGCACCCGGAACACGTAAGGGTCTGCCGGCTGGTAATTGTTCATTTGGGTAAGTCATAACAAAACGGCGGGAATAAAATTGGCTTGTAGTTTGCTTTATGTATTCTTTATTAGACTGATGCTTACCAAAACGAGCAATATCCATACCAAAGATATCATTTTCGGGTTCACCATAAACCATCCATTCTGCAAGGCTTTTCCCAACACCACCTCCTTGACTAAATCCCGCCATTACGCCACATGCAACCCAATAACCTTTTGGGCCTACTGGGCCTACAAGAGGGTTCCCATCAGGGGCAAAAGTAAATGCACCATTTACCCAACGCTTAATTCCTACATTATCCAAACCTGGAAAACGTTCAAAGCCGATTGCCAATTCAGTGCTAATACGATCTATATCTTCGGGAATAAGATCCATTCCATAATCCCAGGGTGCACCATCCATATTCCAATGTTTTGGATTTTGTTCATAAACACCTAGTAATAAACCGTCGCGTTCTTGTCGTGTATAGGTAAAGCCATCCAAATCTACAATTGTTGGCAACTCCTCTTTTAAAGCCTTTAATGGCTCAAATCGCTCTGTTACAAGATAATGGTGCTCCATTGGAGTTACTGGCAAATCAACATTTGCCATTAACCCAACTTGTTTTGCCCAAAGCCCACCAGCGTTAACTATATGTTCAGACTGTATAGTTCCTTTTTCAGTAACTACGTCCCAACTGCCGTCTAGTCTTTGATTTAGCTCTATAACTCGATTTCTAAGGACAACGTCAGCACCACGTTTTTTTGCAGCGCCAACATAAGCATGGGTTGTCCCATTTGGATCTAGATAACCTTCGTTTGTATCATGAAGACCACCTAGCACATCACTTGTTTTTATAACCCCTCCTGTAATTTCTTGGACTTCGGTTGGGGATATTAATCGGGCTGATTCGACCCCAATAGCTTGAAATGTAGCCCAGCCAGCTTTTACTTGTTCCCAGCGGTCTGGATTTGTTACAATATTCACTCCCCCAGTCATATGCATGCCACAATTTATTCCACTTTCTCTCTCTATTTCCTTGTAAAGGTTGATCGTGTAGCCTTGTAAAGCTGCTACATTAGGGTCTCCATTCAACGCGTGAAAACCTGCGGCGGCATGCCAAGTTGAACCAGCTGTCAATTCTGAGCGCTCAATTAAAGCGATATCTGCCCAACCAAATTTTGATAAGTGATAGAGCACAGATGCTCCTACAACACCGCCTCCAATGACTACTACTTGATATGATGATTTCAATCTTATGCCTATCTTATAAGTTGGTTATGTTAGCTTTTTTAAAACATCGTAAACGGTTAAAATATCTTCTCTCGTACAATAAAATTGTCCAGCGGTCATTCTAATGACAAATTTGTCTTCATGAGTTGTTTGGGTAAGATAAATTGTCCCGTCGTTATTAATTCTCTTGAGCAACTCTTCGGTTGCTTGGTTTGCATCCGCACCGGCTGGTACATATTGAAATGTAAATAAAGCTAATCTGCTGTTTGTTATAACTTTAAATTTTGAATCTGATTTAAGCTTCTCTTCTAGCTCTTCAACCCATTTTATATGATTCCGGATGATTTCGCGTAGCCCTTTTAAGCCATAAGCTCTCAACAAAAACCACAATTTTAGGGCTCTGAATCTTCGTCCTAGTGGTATTGTCCATTCATTAAAGTTAGTTACTTCATCCTGTTCTAAAGTTTGCAGGTAATCTGGCCTTAGTCCCAGCGTGTTAATTTGAGCAGTGGGGTTAGACAAGAATTGGACTGAACAGTCAGCTTGAGCGCCGAGCCACTTATGAGGATTGAATACAATGCTATCTGCCTCCTCAACACCTTTCCATAATAAACGATATTCGGGGCAAATCATTGCTGACCCTGCCCAGGCAGCATCGACGTGCGTATAAAGTTTATACTTTTTTGCGATTTTGATTATTGATTCCACATCATCAAATGCGCCGATTGAAGTGCCGCCAATACAAATTATTATTCCAGCCGGCTTCAAATCATTTGCAATATCATCCAAGATTGCTTTTTCCAGAAGATCAGAACGCATGGCAAAATTGCTATCTGTTTCTATTTTTACAAGATTGTTTTGTCCGATACCCGAAAGCCTAACGGCTTTATCTATTGACGAATGTGTTTGAGCAGATGAGTAGATTCTTAATGGTTTTTGTTCGAACAGCCCTTTTTCCAATCCTTTATGATTTAGGGCCAGTTCTCGCATAGTCAGTACAGCTGACAATGTCGCAGTTGTTGCTGCATCATGGATTGTCCCTGAGAAGTTTTTTGGCAGTCCCAAGGCTGAGCGTAGCCACTGTACCATAACTTCTTCTATTTCAGTTGCCGCTGGGGAGGTCTGCCATAACATACATTGAGCAGCGATCGTATTTACTAATTGCTCCGCCACAATAGATGCTACTGAAGCATTTGATGGAAAATATGCGAAAAATCTTGGATGTTGCCAGTGAGTCATTGCATTTGGAACAATTTTTTCAAAATCACTAAAAATTAATTCTGGGTCCTCTGCTTCTTCTGGGGGGGCGTTAGGTAGCAGAGATGCTACTGAACCTGGTTTTATATTTGGTCGAACCGGTTTGTCTTTTAGATTTAGAAGATAGTTAGATCCCCATTCAGTAGCTTTATTAGACCATTTTTTATAATCTATAATTTCCAAAATATTTTCTCCTAATCCCATTTATAGACAGTCTTAGCAATTACATCATCTTTAGTGCAATGCAATTATCTTGAAATCAATTTTGTAGCAAAGGAAAGAAATTTTCTTCATCTATCAAATAGAATTGTAAAATTCAAAGTTTAATTTTTGTTGTATGTACAACTTATATTAAATGTTATTGAGTGCGTTTCTGAGGATTTGGGCAACTCAATGCCCTCGTCTGTGGCCTTGGCGCAGAACGCTTCGAAAAGAGCTTGTCTTAATTCTTTATTTATTTCGCTATCGTTTAACAAAAACTCCTTAGAGATTTTGTCTTCACTTTCCTTAACACTGCTCTTTGAGTTATTTTTGTTACCAAATATATTATCCCAACCAGATCTGTATGCTGGAGTAGATACGCTTGAGAAATGGCTGATTGAAGTTTGAGATGCGGACTTTGGTGTATTTTCTGGCTTGTTACTTGATGAAATTTCGTTCTTGGCCTCTTTTTTTTCACCAACAGTTTTTTTTGAATCTGAGGTTTTTGTTTCTTTCGTTGGTTTTGTTGGCTCACTCATTGAAATTCATCTCATGCTTTTTTATGGTCCTGTAACAAACTTTTGTAGAGTTATTCAAGATATTTTTACATCTGTTATTTGGCTTCAAATAATATTAATCAGTATTTCTTTTTTCATAATTACGTATTGACTGTCCTAAGGCTTCGATGCCCTTTTTTATGAGGTTTTCAGGTTGAGAGGAAAAATTTATGCGTGCATGGTGCCGTTGCTCTTTTACTGGAAAAAAACTTCCTCCCGGAACGTAGGCAACTTTAGCCTCTGAAAGCGCTATTTCTTTCATAAACTGTGTTGTATCAAAGGTTGTGTCAAATGTTACCCAAGTGAATAATCCACCACTGGGGTTTGTTATTTTAATATTTTCTGGGAAGTGTTTTGTGATTTCTTTTAACATAAGTTCTTTTTTAAGTAAGTAAGCACTCCTAAGTTTTTCAATATGAGAAAATAGATCGAAACGTTCAAGGAATAGGTTTGTTGCAGCCATATTAAGTGTAGACGTTTGCGTATCTGCAGCAACTTTTAACAAACTCATTTTTTTAAGAAGACTTTCTGCAGCTAGTGCCCAACCAATTCGTAAACCTGGTACCAAAATCTTGGAAAAGCTACCAAGGTGAATTACGCGATTTTCAGTGTCTAGTGATCGTAGTGTAGGTAAGCTCTGTCCTTCAAATCGAATGTGGCGATAAGGAGTATCTTCGAGAATAATTACGTCATAAAAGTTGGCCAAGTTAATTAATTTTTTGCGTCTCTCAATACTCATTGTAACCCCTGTTGGGTTTTGGAAGTCAGGTATGGTATAAATTAATTTACTCCTTGGGTTTGCTTTTAGAGTTTCTTCCAGAACATCCATTTTCATACCGTTTTTATCCATTGGAATAGCAGCATAATTTGGTTGATTTGGATTAAATGCTAGCAAAGCTCCTAAAAAAGTAGGATCCTCGGTTATTAAGGTATCACCAGGATTAATTAGCATTCTCGCAGCTAAATCAATACCTTGCTGCGACCCTTGGAGAATTAAAATATCATCTATGGAGCAAGGTGTCCCATCTTCAGTCATCAAGGTTGCAATTTTTTCTCGAAGAGTTGGTAACCCATCAGAAGGTGCATACTGCATGGTTGAACCCGTTGGATCATTTATTATCTCGTTAAAAACCTGGTTTAGCATCTGTTTTGGAAAAAGTGAGGCGTCAGGATATCCCCCTCCAAATGAAATAATAGAGGGATCTGCACCAAGAGCCAACAACTCGTCGATAGCTGAAGGGTGGACGTTAGCCATTCTTTTGGCAAAATAATTTTTCATTTTACACCTGTTTTCAGACCTTTGAGATTAATTAAAAAAACACGTAAAAAGCTTTTTTTGCAAGTGCAATAAAGCATTATTTCTCCCTAATTTTAAATAAGAAACGTGTTATATTGTTCTTGCTCATAATAGCTCAACTTTGTTTTTTGTTGTTTTTGTTACTTTAATCATTCATTTCAATTTAAGGTTAAAAAATTCAAGTTTTTACTATTGGAAAAAATGCAAAAATTCTCAAATATGGTCTAGACGTTACTGTTTTTCTAGTTTTAA
>Ga0163111_10001022_pt1 | contig 16953 bp, 14 predicted proteins | sample CRUFie1St18metaG_FD_109645 | JGI IMG/M metagenome (GOLD analysis project Ga0163111, IMG submission 109645) | Marine microbial communities from the Costa Rica Dome - CRUD Field 142mm St18 metaG | ecosystem: Environmental > Aquatic > Marine > Oceanic > Photic zone | place: Costa Rica: the Eastern...
ATTCACGCGTCATGCGTTGAATCAACCCAAACTCACCCAATTCACTGATTTCCGTGCGTTCCATGGGGCGAAGGTACTGCACCGAGTCACCCCAGCCGCGGGCGTGACTCCCCCTGAAAGGCGGGCGACGACGTCAAGCGCCGAGGGCCACAATCACGCCTTCAAAATGAAGATCAAGTCCGGCAAGGGGATGGTTGAAATCGACGTGCACCACGTCACCCTCGACTTCCACGACAACCCCGATCAACTCGTTGCCCTCGTCGTCCTCCAACGGCACAACCTCTCCGGGCTTCATGACTTCCTCGTCGATTTTGCCATCGACCATGAAGGTCTCCTTGGGCAACGCCACGATGGCTTCCTCGGTCTCGTCGCCATACGCGTGCTCACAAGCGATCACAAACGAAAACGGCTCGCCGGCCTTTTTGCCCAGCAACTGCTGCTCAAACGCCTCGAGCGCTTCCTCGTCCCCCATCCGAAACACAAAAGGTGCCTCTTCCGTGCACGTTTCCAGTTCTTCCCCTTCAGGACCATCGGCCCGCAAGGTGTATGCGACTTCGACGAGGGAGGTTCGTTCGACCTGTTTCATGCTGCGAAAGTACACCTAACTTGGAGGCATGATTGCGTTGCCTCGACTCCTTTTTTCCCGGCTGACCGCCGTTCTTTTGGCTGCAGGCACCTGCGGTTTGGCCCCAGCCCAAACCTCCTCCATCCCCCGACTCCACGAGCACGAAAGGACCGCGCGCGCGCCCTTCCTCGCACAGGGGTGTCACGCCATGGGGTGCATGCGGGACACCCCTTCGCTGCGGGTGCTGCCCGTCGACAACTACGACATGGGGCCGAGCATCGCACGCAGTGACAGCTTTGACGTCGTACACTACGATTTGGTGTTGGACGTGACGGACTATTCGGGGCAATCCATGCAAGCCTTGGCCACCATCGATTTCACGGTGCTTCAAGGCGGGGGGACCTCCATGTGGTGGGACCTTCAGGGCTTGAGTGTCGACAGCGTGCACTGGAACGGCAACGCGGTGACCTTCGAGCAAGCAGGCCCTGAACTCCACGTCGATGCGCCTTCCATCATGATGGTCGGCGAAACGGTGGTGCTGCAGGTTTGGTATGGGGGGCAGCCCAACGACGACCCCTACTGGGGCGGAGTGTACTACGCCAGCGACCTGATCTACAACTTGGGCATTGGCCTGACCTCCATCCCACCCAACTTCGGCAGGGTGTGGTACCCCTGCTTCGACAACTTTGTGGAGCGCGCCACCTACACCTACCACATCACCAGCGCGGGTGGACGACGGGCGCACAACCAAGGCCACCTCGTCGAGGAGGTCGCGTTGGCTGGCGACACCGTACGGACCACTTGGGCATTGGACCACCCCATCCCCACGCACCTCAGCGCCATGGCTGTGGGCCCCTACGTCGACCACAACTACGTGCACGAAGGGGAGTACGGAACCATCCCGGTTCGACTCACGGGCAAGGCGGGAGACATCAACGCCATGCAGGCCAAATTTGCCGACCTCGGCTTCGCCATTGACGCCCTGGAATACTGGTGGGGTCCCTACGCCTGGGAGCGCGTCGGATACGTATTGACGACAGACGGCGCCCTTGAAATTCCCACCAACATTGCCTACCCCCGGTTCATGATGGAACAGAGCAACTTCGCCAACGGCGATTTGTTTGCCCACGAATTGGGACATCACTGGTGGGGCGACTTGGTGGCTCCCACCATCCACAATCACATGTGGTTGAAGGAAGGGCCCGCGGAATACAGCAGCCACCTTTTCGTAGAATGGAAAGACGGCCACGAGGCCTTTGTGGATTTGGTCAAAGACAACCAACAATTTGTGTTGGAGGAATGCCACGTGCAAGACGAAGGTTTCCATCCCCTTTCGCCCATGCCCGACGAACACATCTACGGGCGGCACACCTATTACAAGGGTGCCAGCATCATGCACAACCTCCGCGCCTACCTCGGGGACGAGATTTTCCGTCAAGCGGGCCAAGATGTCATCGCCGCGCGCTTCGACAGCCACATGGACGTGGCCGACTTTGAAATGCTTCTCGAGGAGGTCACGGGGGAAGATTTGACCCCCTTCTTTGAAGCGCAAGCCTTGCAGCCCGGCTTCAGCACTTGGGTGGTGGACAGTGCAAGCACCGGACCTGAGAACGGATACTTTGCCACGACCCTGCACCTGCACCAAAAGCTACGCGCGTGCGCAGGCTTCCACGAAAACGAGCCCTTGGACGTGACGCTGTGGAACGCCCAATGGGACACCACGCTGGTGCACGCCCGCGTCGGCGGAGAATTTGACCAAATCACCTTCCAGCACGAAGAGCCCTTCATCTTGGTCGGCCTAAATGCCGATGGACGGCTCAACCAAGGCCGCCTAGACCACACCTTCGCCATCACGGAGCCAACAGGCCTGAGCAACCTTCCTTGGGTGGACATGCGCGTGGGCTGCGACGACATCCCTGAGGGAGACAGCATCCTGGTCCGTGTGGAACACCACTGGGCCGCCCCAGACCAAGGCCCTGCGGCACCGTATGTGGAAAGTTTGAGCGACACCCACTTTTGGGTGGTGGACGGCACGTGGGAAGAGGGCAGCGACAACGCGCCCCTCTTGGACGCCCGACTCAACTACGTCGGCAACGACGACACCGACCTCGACGCCGGACTTTACGGAGACACTGAAGAAGGGGCTTTCCTTGCGTGGCGGCCCCGCGCCGGGTCACCTTGGGTCCAATATCCCGATTACGACTGGCAAGCCGGGTCGCTCGCCAACGGCAGCGGCGTCTTCAAGATTTCCAAACTTCGCAAGGGGCACTACGCCTTCGCCAAAGGCGACGTTTCTGTGGCTCTCCAAGAGGTGTCCACGTCGTCCAAACCTGAACTCTCCTTGATGCCCAACCCTACCCGCGAAACGCTTCGTTGGAACCTTCCTGGACTCAACCCCTCGGAGACACTCGTTATGAACGTCTTCAACGCTGCAGGCCAGCTCGTGCACTCGGCACCCCACACCGACGGGCACGTGGACGTCAGCACTTGGCCTCGGGGCACCTATGAGGCGCGCTTTGGAACGGAAGGCGGCGCTGTGCGCGCCTCAGGCACCTTTGTGGTGGCGCGCTGATCAGGGGGCGGGCTGCGGAAGGCCCACCAAGGCCGACCGGCGCACAAGCCCTTCCACTTCGCGGATGTAGGGCCGCTTGTCGAAATACGGCGCGTAGGCGTACCCCTCAATCGTCAAAAGACGTCCCTCAGCCTCGTCCACAACGGTCAAGCTGTAAAAGGGTCCCCCCATGAAGTCGTTTTCCATCTTCCACAACCCGCGAACCTCGAGGGCAAAGTGGCCGTCAAACTGCATCTCCTCGTAAGCGGGGAAGAACCGCCGTTCGGTGGCCATGTAACTGCCTGGGGTGGGGCCTTGAACGTGCTTTCGGGTCACCGCATCCCGGCGATCAAGCACGTGCTCGAGACTGAGCTGATCCGTGCTGACATACGGTTCGCTGTGAATGAAGAACCCTTGTTGAATGTCGTGGTTGTCACCGCCTTTCAACCGAGTGAGCTGACGGTCGACCCACCAGAAGTCCACGGTTTTACTGGCCAAACGCGCATCCTTGGGCCACAATCCTTGGATGCCCCACTTGTTCAGAACCTCGCGGGCCACCACTTCATTGGGCGAAAGCGCCACAATGTCAGCAAAACGCGCTGCCTCCTCGGCGTGCAACAAGCTGATCATCTCCCCGCCGCGGGACAACAACACTTCTGTCAACGCCTCCGCCGTGCGCGCCTTGGCCACCATGTAGATTTGGCCTCGGCTGTATTTGTTTCGGTAAAACATGAGCGACGGCTGTTGGGTGTCTACCCTGTCGGCCAACTCCAGCACCAAGATGTTGCGGTGGGGCTTCCAAAACCGGTCAAAAAACGCCGGCTCCAAGTGAACCACGTCCATCAGCGGCTCGTACTGCGGCAACACGGGATAAGGCTGAGCCAACAACGCTTGAATCGTGTCCCCCGCGGATCCTGCCCAAACCTCAGGCGTCGCCACCACCACCAACTCTCCTGCCGCTCCCACTTTGCCGGGAAGCGCCACCCTCGCCCCGTCCCCTTCGCAGGCAGACAAGGACACAAAGGCCAAGGCCACAACGAGCCAAGACGCGAAGAACTTAGAGGGTGTTGGGATCTGCATGGATGATCAATCGTTGACCCACGCGAATGGTGGTGCTTTTTAGGTCGTTCCAAGCTTTGAGCTGGGACACTTTCACCCCGTGCTTTCGGGCAATGGTTCCGAGGACATCGCCGCTTTTCACCCGGTACACCACCGGCTCAGGCTCGTACTTGATGGTGGGGGTCAAATCGGGTTTGTAGGCGCGCATCGCCTCTTCCTCCCTCAAAAACTCGGCCACCTTTTGCACCGGCCAGCGCACCGCGAATTTTTCGCCCGGTCCAGGTACGGTTTTCAAGCGATACATGGGGTTCAGGGCGGCAACTTCCGCTTCGGAAAGGGACGTCACGGCCGCCATTTGGTCGAAGCGCAAGGGGCCCTCCACCATCAGGGTGTCCACCGACATCGCCCCAGGAAGCGCCTTTTGCGGGAAGATGCCGTGGTCGGCGTGGTGCTCCATCAGGTACACCACGGCAATGAAGTTGGGCACGTAGTCGCGGGTTTCTTTGGGCAAGAATGGCCGTACCTCCCAGTAATTGGTCTTGCCTCCAGAACGACGAATCGCCTTGTTCACGTTGCCTGGGCCAGCGTTGTACGCCGCGAGCGCGAAGTACCAGTCGCCGTACATCCGGTGCAATCGGCGCAGATGTCGACAGGCCGCTTCAGTGGCCAACAAGGGATCTTTTCGCTCGTCGACATACCCGTCGATGCGAAGCCCTTCCGCCTTCGCCGTGTAGTACATGAACTGCCACAGGCCGCGCGCGCCCGCCGGCGAACGCGCCTCGGGGTTCAGACCGCTTTCCACCACTGACAAGTACTTTAACTCAAGTGGCAAACCCTCGCGAGCGAGCACTTCTTCAAACAGCGGGAAATACATCGCCGAACGGCCCAGCATTGTTCCCAAGTGATGTGTCCGTCGCTTGCCGTAGGTCACAATCCGGCGATGCGCCACGGGGTTCCATCGGAGGTCGAGCTCACAAAGCACATTCAAGGCGGCCAACCTTTCCGCGACGTACGCCGAATCCAAGTGGTCGCCCACACGGGCCAAACCCCCATCGGGCACATTCCAAAGCGAGGTGTCGGAACTGACGCAGTGGGCCGTGGCGCACCATTCTGCCCACTGAGCTTCCCAGTCCACCACGATGTCAAGGGACACCGTATCAGGTGTGGTCAACGCGTCAAACGCAACATGCAGCGCGGAATCAGGTGAAATGGGCGCTGCCAAGGGGTCGCCTTCCGTTTGGCCCAAAGCGACAACGCACCCCCACCAGAAAACCCACGACAAGCACGTCGCAAGGCCTTTCATCAGGCGTCCTTGTCCGAGCCGTCTGCCTTGTCTTCTTTGCCGCTCGAAGCGTCTTTGAATTCCTTCATGCCCTGGCCGAGGCCGCGCATGAGCTCGGGGATTTTGCGGCCACCAAAGAGCAGCAAAATGACCAATGCAATGAGGAGGAGTTGTGTAGGACCGACGGCACCCATGGCGTAAAGATTTGAGAGCAAGTTCCGAAATCCGGGCCAGTTGCCAACACTTCTTGACTCAAGTCCTCAACGGCGCGTTGTCGATGAGACGAACCCCTTGGACATGGGCAGCCACCACCACATGCGCACCCTGATCGTGGGCCCCTCTGGTGGGCTCAAAGGACTGCGCATCAACCACGTCGAGGTATTCCAAGGTGATGCCCGGTGTGGTGTCCAGAGCCTCGCGACCCGCGGTCAACGCCTCGACCACATCTCCCCCTTTTGCGCACACGTCCTGCATTTCGCGCAGGGTGCGACTCAACCGCCGCGCAGTCACCAATCCCTCTTGATCAAGTCGGGCGTTTCGCGAACTCAGTGCCAATCCATGGTTGTCGCGAACCAACGCTCCGGCAACCACCTCCAAATTTGAATGGCGTTCGCGGGCCAAACGCTTCACCACCGCAACCTGTTGCAAGTCCTTTTCTCCAAAGACAGACAAAGACGGCCTCACAGTGGCAAAAAGCAAGTCCACCACCGCCACCACGCCGTCAAAATGCCCCGGTCGGTGGGCGCCTTCATAGGCATGGGTCAAGGGTCCCCAATCCACCGAAGGCGCAGAAGGCTTCCCTCCGTACAAGTCTTCTGCCGAGGGTGCAAACACAGCATCTGCACCGGCATTCGCCGCAAAGGCCGCGTCGCGATCCAGCGTCCTCGGATACGACTCAAAGTCGTCCTGTTCGTTGAATTGCGTCGGGTTCACCAACACGGACACCACCACCAACTCGCAGCGCTCGGCAGCCAAGCGAATCAAACTCGCATGACCCTCGTGCAACGCGCCCATGGTGGGAACAAAACCCGTTGGTCTCGATGCCCAATCGTTGTCACGCTGCCACGTGTGGAGCTCTTCCAAAGAATGCAAAAGGAACATGGAAACCAGTTGTTTTGGCGCTGTAACCCGCGTAAATGCTTGGATTTGGGTCCAAATTTACTTATCTTAGGGCTCCGTTTCACGAAGAACATAACCATGAGTAAGCCACGCGTCCTCTACATTTCTCAGCACCTCACTCCCTACCTCCCGGAAACCACGATGAGCCACGTCTCTCGCATGTTGCCCCAAGGGACGCACGAGAAAGGAAAGGAAATCCGCGTGTTCATGCCACGATTTGGCAAGATCAACGAACGCAGGCACCAGCTCCATGAGGTCATTCGCCTTTCCGGTATGAACCTCAATGTGAACGACACGGACCACCCCTTGATCATCAAAGTGGCCTCCATCCCTTCTGCCCGCATTCAGGTGTATTTCATCGACAACGACACCTACTTTAAGCGCAAAGCTGTTTTGGAGGACGCTGACGGAAATTTCTTCGAAGACAACGACGAGCGCAGCCTCTTCTTCGTGCGCGGGGTGCTAGAAACTGTGCGCAAGTTGGGTTGGGCGCCCGACATCATCCACTGCAGTGGATGGATGACTAGCCTCGTTCCGCTTTACCTCAAGCACGTGTTTGCCGACGAGCCCTACTTCGAAAACGCCAAGGTGATTTACCACGCGTACAACGAAGGGTTTGAAGGCTCTTTGGACGCCGGCATGGCCGCCAAAGCCGAGGCGCACGGCATTCCTGCAGACGCCTTGTCAAGCATTGGCCAACCGACCTTTGAAAACCTCAATGCGCTCGGCATGCAAGGTGCAGACGCCATCATCGTGGGCTCCGAAGAGCTCAGCACCGAATCGCAAGCAGTTTTGGCCGGCATGGACAAGCCCATCATGCCTTTCAGCGGAAGTGAAGGGTTCGTTTCTGAAATCAACGCCTTCTACGACACCATGTTGGAGGGAAAGGCTGAGGCTGTCGCGGAGTAAAGGAGTTCTTGTTGAACTTCGTACCCTCATGAAGAGGAACGACTTCCGCATCCACCCGACAGTCAGCTTGTTTCTTGGATGCTTTTTGGCACTCACCCTCGGGTGCACCAAACCGACCACAGACATTGGGCTCGGACTCCAACCTGCATCTGAGCTGCTCGATGTGGTGGTGATTGATACGGTTACCGTTGAACTCGCCACGCTTCGAGAGGACAGCCTCCGAACGGACCGACTAAGTACCGGCCTTGTGGGAAGCGTATACGTTCCTCGCTTTGGGCAAGTCCAGGCATCTTTGGCCACGCAACTTCGCCTTTCGGCCACAGACTTGAACTTCGGGGAGAACCCCGTGGCTGACAGCCTCTTCTTGCAATTGCGGTACACGGGGGACTTCTACGGCCGGCTTTCTCCATCCTCTTTTTCTGTTCAGCCCCTGGCAGACAGCCTGTCCTTCGACAGTGCGTATTACTCCTCATGGACGCCGCAAACGACAGGTGACGAATGGGTGTCTCCGTTCGCTGGTGCCATGGACTTGCGTCCGGCCGATGAGCTCATCCTTGGAGAGGACACCTTGCCCCCCACGCTTCGCATTCCCTTGAGGACCGATCTGGGCCAAACCCTGGTCGACCTCGATTCGAGCACCTACGATGAAAACGCATCCTGGTTTGAGGTGGTGCCAGGCATTTTGGTTCAGTCCTTGGATGTGCGTCCAGGCGCGCCCGCTTTCGACATCAACAGCGGTTTGAGCGTCATGCGGTTGCACTACCACAACGACACAGACACCTCGTTTTACGATTTCCTCGTCAGCCCCTTGAGTGCGCGTATGAACTTGTTTGAACACGTGTTCGAGGGAGACTTGGCGGTCTTGGATGCGGACGAATCGGTGGAAGAGTGGGCGGGCACAGAGCGCGCCTACGTCTTGTCTGCATCGGGCACCAAAGTGCGTCTTCGCTTCCCGCACCTCGCTGCATTTCAAGACAGCCTCGCGGACGTTCCCACAGTTCTCAAGGCTGAGTTGGTGCTTCCGGTCGAGCCGGAGTCGTTTGACAAGCCCATCCCGGCGCCCGATCGGCTTTTTGTGTTGCTCGAAAACGCAGAAGGCAATTTGTCGGAAACGCCCGACGAAGAGGCGCCGATTCCAGTGGATGGCGCTTACGATGCCACTCAGAAGGCGTACGTCTTCAACTTGAGCAGCACCGTCCAAGCGCTGATGAAAGAAGAATTGGACGGCCGTGAGTTGTACCTTGTGTCCAGCCGTCGTGGCATCTCCGTGTCCAGTGTGGTGTTGAAAGGCACACAAGTGGACGATCCCGCACGGTTGACCTTGACCCTCGGACGCTAACCAAAGCTTGCCCTCGCACCATGTGTGGAATTGTCGGATACCTCGGGCCCCAAGAAGCCTACCCCATCCTCATTGACGGATTGAAGCGCCTCGAATACCGGGGTTATGACAGCGCAGGCATTGCCACGTTGGAAAGCCAAGACACGCTGCGCATTGAAAAGAAGCAGGGCAAAGTGGCCAACTTGGAAGCCCACGTTGGAGAGAACAAACCCCAGGGCACTGTGGGCATCGGGCACACACGGTGGGCCACACACGGCCCCCCCAGCGACGTGAACGCGCACCCTCACGCAGGAGGTCAGGGACGCATCGCAGTCATCCACAACGGCATCATCGAGAACTACGAGGCCCTTCGGGAACTGCTCACCCACCGCGGCCACAACTTGGTCAGCGAGACCGACACCGAAGTACTCGCCCACTTCATCGAAGAAGTGCAGCTCTCCACAGGCCTAGACCTGCCCGATGCCGTTCGGACCGCGCTCAAGGAGGTCGTTGGCGCATATGCCTTGGTGGTGATCGACCAAAGTCACCCCGACCGCCTCATCGCCGCGCGCAAATCTTCTCCGCTTGTCATCGGTGTGGGTCAAGACAACGAATTCTTTGTGGGGTCCGACGCCACGCCCATTGTGGCCCACACCAAAAACGTCATCTACCTCGAAGACGAGGAAGTGGCAACCATGCATCGCTCGGGAGAGCTGACCATCCGCACCATCGGTGACACGGTAGTCACCCCTGAAATCCATGCCATCGAACTTGAAATGGCGTCCCTGGAAAAAGCGGGGTACGACCACTTCATGCTCAAGGAGATCTTCGAGCAGCCCAAATCCATCCGCGACTCCATCCGTGGCCGCATCCGACTCCAGGCGGGAGAGTCGACGGTGTCGGGGATTGACGACCACTGGGACGTGTGGAGCAAGGCCCAACGCATTCTGATTCTTGGGTGCGGGACGAGCTGGCATGCTGGACTGGTGGCCGAATACCTCTTCGAGAGTTTGGCGCGCATTCCCGTGGAGGTGGAATACGCCTCCGAATTCCGCTACCGGAACCCCATCATCCGAGAAGACGACGTCGTCATTGCCATTTCACAAAGCGGGGAGACGGCAGATACGTTGGCGGCCATCCGCTTGGCCAAGGAACAAGGCGCACACGTGTTTGGGGTGTGCAACGTTGTGGGGTCGAGCATCGCAAGGGAAACCCACGCAGGTGCCTACACCCATGCCGGACCCGAAATCGGCGTGGCCTCCACCAAGGCCTTCACGGCTCAAGTGGCCGTGTTGACCATTTTGGCCATGCATGTGGGACACCGTTCTGGCCAACTTGAAGACCAACAATTCATGCGCCTCATGACGGGGATTGACAACATCCCTGGCCTCGTAGAGCGGGTGCTGGACAACGCCGGAATCATTGAGCACATCGCCCAAAAGTTTGTCGACGCCGACAACGCCCTGTACCTCGGTCGAGGGTACCAGTTCCCTGTGGCGCTCGAGGGCGCGTTGAAGCTAAAAGAAATCAGCTACATCCACGCCGAGGGCTACCCCGCGGCCGAGATGAAGCACGGCCCCATCGCGTTGATCGACGAAGCCATGCCCGTGGTCTTCATTGCCACCCAGGACGAGGTCTATGAAAAGGTGGTGAGCAACGTCCAAGAAGTGAAGGCGCGTGGGGGCCAAATCCTGGCCATCGTCACCGAAGGCGACACCAAGGTTCGGGCCCTGGCAGACCACTTTTTGGAAATTCCTAAGGTCGACGACGCGCTGGCGCCGCTGCTTACCGTGATTCCCATGCAGCTTTTGAGCTACCACATCGCGTTGATGAGGGGGTGTAACGTAGACCAACCGCGCAACCTTGCCAAGAGTGTCACCGTGGAATGACGCATCGCGCCTTATTTAAAATGGTTATCAACAATCGTTTCTGTGAATGTTGATAACTTTGAATTGTTGTGAATCTATCGTTGTGTGCTTTCTTGCACCACCGAATCTTTGAAACCTAAATTTCAGTCATGAAAAAACTGATGTTCACCTTGGCCGCGTTCGCCGTGGCTTTCACCTCCGCCAATGCACAAAAGCAGTTGGGCGGCGAGCACAACATTGAAGTGTCCTTCAATCCGTTTGGTGCCAACCCTATTAACTCCTCTGTCCTCAAGTACAGAAACTTCCTCGACGACGACGCTGCGTTGCGTGTGACCCTCGGGCTCAACAACACCAGCAACAGCTACCTCGTTGCGCCCGAGAACTCTCTTCAGGAAGCAGGCGCCACAGGTACGCTCACGCACCCTGACTTGTTCTTGACCAACAATCACTCTCGTTTGGACTTGGGCGTCGGTTACGAAAAGCACTTCAAAGGCACCGACAACTTGTCTCCTTACCTCGCCGTGGGCGCAGGCATCAGCATGAACTCCCTCACTTTGCAGCGTGAGCGCTTCAGCGCACTCAACTTAGACGGAAGCACTGTGAACTCTGGCTTCTGGGAAGACGAGCCCGATCCCGCCAACTGGGGTGTGTGGTCTTACGCCAACGAAATCAAGTCGACCACCATCAACGTGGACTTGCTCTTTGGTGCAGACTACTATTTCAACGACGCGATCTACGTTGGTTTTGAAGCCGGCCTCCGCTTCGCACAAACGTCTGGCATTACGTCCACCATCACGGCAAGCGACAACAACGCCTTCAACATCTACTTCGACGGTGGTTCAGGCGACGAGAACACTTCTCAGCTCGTCCAAAACACCGTGACTGGCGGCTCAGGCTTCCAGTGGAACAGCGCGACAGAAGTGAACTACGTGATCAACGGTGAGCCCTGGCTCGGCGACGGTGTGTTCTCTGTCAACCCCAACGGTGGTCCAGCCGACGAGGCTGCATACATCGCCGCGGACGCCCTCTGGAGCGACTGGGTGGAGCAATCTCCTGCCACGCAAGACGCATTGATCGATTCTCCACGTGACGCCTTCTTCAACGGCTCCAACTTCTTAGGCACGTACTCTACAGGCATGCTCCGTATTGGCTTCTTGTTCGAATAAGAACAAACCCGCTTCGACTTACACAGAAAGGCGCCCTCGTGGCGCCTTTCTTCGTTTCTTGAGGTCATGCATTGTCACTTTGAATGGAACGGCATCGCACATCGTGCCGACTTGACGCGCCCCGTGGATTTGAGCACCATTTTGGTGGGTAATGGCGGTCCCAATCCCTCCGCGTGGTATGTGGATTCTCCCAAGATGACCCCCGTCCGAGGGGACGGGTTTGTGGGTGCCGTCGAAGAAGGTGGTTCTGTGAATTTTCGTGACATCCTGTTCAATCCCCATGGCCACGGCACCCATACGGAATGCCTGGGGCACATCACGCCGGTCATTCATCCCGTGGACCCCTTGTTTCGAGGAACGACATCGCACTTCCCTTGTTTGGCGACCAGCGTGACGCCTCAACGACGGGAAGAAGACCTCGTGGTGGACGTCAACAGCCTCGAGGCCTTGCCCAATGGGCCTTGGCCTCCGGCGTTGGTGGTGAGAACCTTGCCCAACGACGACGCCAAACGCACCAAAGCGTGGTCCAACACCAACCCTCCCTACTTCACCGTCGCCTTCATGGACAAGCTTGTCCAACAGGGCGTCCAGCATGTATTGGTGGATTTGCCGTCGGTGGACCGTGAAGTGGACGGTGGGCGATTGGAGGCCCATCACGCGTTTTGGCGGGTGCCTGACAACCCTAGACAGGGGTGCAGCATCACGGAGCTCATCTACATGCCTTCCAATGCGCCAGACGGGATGTACCTCCTCCACCTCGGCGTGGCTCCCATGGACAACGACGCGGCGATCAGCCGTCCGGTGCTTTATCCCTTGGTCTCATCCACCTGAGGCAGGACCACCACAAACGCACTCCCCTTGCCCAGCTCGGACGATACATCCAGGCGTCCTCCGGCGCCCTTGACGATTGCCCGAACCATGGCGAGGCCAAGGCCCAAGCCGTGGGTTTTGGTGGTGAATTTGGGCTCAAATATGCGCTCAAGGCGCGCTTCCTCGATGCCATCGCCGTTGTCTCGCACTTCAATGGTCGCCTGGCTACTTTCACACGTCAACCGCACATTCACCTCGACATGCCGGCCAGAGCCCGATTCCAACCCGTTTTGAACGAGGTTGTTGAACGCGCGCATGAGCCGCGTCCGGTCGGCAAAAACCACCACGTCTTCCGAAGGCAAGTCGAGCTGAACGCCTGATGACTCGTGCAAGTACACCACATCCTGAAGCAATCGATTGAGGCCAACCTGGCTCATTTCTGACTTGCCGTCTGTGGCCAACATCGCAAAGCCCTCCGCAATGTTGCTCAACGCATCAATCTGCTGGGTCGTGGTCTGGGTATAGCGCTGCAATCGCGCTTCGAAATCAGGTGCGCCATCCCGCCAGGCCCGGTCCAAATGCTGTGCACCCAATTTCAAAGGCGTCAGCGGATTTTTGATTTCATGGGCGACCTGCTGGGCCATTTCCCGCCACGCACCTTCACGTTCCAGCGAGGCACGCGCATTCATGCTTTCCTCCAATTGCGCAAGCAAGGCATTGTAGGACGTCACCAAACTTCCAATCTCATCTCGCCAACGGTACGTGAGCGTTTTGCTTTGGCCTCGTTGCAAAGGGTTAGACTGCATGTCCGAACTCAAGCGCCTCAGAGGCCCCACAATTGAGTTGGACAGCGAAAACCCGAGCAACCCCACCAATAAGAACAAAAGTGCGTACACGGGCGCCAAACGAAACAAGAAGGCCTTCCAGTCCGCCTCTTCTGCCAAGCGTGGGTCGTAATGGACGTGACCCAAGGCCAGCACTTCGCCGCTTCCTGTCCTCAAGGGCCACACCACTTCCGTGCCTCCGCGAACGTTTGGGATTTCTGTGCGCCCATCCCCCAGCGTCGCGGACGCGAGGACGTGCTGGTTCAAGGACAATGCGACTGTGCTGTCGGGCGAACCCGGGCCCGCCGAGGTCGTAACCAACCGTCCTTGGTTGTCGTATAGCGAAAAGGTGAGGCTGTGGACGTCGGCCAATTCACAGATGCGGTCCGTGAACACCACTGCCAAGCTGTCCTGCCCCACCGTGCCACCCATGCGTTCGAGCATGTAGCTCAGACTTCTTTGAAGTGCGGCTTCCTTCCGGAGCAGGCGCTGGGCGTTGTAGGTAGCCTCCGCGTCCACGCCATATCGGTACGCCACGTAACCGGTGGCCACCAGTGCGCAGAGCACCACAGCCATCATGCCCAAGAAGATGCGGAACCTCAAACCCATGGGCTCAAGCTAACCAGAAAGCGTGCCAAGAAGACAGGGAACGGCCGATTAGCCGTCGAGCGCCTCAGAACCGGCCACAATCTCGAGGATTTCCGTCGTGATCGCCGTCTGACGCGCTTTGTTGTAAGTGATGCGCAAGTCACGAAGCAACTCACCACCGTTGTCGGTGGCTTGGTGCATGGCCGTCATGCGAGCGCCGTGCTCTGCGGCATGGCTGTCGAGCAATGCCTTGTACAACTGAACGCGAAGGGCGTTGGGAAGCATGCGCTCCACAATTTCCTCTTTGTTCGGCTCGAAGATGTAGTCGACGGATGACGCATCGCCTTCTGCATCCGCATCAGGGAGCATGGGCAAGAAAGCCTCTTCCGTGGGGATCTGCACCGCCGCGTTCTTGAACTGGTTGTATGCCAACACCACGCGATCGTAGGTCCCGTCCGCAAATTGGGCCATGACTTTGTTGGCAACCTCCGAGGCGTGGGCGAAGTCCAGGTTCTCAAACAACGTGGTCGACGCGTCCCCGAACCCTTCAGCCACAGGCCACTCCAAACGGTTGGCGGCATCCAAGGCTTTTTTGCCCAAAGGCAAGACCGCGTATGCTTGGTTGGCCTTTTCGCAAGCTTTCACCGCGCTGGTCGCAAGCTTCACAACGTTGTTGTTGAAGGCGCCACACAAACCTCGGTTGGAGGTGATGGCCACAATCAACACACGCTTGACATCCCGAACCTCAGAGTATTGACCTTCTCCCTGCTCCAAGCTGGCACTCACGTTGGCCAACATGCCCTGAAGCTTCACAGCGTAAGGGCGCATTTGGGTGATGGCGTCTTGCGCGCGACGCAACTTGGCGGCAGACACCATCTTCATTGCAGAGGTGATCTGCATGGTGTTCTGCACCGAGGTGATGCGTTCGCGTACTTCTTGAAGTCCTCCAGCCATGGCTTAACGAATCAGGCGTAACGGGCGGTCATTTCTGCAGCCGCAGACTCAATCACGCTGGTTTCTGCGTCAGTGTACTTGCCGGCTTTCAAAGAAGCCATGGTGTCCGCGTGCTTGTTGCGCATGTAATCCAAGAACTCCGCCTCAAACTCGCGAATCTTGTCTACAGGGACGTCCTTCAACAAGTTCTTGGTACCGCAGTAGATAATGGCAATCTGCTCCTCCACAGGGAGGGGGGAATTTTGGTCTTGCTTCAAGATCTGCACGTTGCGCTCACCCTTGCCGAGCACGGCCTTGGTGGCGTCATCGAGATCGGAACCAAACTTGGCAAACGCCTCCAACTCGCGGAACTGCGCTTGGTCAAGCTTCAATGTGCCCGCCACCTTTTTCATGGACTTGATCTGCGCAGAACCACCCACACGGCTCACCGAGATGCCCACGTTGATCGCGGGACGCACACCAGAGAGGAAGAGGTTGGATTCCAAGAAAATTTGTCCGTCCGTGATGGAAATCACGTTGGTTGGGATGTACGCAGACACGTCACCCGCTTGGGTCTCAATGATGGGGAGGGCCGTCAATGATCCGCCACCCCTCACTTTGCCTTTGAGGGAATCGGGGAGGTCGTTCATTTGGGCTGCGATGCTGTCTTCCGCGATAACCTTCGCCGCACGCTCGAGCAAACGAGAGTGGAGGTAGAAGACGTCACCTGGGTAAGCCTCACGTCCTGGAGGACGGCGGAGCAACAGGGACACCTCGCGGTAGGCCACAGCCTGCTTAGATAGGTCATCGTAAACCACCAGTGCGGGACGGCCAGTGTCGCGGAAGTACTCGCCGATCGCCGCGCCTGTAAACGGTGCGTAGAACTGGAGAGGTGCAGGATCCGATGCCGTTGCGGCCACCACCACGGTGTAAGCCAGGGCACCTGCCTCCTCGAGCGTCTTCACAATGCCCGCCACGGTAGAACCTTTTTGGCCCACAGCGACGTAGATGCAGAACACAGGCTCACCCGCGTCGTAGAACTCTTTCTGGTTGATGATGGTGTCAATGGCCACCGTCGTCTTTCCCGTCTGACGGTCACCAATGATCAACTCACGCTGTCCACGGCCGATGGGAATCATCGCGTCGATGGACTTGATGCCTGTCTGCAAAGGCTCGTTCACGGGCTGACGGTAAATCACGCCTGGCGCCTTGCGCTCGATCGGCATGTCAAACGTCTCTCCCGTGATGGGGCCCTTGCCGTCAATCGGCTCGCCCAACATGTTGACCACGCGGCCCAACATGCCTTCACCCACTTTAACCGATGCAATGGATTTCGTGCGCTTGGCTGTACTGCCTTCCTTCAAGTCTCCTGAAGGCTCGAGCAACACCACACCCACGTTGTCTTCCTCGAGGTTGAGGACGATGCCGCGAACGCCATTTTCAAATTCGATCAGTTCCCCGGACTGCACACTTGTCAATCCGTAAATACGGGCGATTCCGTCTCCCACCTGGAGGACGGTGCCAACTTCCTCGAGTTGAGCTGCACTTGCAGATCCTGCGAGTTGCTCGCGGAGGATGCTGGAGACTTCTGCTGGGTTGATATCAGCCATCAGTTTGTGATTTTGTCCCGATCAAAATTCGGGCTCGTAATCGTGTTCCGTGAGTTCACGGCCAAGCGCCTGGATTTGGCGCTTCACCGAGGCGTCGATCATCTGGTCTCCGATGTGGAGGATGTACCCTCCGAGGATGTCAGGATCGACTTGTTCAGTCAATTGCACTTCGCCTTTGTGGACTTTGGCCACTTGGGCGAGGATGTTGGACCGCAACGCATCTGTCAATGCCACAGCTGTGGTCACTGTCACAGATTGAATGTTGCGAAGGGCCCGAAGCTGGGTTTGGCCTTCTTCGACCATGTCCACCACCAAACCTTCTCTTCCTTTCTGGATGAGGATTTGGAGGTA
>Ga0163111_10001023_pt1 | contig 16953 bp, 11 predicted proteins | sample CRUFie1St18metaG_FD_109645 | JGI IMG/M metagenome (GOLD analysis project Ga0163111, IMG submission 109645) | Marine microbial communities from the Costa Rica Dome - CRUD Field 142mm St18 metaG | ecosystem: Environmental > Aquatic > Marine > Oceanic > Photic zone | place: Costa Rica: the Eastern...
GAGGTTTAGAACTGATATCATAGGTAACCCTGTTTATCCCCTTTACATTATTGATGATTCTGTTCGATATTTTAGATAGGAAATCATATGGCAAATGGCACCAATCAGCTGTCATACCATCTGTTGAAGAAACAGCTCTAAGAGCAATAGCATTTTCATAGGTTCTTTCATCTCCCATTACACCAACAGATTGAATAGGTAAAAATATTGCCCCTGCTTGCCAAACATTATCATACAATTTAAATTCTTTAAGGCCACTAATGAAAATATGATCGACTTCTTGTAAAATTTTAACTCTATCTTCTGTTACTTCTCCTAAAATCCTTATACCTAATCCAGGTCCAGGAAAAGGGTGTCTATTTAATATTTTTGTTGGTAATTTTAATGATTTACCTACCCTCCTTACTTCGTCTTTAAAAAGAGACTTTAGAGGCTCAATTATTTTTAATTTCATATAATCAGGTAATCCCCCAACATTGTGATGAGATTTAATTGTAACTGAGGGTCCATTTACAGAAACTGATTCAATTATGTCTGGATAAATAGTTCCTTGTGCTAACCAATTAACACCTTTAATATTACTAGCCTCTCTATCAAAGATATCGATAAATGTTTTTCCGATGGCTTTTCTCTTATCTTCTGGATCTGAAATACCTTTTAAGGAAAGATAAAAATCTTTCTTTGCATTAACTCCTTTAATATTTAATCCCTGTGATTCGTATTGTTTAAGAACATCATTAAATTCATTTTTTCTAAGAAGGCCGTTGTCAACGAAAATACAATGTAATTGACTACCAATAGCTTTATGAAGTAATATTGCTGCTACACTTGAATCAACACCGCCAGAGAGTCCTAAAACTACCTTTTGGTCACCTATAGTTTTTTTAATCATTGAAATCGAGGATTCTACAAAAGAATCAGGTGTCCAGTCTGGAGAACAATTAGATATATTAATGACAAAATTTTTAATTATTTGTAAACCATCTTCTGTATGAAATACTTCTGGATGGAATTGTATTCCATATATATCTTTATTATCTAATTTAAAAGCCGCATTTTCTACATCAATAGTACTTGCGACTTTATCCATATTTTTAGCTAATGTCTTAATTGTATCTCCATGTGACATCCAAACTTGTGAATTTTTTTTTACGTTATTAAACAAAGGGTTTTTATCCTTAAAAAAAGAGAGGTTGGCTCTTCCATATTCCCTGGTTTTTGAACTAACTACTTTTCCACCATATTTTTTAACTAAAAACTGAGCTCCATAACATATTCCAAGAATAGGAATTTTTGAGTCTATTGACTCTAACTCAGGTGATGGTGCATCACTTTTATTAACTGAGCACGGACTACCAGAAAGAATTACAGAATTAAAATTGTAATTTTTTGGAATTTTGTTGAAAGGGTGAATTTCACAATATACATTTAATTCTCTAACCCTTCTTGCAATCAATTGTGTATATTGAGAACCAAAATCAAGTATCAGTAAGTTTTTACTCATATACAAATTTAATGAACCCTTTTCAAAAGTTAATGATTACTTTGATTAATTGTTTAATTTATTTTGTTAATTACTATTATTGGATATTAAAAAATCATTATTAATAACATTAGCTGGTCCAACAGCAGTTGGCAAAACAAGTTTATCCATTCAACTTGCCAAAGAGCTAAACACTTCTATTTTCTCGTGTGACAGCAGACAGTTTTATAGAGAAATATCCATAGGTACTGCCAAGCCAAATATTGAGGAATTAACAGCTGTAAAACATTTTTTTATTAATAATAAATCTATTCATGATATTTATTCCGCAGGAGATTATGAAAATGAAATTATTTTTGAATTAGAAATGTTTTTTAAACAAAAAGAAATTGCTTTTTTAGTGGGTGGTTCAGGAATGTATATAGATGCTGTTGTAAAAGGCTTAGATAATTTACCAAAAGATTTGAATATTAGAGAGGAGTTAAACAAGAGATTCAAAAAAGATGGCATTGTTGTTCTTCAAAATGAATTAAAGAAACTTGATCCTGTACATTATAAAAATATTGATACTCTTAATCCACAAAGAATTATAAGATCTTTAGAGGTGTGCATAATAACTGGAAAACCCTATTCTTCATTTTTATCAAATTCGACAAAAAAAAGGTCATTTAGTAATTTAAAGTTTTTATTATTCCTTGATAAAGAAATTTTATACAACAATATTAACTTAAGGGTTGATAAAATGATTAAAGATGGGCTTATAGAAGAAGTTGAAAGCTTAAAAAACTTGAAAAATCTTAATGCATTAAACACAGTTGGCTACAAAGAGATATTCAACTATTTAAATGGAAAAACAGATAAAAAATCTGCTATTGAAAAGATAAAAACCAACACTAAAAAATACTCTAAGAGACAAATGACATGGTTCAAAAAAGATCCTAGTTATCAATGGATAAATAATACTGATATAGAAAAATCTAGAAAGAGTATTCTTAAAAAAATTAAGGAATTTAAATATGATTAATTTATATTGGAGATCTTAAATGATTATGGATATTTGGTCAGATTTTAATAAATGTTCATCCAAGGAGTGGGAAGAAAAGGTGCTCATTGACTTTAAGGACAAAGTCATTGGGGATTTTTATTGGAAAACAGAGTACGGAAAAATTAATCCATTTTTAATAAAAAATGAATCAATTCTTAATGAAAAAAGTCAAGTATTTAATGAAATAAGATGGAGATTTGATGATGAAAATAAATTAAACTCACAAATCTTAAATAGATTAAAAGATGGAGTAAACAGTATTTATATTGATAAAATTAATTTTAGCCAATCAATATTTGATAATGTAATGTGTTCTATCATTCAAAATCATGTAAAATTAAGTCCAAAAACCATTAGTTCAGAAATAGAATTATGGAATAATTGGGGAAAAAAAGAAATCCAAGGTTCATTAAGAATGGATCCTTTAGAAAATATTTTAGAAAATTTTAGTTCATCAAATCTACAAGATCAATTTATTTCCTATAGAAATTTTAATTCTATAATAAAAAATAAAGAACTAAAATGTCTTTATATTAATGGAGAAGTTTATTCAAAAAATTTTAATGACTTTTCCAATGAAATAGCTTTTTTAGCTGCTCATTTTAATGAGATTGTTGAGTACCATTTATCTAATAAAATTGATTTGCCAGGGAAAGTTATGATTCAAATATTTTTAGGAAATAGTTTTTTGGAGTCCATCTCTAAAATCAAAGCAATTAGATGCATAATAAATCAAATTATAAGAACTCATGGTCTTAAAATGAATCTATATATTGAGACTTCACCTAATCCTGAAATATTAAATCAAAAAGAATTTGATTTTAGATTAATGTCTATAACCTCTACTGTACTGTCATCTTTATTAGGAGGAGCAAATTCCTTCGAAATGTCTAATTCCCTTTTAGATTCCGATGAAGACTATTGGAAAAAAATAATGATAAATATTCCATTGATCTTAACAGAGGAAAGTCAAGTCAAACATGATATGTCTAAAGGTGCACATATGATAGAACAAATTGCTAAAAAAATGGCTCACACTTCTTGGGGAATTTTTAAAGAGATTGAAAACAAAAACGGTTTAATTAAACTTATCGATAATAAAGAGCATACTAATTACTATAGATCAAAATGAGTAGAAAATCTTTTGAACATATCGATTTTAATTCCATTACTAATGATTCATCAGGATTTAGTCATGAAAATTTTGTGTCTGGAATAGCTCCATTTTTAAAAGGTCCCTATTCTACTATGTATTTATCGAGACCCTGGACAATTAGGCAATATGCTGGTTTTTCAACTGCTGAAAAATCTAATCAATTTTATAGGGAAAATTTAAAAGCTGGTCAAAAAGGGCTTTCTGTTGCTTTTGATTTACCTACACATAGAGGGTATGATTCAGATCACAAAAGAGTTTCTGCAGATGTGGGTAAAGCAGGAGTTGCAATTGATACAGTAGAGGACATGAAAATTTTATTTAATAATATCCCTTTAGATAAAATGTCTGTATCAATGACAATGAATGGCGCGGTATTGCCTATAATGGCTTTTTATATAGTTGCAGCTTTGGAAAAAGGGGTGAAATTGAATTCACTTACTGGTACTATTCAAAATGACATTTTAAAGGAGTTTATGGTCCGAAATACCTATATATACCCTCCTAAAGAAAGCATGAGAATTATCGGTGATATTTTCAAGTTTACTTCTAAAAACATGCCTAAATTCAATCCTATTAGTATTTCCGGTTATCATATGCATGAAGCTGGAGCTAATGCTGAAATTGAATTAGCATACACATTAGCTAATGGTTTAGAATATGTTAAAAAAGGAATTGAAGTTGGTTTAAAAATTGATGAATTTGCTCCAAGACTATCTTTCTTTTGGGGAATTGGAATGAATCCCATGCAAGAAATTGCTAAAATGAGAGCAGGACGAATGTTATGGGCAAAAATTATTAATAAATTCAATCCCAAAAATCCTAAATCGTTGATGCTAAGAGCTCATTGTCAGACATCTGGTTGGAGTTTATCTGAAAAAGATCCATATAATAATATATCTAGAACATATGTAGAGGCAATGGCTGCTGTTTTAGGAGGAACACAATCTCTTCATACTAATTCATTAGACGAAGCCATTGCATTACCTAGTAAAAATGCAGCAAGAATTGCTAGAAATACTCAGTTATTTATTCAAAATGAAACCAATATATGTAAATCTATAGATGCACTTGGTGGATCCCATTATTTAGAACAATTAACTTCTGATATAGCCAAAAAATCATGGAAGCTCATTGAGGAAGTTGATTCTCAAGGAGGAATGATTAAAGCTATTGAATTAGGAATACCAAAAATGAGAATTGAACAAGCAGCTGCAAAAAGACAAGCGAATATTGATAGTGGAAAAGAAATAATTATTGGATTAAATGCCTATGAATCAAATGAGAACAGAGATGTAGATACTTTAGTGATTGATAATAAAAAAGTAAAGCACAGTCAAATAAAGCGTCTAAATAAGGTGAAGTCTGAAAGAAATTCAGATGAAGTAAAAAAAATATTATTAAAAATCTCTAATTCAGCAAAATCTAAAAATGGCAATTTATTAGAATTATCTATTCAGGCTGCAAAAGCAAGAGCAACATTAGGAGAAATATCAAGTGCACTTGAAAAAGAATTTGGAAGATATAAAGCTACAGTAAGAACAATTTCTGGCGTATATTCGAATGAAATTATGCAAGATCAAAAATATATTAAAGCTTTATCACTGGCTAAAAAGTTTGAATCTATAGTTGGAAGGAGACCAAGAATAATGGTTTCTAAAATGGGTCAAGATGGACATGATAGAGGGGCTAAAGTAGTAGCTACTTCATTTGCTGATATTGGCTTTGATGTAGATATAGGCCCATTATTTCAAACTGCAAAAGAAGTTGCTAAAGGCGCTGTAGAAAATGATGTTCACATTATTGGAGTTTCTTCTTTAGCAGCAGGACATCTTACGCTAGTACCAGAACTATTACAAGAATTAAAACTCCTCAAAAGAGAAGATATTATGATTATTATTGGTGGAGTCATTCCAAAAAAAGATTATGATGTACTTTTTAAAATGGGAGTTGCTGCTGTTTTTGGTCCTGGAACAATTATAGCTGAAGCTGCTCAAGAAATTATTCAAATAATGATAAATGGCTTTACAAAAGATGAGTTCTAATAATTCAAAAAAAACAATATTAAAAAAATTAGAATATCCAGAAAAAATACTGATTATTTTAAGAGAAGCTATTGGAGGAAATCAAGAATTTAGAGATTTTTTATTTAGGAGTCAATACAAAGAATTAGGTTTTTTTTGCTACGCATTACTAAATGACGTAAAATCTAGAAAATGGCTCTTAGAAAATCAATTTGCCCATTTATTAGCAACAATTGAAGGAATCGAAGGAAAAGAGTCTGCATTAATGTGGCTTAAAAAAAATGGGTTTGATTTATTATTTCACTTTGCTAGAAGCGCTGATTCATGGGAAGATTCTCAAATTTGGTTACAAAAGAAAGATAAATTACTTTATTCTTTGTCTCTCAAAATTGAGTATGTAAAAGATGAAATTGATCTCAAAAATGAAGATCCACATAAAATTAATCCTTAAGGGATTAATGAAGGATTTCTATAATTTCTCCAGCCTCTATTAAGTCTTTTGCTACAGAATCTTTTTCTGCTTGGTCAATAGCTTCTTCAACTTCTTCTACTGTCTTAGGTTCAGTAGTATGGTCATTATGAGTTGAATCTGAAGAATGAGTTTCTAAATCCTGGCTAGAACTATCTCCCATAGTCATGTAGAAACCTGTACCTCCTCCAGCCAATGCAATAACTAATCCCAATACAATAAATAATTTCTTTTTACTTTTTTTAGGTTTTACCTCATCTTCTATTGGATTACTTACATCATCTTTAGCAATATCTTCGCTAATTTCAGCAGGTTTTGAACTGGTCTTTTTAGAAGCAACTATTTCTTTAACTTTTAATTTCTCAGGACCTCCCTTAGTATAAATTTGTTCAAGTCTGTTCATAACAGCATCTTCATCGTTTCTAAAAGCTCTAGCTATTCTTTTTGCTAAATAGAGACGATCTGGATCGTGTTTCATGAAAAAATTTTGAAGTCTAACTAAATATGACATAATTGAAGATTTTTTTAAATATATAAAAACTTAAATAAACTTAGAGGAAAGAATTTAATTATTTCAATAGGATAATTTGATTGAATATCCAGAATGTCTTCTAATATTGAATACTAAATCATTATCAAATAATAAATACTGACCTTTAATTCCCAATAATTTCTCTTCAATTATTGGATTTTTGTCTAAAGTTAAAGATTTGACTTTTAAAGGGTATTTAATAACTGGAAAGTTGATAAAATGTATTTTTTCATCATGTACTAAATATTTTTTTAAGTTATTATCAAGTTTCTTAATCAATTCATCTCTAATTATTTCTAAAGAATCATTATTTAATTCATTTTGGAGCATTTTACGCCAATTAGTTTTATCGCTTATATGTTTTTTAAGAGATATTTCTATTAATCCAGCTGCTTGTCGATAAGGAGTTCTAGCAATAACTAAAGCTTCTACAGCTCCCTGATCTATCCACCTTGTTGGAATTTGAGAATCTTTTGTAACACCCACTTTATTACCCGCAGTTTTAGATAAATAAACAATGTGAGGTTGCATATGATGTTTCATTTCCCAGTCATAATCTCTAAGTGCAATACCTTCATGAATTTTACTCAATTCTGGTCTAATAATACTTTCTACAGCTAAAGGTGATTCTTTAAATGCATCATAAGACATTCCTTCACCATATGTTTTTCTAATTTTTTTTCCTGTTACAATACAATTAATATCTCCAGAATAAGAAATATTAATAGTAGATCCAATAAATTGGTTTAATTCTATGGAATATTTTGAATCTAGATTATTATATAAAGGTAGTTCATAATGAACTTCGTCTTTAAGAGAAGAAGACATTTTCCTGATATTACCAATAAAATTCATTTTAAAAAATAAATTATAAAGAATCTAGTTGCTTTTTGATTCTAGAATAATTATCCATATCATCTAAATTAAAATACAAACTCTTAAGAACAGTAAGGGTCGATTTATCAGATGGGGAAAGTGAAAGAACTTTTTCTAATAATGGAATGGCTTTTTTAAGCATTTCATTAGCACTTTTCATTTCTTTATCGTATTTCTCACCAGAATAATCTCCGGCAACAGACTTTGCAGTTATGGATTGATTGTAATATAATGCTCCCAAATTATAATAAGCATCAACGTAGTTATCATCTAATTCAATAGCTTTTTTATATCCATTAATTGCTTTATTCATATAGGTAAAAGCAACATCATGTTTATTTTCTTTGTGGTATTTATTTGATATATTATCATATGTAACTCCAACATTAAAATGAAGAACCTTATTAGTTGGGTCAGATTCTATAGCATTTTCTAATGCTTGTTGTGCCTTTTCATTATCTCCTTTCGAATACCAGTAATTAAATTCTTCAATATTTAAAATATAATCTTTTGGAAACCTTTGTTTTCCTTCATCAATAACATTTAAAATCTTTTCTTCATTTTTAACTTCTTCAGCATTTAAAACTCTTATCATAGATTGATACATCTCTGCACCATTACCATAATTTACATCTGCACACATTTTATAATATTTATAAGCCTCATTGGTATTTTTCATTTTCTCAGCTGATAATGCAGCATTAATCATCGCTAGAGTATCTGTTAAACTTAGAACGTTATACATTTCTAAACCCATTTTAAAGGAATTAAAAGCGCCAGAGTAATTTTTTTTCTGAAAACAATCGACTCCATTATTTATGGATAGATTTCTGTAAATATTAATTTTATTATTAATGTCCGATTTCCATTGATTCTTAATATCTAACTCTAAACATTTTGAAAAAGATCCAAAAGTAGCTTCGTTCATTTCTGACTCTCCGACTGCAATTACATTTTTTAAAATTTCAGCATCATAATTAGATAACATCCAATAATCTAAATAAATTGCACCTCTGTAATAATACATTTTAGTTTCATCTTTAGACTTTGTAAATGGTGTTGTGGTTTGTTTTAAATAAGATTCATCAATTGCCTTTTTAGCTTTGAGTAAAATAGATTTATTTTTACTTAACTGGATAGACCTTAATGTGGAATCAGGAATGGAAACCCATGAACCATTATAATTATTTCTAAATTCTGTTGCAGCTTCCGTTAATTGTAATTTTTGTCCAAAATTATATGAAATTAAAAAACTTAATATTCCATAAATTATATACTTTTTCATAATTATTTAGTTATTCGTTATCGTTTGATTTAGCCTCATTTGATTCATTATTGTTATCTAATATATCGATATCTTCATCATCCTTCTCTACTTTTGCAACTGCAGCAATTTGATCTTTACCTTTTAAATTAATCAATTTTACTCCTTGAGTAGCTCTTCCTTGAGTTCTTATATCAGCAACGTGCATTCTTATAGTCAAACCAGATTTGTTTATAATCATCAAATCATCGTCATCAGTAACAGATTTAATAGCAATTAAATTACCTGTTTTTTCTGTTACATTCAAAGTTTTAACCCCTTTACCTCCTCTATTAGTAATTCTGTAAATAGGTTCATTAGTTTCAGGGTCATTTAAAAGAGTTCTTTTTCCATAACCATTTTCAGAAACAACCATGATTGTCCTTGAGAAATCTTGTGCACAAACCATGCCAATAACTTCATCACTACCAACTAATGTAATCCCTCTAACACCTGATGCGGTTCTTCCCATGGATCTAACTTTAGATTCATTAAACCTTATTGCTCTTCCTGATTTGATAGCCATTAATATTTCACTTTCACCGTTTGTTAATTTCGCTTCTAATAACTCATCACCTTCTCTTATACCTATGGCATTGATTCCATTAGTTCTAGGTCTTGAATACGCTTCTAAACTAGTTTTCTTAATGACTCCTTTTTTTGTACACATGATTATGTAATTGTTAGATGTGTATTCTTCATCTTTTATATCTTTTACAACCACATAAGCTTTGACCTTATCGTCTTGTTCAATATTTATCAAATTTTGAATGGCTCTACCTTTAGCAGCTTTATTACCTTCAGGAACTTCAAAAATTCTCATCCAGAAGCACTTACCTTTTTCAGTAAATATCAAAAGCCAATTGTGATTAGTAGCTACAAATAGTTCTTGTAAAAAATCTTTATCTCTTGTAGCAGACCCTTTAGAGCCAACTCCTCCTCTATTCTGAACTTTATATTCATTTAAACTTGTTCTTTTTATATAACCAGCATGAGAAATGGTAATAGCAACTTCTTCGTTAGGAATTAAATCCTCAATTTTCATCTCGTTAGCTGAATATTCTATATTAGATCTTCTTATATCTCCATATTTATCTTTAACTTCATTTAGTTCTGTTTTAATAATATCCATTCTTCTATCTTCTCTATCTAGTATATCTTTAAGATCTTTTATAACCTTTAGTAGGTCATCGTATTCGGCTCTAAGTTTATTTTGTTCAAGACCTGTTAATTGTCTCAACCTCATTTCTACAATAGCCTTAGATTGAACATCAGAGAGTTTAAACTTGCTCATCAATTTTTCTCTGGCCTCATCTGGACTTTTGGAACCTCTAATTAAAGCTATTACTTCATCAATATTATCTGATGCAATTATTAAACCTTCAAGAATATGAGCTCTATCTTCAGCTTTTTTCAATTCAAATTTCGACCTTCTAACAACTACTTCATGTCTATGGTCAACAAAATGAACGATTAAATCTTTTAAATTTAAAACAACAGGTCTACCTTTTACAAGAGCTATATTATTGACTGAAAATGAGGTTTGTAAGGATGTATACTTAAATAGTTTATTTAACACAACATTTGGAATAGCATCTCTTTTTATTTCATAGACAATTCGCATTCCTTTTCTATCTGATTCGTCTCTTATTTCTGAAATACCTTCTATTTTACCTTCATTAACCAAAGAAGCAGTTTTTTGGATCATATCTGCTTTATTTACCTGATAAGGTATTTCAGACACTATAATAGCCTCTCTATTCTCTCTTATCTCTTCAATCATAGCTTTTCCTCGCATTACAATTCTACCCTTACCTTCATGAAAAGCATTTTTAACTCCTTCGTACCCATATATAGTTCCACCAGTAGGAAAATCAGGTGCTTTGATAAATTCCATTAAACCATCAATGTCAATATCTTTATTGTTAATATATGCTATAGTACCATCAATAACTTCTGACAAATTATGGGGAGCCATATTAGTAGCCATTCCTACTGCGATACCAGAAGATCCATTGACTAGTAGGTTAGGAATCCTAGTTGGAAGAACTGTTGGTTCGGATAAAGAATCATCAAAATTAGCTGAAAAATCTACGGTATCCTTATCTAAATCTGAGAGTAATTCTTCAGCTGCTTTCTTTAATCTTGCTTCAGTATACCTCATAGCTGCAGGACTGTCTCCATCAACTGAACCAAAATTACCTTGTCCATCAACTAATGGATATCTCAAAGACCAGTGTTGAGCCATTCTAACCATGGTGTCATATACAGAGGAATCTCCATGTGGGTGATATTTACCTAATACATCTCCAACAATTCTAGCGGATTTTCTAAAAGAACTATTAGATCTAACACCAAGTTCTAGCATACCAAACAAAACTCTTCTGTGAACCGGTTTTAAACCATCTCTTACATCCGGTAAAGCTCTTGAAACAATTACTGACATTGAATAGTCAATGTAAGCAGTCTTCATTTCATCTTCAATACTTACTGGTATAATTCGTTCACCTCTTTCTTCGCTCATAGAATCTATTTTTTAATTATAACTTATTAATCACGAAAGTATCATTTCTTTACTGACAATAACACTACTAACAATAAAGATTTATCCACAAAATTATGTGCGAAATACAAATATTATGAACAATTAACAAAAATGATGTTGATTATATTTGAAACAGTTGTTTTATTTATGGAAAACAATATTAATTTTGAATGATATGGATGCTAAATTTTCACCAAGAGTTAAAGAAGTAATTAGTTACAGTCGTGAGGAAGCCTTAAGACTAGGACATGATTATATCGGAGTCGAACATTTGCTTTTGGGAATCATAAGAGAAGGTGAAGGAATTGCCATGAGAATGATTACCTCTTCAGGAATCAATTCTAAAGATTTAAGAAAGAAATTAGAATCAAAGTTAGATTCTGGGCAACTTACAGAATTAAAAAACTCAGGAAATATCCCATTATTAAAGCAAGCAGAAAAAGTTCTTAAAATCACTTATTTAGAAGCCAAACTTTTTAAAAGCAACATGATTGGGACTGAACATCTTTTACTTTCAATCCTTAAAGAGGATAATAATATTGCTTCATCTATACTTAAAGAATATAATTTAAATTACGAATCTGTTAAAGAAGAACTGGATATAATGACAGAATCAGGTTACAAGCCAGAAATATATCCAGAATCTAAAATGCCAGAATCGGCTGATGAAAATGATGAGGAAAAAGAGGACACTTTCTCTTCCTCAAGTTCATCTAAAAAAACATCTGATAGTAAGTCTAAGACACCTGTATTAGACAATTTTGGAAGAGACTTAACTAAATTTGCTGAAGATGATAAGCTTGATCCAATTGTTGGTCGTGAAAAGGAAATCGAAAGAGTTTCTCAAATTCTCTCTAGAAGAAAAAAGAACAACCCCTTACTCATAGGTGAACCCGGTGTAGGTAAATCTGCAATTGCTGAAGGACTTGCTCTCAGGATAACAGAAAGAAATGTCTCTAGAGTGCTTTTCAATAAAAGAATAATTTCTCTCGACTTAGCCTCTTTAGTGGCTGGCACCAAGTATAGAGGTCAATTTGAAGAAAGAATGAAAGCAGTTATGAATGAATTGGAAAAATCTCCAGACATTATACTCTTTATTGATGAAATTCATACCATTGTTGGTGCTGGTGGAGCTTCTGGATCCTTAGATGCTTCTAACATGTTTAAACCTGCCTTAGCCAGAGGTGATATTCAATGTATTGGAGCAACTACTTTAGATGAATATAGACAATTTATAGAGAAAGATGGTGCTTTAGAAAGACGTTTTCAGAAAGTAATTGTAGAACCTACCTCTATAGAAGAAACACTTCAAATTTTAGAAAATATTAAAGAAAAATATGAAGATCATCATAATGTAAATTATACACCTGAAGCAATAAAATCATGTGTACTATTAACTGAAAGATATATTTCTGATAGACATTTGCCGGACAAAGCAATAGACGCTTTAGATGAAGTTGGATCTAGAGTCCATATAACCAATATTAATGTTCCTGAGTCAATTATTGAAGTTGAAAAGAAAATTGAAGACGTAAAAGAACTTAAAAACAAAGTGGTTAGAAGCCAACAATATGAAGAAGCTGCTAGGCTAAGAGACTCTGAAAGAAAATTAAATGAAGAACTAGAATCGGCTAAAAAACGTTGGGAAGAAGAAAGTAAATCCCACAGACAAGATGTTAGTGAGGAAAATGTTGCTGAAGTAGTTGCAATGATGACTGGAATACCTGTTCAAAAAGTTGCTGAGAAAGAAAGTGGTAAGCTAATGAAAATGGTTGAATCTATGAATGGAACAGTTATTGGACAGAACGAAGCCATTACTAAGGTTGTTAAAGCCATTCAAAGAAACAGAGCTGGCTTAAAAGACCCTAATAAACCTGTAGGGTCATTTATCTTTTTAGGTCCTACTGGAGTTGGCAAAACACAATTATGTAAAGTTTTAGCTAAATATCTTTTTGATAGTGAAGAAGCTTTAATAAGAATCGATATGAGTGAATACATGGAGAAATTTGCAGTTTCAAGACTTATTGGGGCACCTCCAGGATATGTAGGTTATGAAGAAGGAGGGCAATTAACAGAAAAAGTAAGAAGAAAACCTTATTCAATAATTTTATTAGATGAAATTGAAAAAGCACATCCGGATGTTTTCAACTTACTCCTTCAGGCATTGGACGATGGTAAAATGACTGATAGCTTAGGGAGAAATATTGATTTTAAAAACACCATCATTATTATGACTTCAAATATTGGAGCAAGACAACTTCAAGATTTTGGTACTGGAGTTGGTTTTGGGACAAAAGCAAGATCTGAAAATGATCAAGAAAATATGAAAGGAGTTATACAAAACGCCTTAAAAAAATCTTTTGCGCCGGAATTTTTAAATAGGATTGATGATGTAGTTATATTTAATTCTTTAAATAAAGATCACATTCTTAAAATAATTGATATTGAACTTGAGAAACTCTTTAATAGAATAAATTCTCTGGGATTTAAAATTGAGTTAACCAAAAAAGCAAAAGTTTTTGTAGCTGACAAGGGATATGATGAAAAATATGGTGCAAGACCACTAAATAGAGCCATTCAAAAACATATTGAAGACCCATTAGCAGAAGAAATAATTCAAAAGAAAGTTAAGGAAGGTGACTTAATAAAAATTGATCTAGACTCAAAAAATAATAAGATAATAGTGGATATAAAACAAGAAAAGTCTAAAAAATCGAAATAACTATTCTTTATCCTCAATTTCCCATAGACCATCAAGATTATCTGACTCAATACCCAATTCTTCTTCAATCTCCCATTGTGTTTTTACCTTTTTGAAGGAAGCCTTTTGTTTTTTAAAAACTATTGACAAAGCAAGACCAACTAAAGATCCTGACAAGTGACTCTCAAAACTTATTTTCCAGTCGTAAGGAAATATCCCCCAAACCATGCTCCCATATATAAAAACAACCAAAAGGGCAACTGTTAATAATCTTGTGTCTTTTCTAAATACTCCACTAAAAAATAAAAAAAATAACAAACTATAGATTACACCACTTAATCCAATATGATAAGCATCTCTTGCTGAAAACCAAACTAATAAACCAGTAAAAATCCAAGAGAAAAATAATACTCTCCAGGCTATAGGACTGTAAAAATAGAAAAGTGCCCAGCCCAAAATTAGAAAAGGAACACTATTGTTAATAATATGATTGTGGTCAGATGAAGAGTGTATTATTGGAGAAAAAAATACGCCTATCAATCCTTCCAAAGACCTAGGAAAAACACCAAGTTCATGAAGATTTAAAACAAAATAGTAGTTAAGAAAATGGATTAACCATAAAAAAAGAATAAATACTAAAATCAAGTAGTATTTAAAAAATATACTGTATAGATCTTTCATTTATTTGATAGATCTTTCCTTTTTTATATGTTCATATGCTTCTTGAATTTTTTGGAACATATTTTTAGCTGCTTTTTGTTGCTCCTCTCCAAGTTGATTAAATTTATCAGGATGATGTTTAACTGCCATTTTTCTGTATGCTTTTTTAATCTCATCATTTGTAGCTGATTCTTCAATTCCTAAAACTTTATAAAAACTTGAAGTATCTTTGTAAAAAAGAGATTTTATTTGCTCAAACTCAATAGAAGAAATTCTAAAATAAGAAGATATTCTTTGAATTACTTTCATTTCAGAATCTGAAACAATTCCATCTGCTTTAGCAATCCCAAATAAATACTGAATCAATAATGATCTTTGCCGAATAGGCATACTATTATTGATACTATAGCACACATCACTTAAAACAAAATCTTTTTTTAAAATGTCTTTAAAATCTCTTATATATCTTGAAGATAAGTGTGGGGAAAATTGTTGTTTAAAAAATTGTTTAACATAATCCAATTCAGATTTTAAAATTTTACCATCAGCTTTCATTACTGCACCAGATAGAATTAACAAAGCAGTGGCAAAATCATTTTGAGTAAGTTTAGATGAATAATAACTAGCGTCGTTTGAATAAGTTTTGTTTGTGAATTTAAAACCTGAGGAAGTACTGTTAGCTGAATTAAACCTATCAAAAGTCGAACCAATGAAATAACCCAGAAATGCACCAAAAAAACTTCTAGTGGCAAAAAAACCTAGTATTCCCCCTATTAATCCTCCTATTCCTATAGACACGTTATATTAAATCAAAGCTTCTTTCAACAAATTCAGTTAAATCTTTTCCTTTTAACATTCCATGAGAGAGCAAGGCTAAATCTAAAGATTGTTTAGCTAACTTTTTTTGTTTTTCCCCTTTGGAATCAATTAATTTTGAAATCAACGGGTGATTTGTATTAATAACTAAATTATACATTTCAGGCATCGCCCCCATCATATTCATTCCTCCTCCACCTGCAGCTTGTTGTTCTTTCATTCTTCTCATAAACTCACTTTGAGTTATTAAGACTGGTTTTTCGGTCTCACTTAGACTTTCAATTTGAACAGTATATTTTTCTTTTTCAGAAATATCCTCAAAGATTGGTTTAAGTAATTCCTCTTGCTCTTTGGTTAGTTTTGAAGGAATATCTTCTTCCTTTGCGATAATTTTATCAATTGTATCTGCATCAACCCTTGCAAAAGAAACTCCAAAATCTTGCTCTGCTTTGGAAATATAGTGAGAAGACAAAGGACCATCCATAATTAAAACATCGTAACCCTTACTATAAGCGGATTCAATTAATGAATGATGTTCGTCCTTATCGTGAGAATATAAGAATACTAACTTTTCATTTTTGTCTGTTTGTGCAGCTTTAACCTTTTCTTTATACTCTTCAATAGTGAAATATTCATTTTTTGCATTTTTCAGCATACTAAAAGCTTTCGCTTTCTCATTGAATTTTTCATCAGTTAAAATTCCATATTGGATAAATACATTAATGTCATCCCATTTTTTTTCAAAATCTTTTCTATCTTTTTTGAACATTCCTGATAATTTATCAGCTACCTTTTTAGTAATATGGTTAGAAATTTTCCTAACATTACTATCGCTTTGTAAATAAGATCTAGAAACATTTAAAGGTATATCAGGTGAATCAATGACACCATGTAACAAGGTCAAGAACTCAGGAACAATATTTTCTACAGAATCTGTAATAAATACCTGATTACTATATAGCTGAATTTTATTTTTCTGAAGTTCTATTTGATTTTTTAGTTTGGGAAAGTATAAAATGCCCGTTAAATTGAATGGATAATCAACATTTAAATGAATATGGAATAATGGTTCTTCTGTAAATGGATATAATTCACTGTAAAAAGATTTGTAATCCTCTGGTTTTAAATCAACAGGCTTCTTTATCCAAGCTGGATGAGTATTGTTTATAATATTAGGAACTTCAACACTAACTTTTTCTACATTACCATCTTTGTCTTTTTTGCCTTTGGGATCATCAATTGATTCTTGTTTGGTTCCAAATTCAATGTCAATTGGTAAAAATTTACAATACTTATTTAGAATGCCAGAAATTCTGTTTTCTTCTAAAAACTCTTTGGAATCTTTA
>Ga0163111_10001024_pt1 | contig 16940 bp, 13 predicted proteins | sample CRUFie1St18metaG_FD_109645 | JGI IMG/M metagenome (GOLD analysis project Ga0163111, IMG submission 109645) | Marine microbial communities from the Costa Rica Dome - CRUD Field 142mm St18 metaG | ecosystem: Environmental > Aquatic > Marine > Oceanic > Photic zone | place: Costa Rica: the Eastern...
AGATGAGGTTGAAAATTTTGAAGCAGTAATCACAGCCGGCCTGGCGCGTGATGGTGGGCTCTACGTGCCAGAGGTTTACCCACAGCTAACGCAAGATAAGATAAAATCTTTTAAAGGCATGGCCTACCCAGATGTGGTGGTAGAGATAACAAAAGCCTTTGTAAAAAACGCTATCTCGCGTGAGGTGGTGTCGGAAATTGCGCATAAAACATATAATGCTCAAGATTTTAGGCATAAAGACATTGCCCCGGTAAAGCATTTATGGGGTAAGCATTATTTATTAGAGCTATTTCATGGCCCAACTTTAGCATTTAAAGATTATGCCCTGCAATTTATGGGTAATATATTAGATTATCTATTAGAGCGCTCTGGCCAAAAGGTTAACATTATTGGTGCTACAAGTGGCGATACAGGCAGTGCAGCTATTGCGGGTTGTTTGGGCTGTAAAAACGTAAATATTTTTATACTGCACCCATATGGCAGAGTGTCAGAGGTACAGCGCCGTCAGATGACAAGCATAGTTGCTGACAATGTGCATAATATAGCTTTAGATGGTAATTTTGACGATTGCCAAAACCTAGTAAAAGAGTGCTTTAATAATTTAGAGTTTCGTAAAAAACATAATCTAGTGGCGGCTAACTCTATCAACTGGGCACGCATTATGGGGCAAATAGTATATTACTTTAGCTCCATGGTTGGTTTAGGGCTGGAGGATACGGGTGCATCATACAGCGTACCAACAGGTAATTTTGGTGATATATTTGCCGGTTTTGTTGCAAAACAAATGGGTTTAAATATTGATCAGCTAATTATCGCTACTAATAAAAATGACATATTGCACCGCTTTATGCAAAGCTCTGTTTATAAAAAAGATAGTATGCACCACACTATAACGCCAAGTATGGATATACAAATATCCAGTAATTTTGAGCGTTTATTATATGAAATCCATAACCGTGATGGTGACTTAATAAATAAATATATGGATGAGTTTAAGGATAGTCTAACTATAGGTGTACAAAGCCAATATGTAGATAAAATTAAACAAACATTTAAAAGCCAGCGTGTGGATGAGGATGAAACTATAGCAACTATTAAGCATGTTTATGAAAAAACAGGTGAGGTACTAGACCCACACAGTGCCATAGGTGTAAAAGCCGCTATGGATTATGAGGATAAGGTAGGCACCCCAATAATTACTTTAGCAACTGCGCACCCTGCTAAGTTTCCTGATGCTATTGAGCAAGCAATTGGTAAGCGCCCAGAATTACCAGAACATATAGCTAATTTATTTGATCTGCCTGAAAAATATGAAAGGCTGCCAAATGATTTAGGTAAATTGCAAAGCTTTATAGATGGTAATAGTTTGGGTTAGAGAGGGTATGAATAAAAAGCTAAAGCTATAGATTTTAGGTTATAGCATATAGGATTAACTCTCTAATAATGCGGCATAATAGCCACACATTATCAACAAATAATTCGTTGGATTTGCAGGCAAATAAAACTATAAACTTTGCATAATGTTTAAATCTATTGGTAAAGCAATCTTTGGTACGGCTAATGATCGTATCCTTAAAAAAATTGATAAGCATGTGCAGCAAATTAATGATTTGCGTGATGAATATGCAGCGCTTACTGATAGCCAGTTGCAAGCAAAAACAGCTGAATTTAAGCAGCAATTGCAAAATGGCGCTACACTAGATGATATACTGCCACAAGCTTTTGCTACAGTGCGTGAGGCAGCTACCCGCACCCTTGGTATTACCCATTATGATGTACAACTAATAGGCGGTTATGTATTGCATAAAGGCATGGTGGCAGAGATGAAAACCGGTGAAGGTAAAACCTTAGTAGCCACACTACCAGCCTACCTAAACGCCCTTACAGGGCAGGGTGTGCATATGGTTACAGTTAATGATTACCTAGCCGCCCGTGATGCAGAGTGGATGGGCCAAATATACAAATTTTTAGGCTTAACTGTAGGTTGCTTAACAGCTAATACCCAAGGGCCAGAGCGCTATGCAGCATATGAGGCTGATATAACCTATGGCACAAACAACGAGTTTGGCTTTGATTACTTGCGTGATAATTTAAAACTACAAAAGCAAGATATTATCCAAAAAACAGGCTTTAATTTTGCAGTTGTGGATGAAGTGGATAGCATACTTATTGATGAGGCGCGTACGCCGTTAATTATCTCTGGCCCTACCGAGGATAACTCTGAGCTTTATTATAAAATCAATAAGCTTATCCCAAGCTTAAAAGCAGAGGATTACGAAATTGATGAAAAGGCTAAATCTGCCACCCTTAGTGATAAAGGGGTGGAGAGTATGGAGCAATTGTTAAAAGCTAACAACCTACTGCCGCAAGGTGGGTTGTATGATATGCAAAATGTTAGTTTAGTACACCATGCTAACCAAGCGTTAAAAGCCCATAAGTTATTTGAACGTGATAAAGATTACCTAGTACAAAATAACCAGGTAATGTTAATTGATGAGTTTACTGGCCGTGTGCAAGATGGCCGCCGTTATAGTGAGGGGCTGCACCAAGCGCTAGAGGCTAAAGAGGATGTGCCAATACAAAATGAAAATCAAACCCTAGCTAGCGTTACCTACCAAAACTATTTTAGAATGTATAACAAGCTAGCCGGTATGACAGGCACAGCAAGTACTGAGGCTGAAGAGCTGGGCGATATTTACGGTCTAGAGGTAGTAGAAATACCAACCCATGTGCCCGTTGCCCGTAAAGATGATGATGATGAAATCTATCGTACCTCGGCTGAAAAATATAAGGCAATAATTGAGGAGATTATAGATTGCCAAAAACGCGGCCAGCCTGTGTTAGTTGGTACAGTAAGTGTGGAAAGCTCTGAGAGTTTAAGCAAGGCCCTAAAAGCTGCTAAAATTAGCCATAGCGTGCTTAACGCCAAGCACCATGATAAAGAGGCTGAAATTATAGCCAATGCAGGTGAGCCAGGTGCAGTAACCATAGCTACTAATATGGCTGGGCGTGGTACAGATATAAAACTTGGCGGTAACGAGGAAGTTAAGTTTTTAAAAGTAAAAGATAAATATAAAGATTACGAATATAACAAAGCCAAACTAAAAATTGAGCGTGAGGTAAAACAAGCCAAGCAACAAGTGTTAGATGCTGGTGGTTTATATGTATTAGGTACAGAGCGCCATGAGAGTAGGCGTATAGATAACCAGCTGCGTGGCCGTAGTGGCAGGCAGGGGGATCCTGGTAAGTCTAAGTTCTTTTTATCATTAGAAGATGACTTAATGCGTATTTTTGGTGCTGATAGGATAGACGGTATTTTACAAAAACTTGGCATGCAAGAAGGTGAGGCCATTACTCACCCGTGGGTGAGTAAAGCCCTACAAACCGCACAAAAAAAGGTAGAGGCACGCAATTACGATATCCGTAAAAATGTACTTAAGTTTGATGACGTGATGAATGATCAACGTAGCGCAATTTACGATCAACGCCTTGATATAATGGAGAGCGAGGACGTAAGCGAGAATATCAAAGATATGCAAGATGCGGTGATTAATAATATAGTATTTGGCTACATGCAGCCAAATATGGATGGCGATATAGATGCAGATGGCATGCGTAAAGAGCTGGGTAGGGTGCTTGCGATTGATTTTCCTATCCAAGACTGGTTAAAATCCGGCTGGGATAGTGAGCAAGTAGCTGATGAAGTAAACCAAGCATTTACACATTTTTTAAAATCTAAAGCAGATGCTGCAGGTGTTGATACAATACGCGAGATTGAGCGCCAAGTAATGATGCTAACTCTAGACCAGCTATGGAAGGAACATCTGCATAGCCTAGATCACTTAAGGCAGGGTATTTACCTACGTGCTTATGGTAATAAAGATCCACTACGTGAGTACAAAGAGGAAAGTTTTAAAATGTTTGGCCAAATGCTAGATGAGCTGCAAATTACCACTATTCAGCGCCTAGCACATATTGACCCAACCCCACTTAGCCAAGAGGAGTTTTTAGCCCATGAGGCTAAAAACCAGCAAGAGGTAAAAGAGGGGGCGCCAGCAGTAGAAGATAACGAGCCAAAACCTTTTGATAAAGCAGATCCATCTACATGGGGCAAAGTGCCACGTAATGCGCCATGCCCATGTGGTAGTGGCAAAAAATATAAGCATTGCCATGGGAAGTTATAAGGGCATAGACTTTATAATTTAGGGGCCAGAATTTGGGGGTTAGAATATAAGAATTGGGATGGAACTCAATTCTACAACTCACCTACTTATACTTACTATATAAATCGCTATATACCTTAAAAAGAGATCTGCTTGCAATCTCTATAATCTCGTCATTTTCGGTATATTCTTTATATTGTTCTCTAATTTTATTTAGGATACTCTCATCCGTCCACTCTTCACGTTTGGCATCAATAAACCAATCTGGGACGTAGTCTGGTATTTTTGGGCTACGTTTAAATTTGTCCATGAAAGACATAAAACTTACAATATCCTATAGGTTAAAAATTATTTACAACTTTATACTATAACTTATTAGTAAATAATTGATTAAAGCAATTATAATATGTGTGTAATCGTGCAACAGGGGTTAGTTTTTTAATAAATGCTCAATAACCTGATTGATAAGCAATAAACCATGCTTTGTTGGTTTGAGATGGGTATTTGTAACTTCAATAAGGTTTTGGTTATTTAAAAAAAACAGGTTTTGCAGTTTATTTTGGGACAATTGGGACAATTTTACCCCATCAATTTGCCTCATACCCATTATTAGGCGTTCTTCTAGCTGATCTTGTGCTGTTAACTCGATATTATGTTTTAACCCATGTTTTTTAACGTTTACTTGTTCTAACCATTTTTCAGGTGATTTTAGCATTTCAGTTGCATGTAAATTGCCATTAATATCTACTCTACCATGGGCGCCAGGGCCAATACCTAAATATTGCTGATACCCCCAATATGCTAGATTATGTTTGCACTCATACCCTTTTTTAGCATGGTTTGATATTTCATAAGCTGGTAGGTTATGCTTATCGCAAATTTCTTGCGTTGCCTCGTAAAAATCTGCAGCTACCTCATTACTAGGCATGGTAAATTTACCGGCATTATAGTGATGGTAAAATTGGGTAGCTGGCTCAATAGTCAATTGATAGAGCGAAATGTGGTTATTAACTAATGGCAGAGCCTCTAACAATTGCGTACGCCATTGTGTAATAGTTTGTTGGGGCAAGGCATATATTAAATCAAAGCTATACTTATCAAAAACTTTAGATGCAGTCTTAATAGTTTGTATAGCTTGATCTGCGCTATGCTCACGTCCTAAAAATTTTAATTGATCAGCTTGTAATGACTGCACGCCGATAGATAGGCGGTTAATTCCTGCATCTTTAAACGCTTTAAGTTTGCCAGCCTCGCTACTTGTAGGGTTGGCTTCTAGCGTGATTTCAATATCATCAGCAAAACCCCATTTTTTATTTATAGCTTCTAGTATAGTAGCAACCATACTAGTAGGCATTAGGCTAGGGGTGCCGCCGCCAAAAAATATGCTGGAGATAGTTTTATCGCCTGTATGCTGATAAAAATAATCCAGCTCTGTTAGATAGGCTTTAGTAAAGATGTTTGTATCAACACTATCGCGTACATGGCTATTAAAATCACAATACGGGCATTTGCTTTTGCAAAAAGGATAATGGATATAAATTGCTAAGTTGTTCACACAATATTACAGTTATGCAAGTATTCTAGTACAGCCATGCGTATGGCAACCCCCATCTCAACTTGTTGTAGTATAACGGTTTTATTGCTACTATCAATTAGGCTTTGCTCTATCTCTATGCCTCTATTAACAGGGCCTGGATGCATAATAATGCAATTTGGTTTTGCAGTATTTAACATATTAGCTTTGAGGCCGTATTGATTATAATATTCCTCTTTGCTTGGTATATTAGTAGCATCTATGCGCTCATGTTGAATGCGCAATAGCATTATTACATCAGCATCCTTTATACCATTTTGTAAGTTACTATCTGTAGTTAGGTTATATTGTTTAATATAATCAGCATCAGGCAGTAGGTTAGGGGGGGCAATTAAAGTAATATTAGCGCCAAATCTGGTTAGTATTTCAATGTCAGAGCGGGCGACTCTACTATGTTTGATATCACCACATATCACGATTTTTAAACCATTAATATTAGGCTTGTGCTGCATAATAACTGCTAAATCTAGCAGTGCTTGTGTAGGGTGGGCATTATTACCATCTCCAGCATTAATTACGTGGCTATGAGCAAGCTGTGCTACCTGCCTAGCTGCACCATTTGTACCATGGCGTACTACTATAAAATCTGGGCTCATCGCACTTATGGTAGTTATGGTATCATCTAAGCACTCGCCTTTTTTTACAGAGGATTGCTCTAAATTCAGGTTTACAACAGTAGCACCTAAACGTTTTGATGCTAATTCAAATGATAATGTCGTACGGGTGGAGTTTTCAAAAAATAGATTGATTACCTCCTTACCTTTTAGCAAATCGTATGTTTTATCAGTAGTTTTGTTGGATTTATAGTATTTACCAGCAAGTGTTATAATATCTTTTATCTGCTGATTAGTTAATGATGCTATGTCTATTAAGTCTTTCACTATAACTTTACATATTATAAACTAATAAAATGAAAAAATTAACCTTATTATCAATATTTTTACTAACAAACGCATGTGGCAGCTTAGGCAGCCTTATGCCAAGTGAAAAATTTGATGAAGAAACTTTAGCCAGCCTAGAAGGGCCTGATGTAACCACAGTACAAGGGGGGTTGTTAAGTGAGGCAAAAAAAGCTGAGCAAAAAGATGATTATGTAACAGCACTACAATATTACAAAGAGCTGGTTTCAAAAGATGAAAACAACCTAAATTATCAATATCGATTTGCTGAGAATTTACGCAAAATTGGCCAAAATGAGGTGGCATTAAAAATATATGATAAGCTATTAGCTAAAGATTATGGAAACTTAGATTACAAAGAAAGTAAAGCCCTAGCACTTATGGGGATGACTGAGTTTACAAAAGCAGGTGCATTGTTTACTGATATTATGAATACGGACCCTGTGCGTTGGCGCTCTATTAATGGGGCAGGGCTGATATTTGCAATGGATGGCAAATATGCTGAGGCTAATGAGTATTTTGAGTTAGCAAAAGATGTAAAACCATACGAATCAAGCATTTATAACAATCAAGGTATGGCAAAAGCACTAACCGGTAATTACGGTGAGGCAATATCATTATTAAAAAAAGCTAGTGAGTATGCAGTAGCACGCTCTCATAAAAAGCGTCATATAGATTTAAACCTAGCACTAGTAAACGGTATTGCTGGCAATAGCGATGTAGCTAAAAAAATAGCTACTCCTCATTTAAGTGAAGCACAGTTATATAATAATCTTGGGTTTTACTCGTACCTAGCAAAAGATAAACAACTAGCGCGTGCTTATTTAAATAAGGCGCTTACTACCAGCCAGGTACATTACCAAAAGGCATGGGATAACTTAGATAATGTTAATTAATTACTGTATTAATTTACTAGTATAGCCCAAATAGCTCATTTTTAGATTTAGCAAAAATACCTTCTAGCCTTGTGTAAATTTGGGTGATTTGTGTAATTTGCTTTTTGTCATCTGCAGCTTTTTTAAGCTGTTCTACTAGGTTACTTACCCCCACTAAACCTAGTTGTCCGGCAGAGGAGTTAAGAGGGTCGCAGATTACTTGTATTTCATTGTAATCTTCAGCTGTTATAGCGCGTTTTAAATCTATCATGAATTTTTCACTATGTTCTATATAGCTTTCAAGCATATCGTGAAATTTGTCTCCCATCATTTCGCGTAGATGCTCAGTAGCACTTGGATCAACATATATAACATTTACTATTTCTTCATCACTATCCTCAATGCGCTCGGATATATCTATAGAGCCATCATTATTAACCCACTTACTAAGCATTTTATTTAGCATATCTTGGTTGATTGGCTTGGTTATATAATCACTCATACCTGCATTTAGACATTTTTGCCTATCGTCTTTCATGGCGTGGGCAGTAAAGGCAATAATGGGTATATTAGATATAACGCCATTGTCGCTCATAGCGTTAATGTGTTTAGTGGCTTCTAATCCATCCATTTCAGGCATCTGACAATCCATAAATATAATATCAAATGCACTATCACCTTTTATAGTTTCTACAGCGATCAGCCCGTTATCAGCTATTGTAACTTCAGTGCCTAGTTTTTCTAACATACTAGAGGCAACCTCTTGGTTAATTTGGTTGTCTTCTACCAATAATACACGCACTTTTTTAAATGGAGTATCTTTAGTTTTTGTATCAGTATTAGCTACTTTTTTAACAGGAGATGTGTTTTTTGTTTCTTTAGTATCTTCAATATTTACAACTTCAACACCATCACTATTTGTTTGATTGAATTGTGTAATTATTTCATCATTTTTGCTAACTATAGTGCTGATGGTAGTAATAATTTCACTGCCATTAGATGGCTTAGTTAAATAGCTAGCAAAGCCAGCATCAATAAACTGCTTTATGTATGTACTATCAACAGACCCAGTAAGGGCAAGCATAGGTATTTTACTAAAGCTAGGGTTGGCTTTGACTATTTTAGCAAATTCAACTCCATTGGTAGTAGGTAAATTATAATCGGATATTATTACATCTGGTAACCTGCCACGATTAAAGCTTTGTTGTAAAAAGTGTAAGGCTGCATCAGCATTTTTACAAATATTAACCTGTATGTTTTTATTTTGTAGCCATTTCTGTACTCTGGTTGAGTACTCATCAACAGCATCTACTAATAAAACTTGTAGGCCGCTCATACTGGCATTAGTAGATTCAATTTTATAAGGGTTGTTTCCTCTTTTTAAGATTATATCAAAGGTAAATGTAGATCCTTTGCCTATAATACTATCTAGCTTGATTGTACCCTCCATAGCCTCTACTATTTGTTTGCAGATAGCTAAGCCTAAGCCAGTACCGCCAAACTTACGCGTTGTGGATGTGTCAGCTTGCGAGAACTTTTCGAATATCTTTTCAATTTTGTCTTCGGCAATTCCTATACCTGTATCTTCGATGCTAAATTGTAGTTTTATTTTGTCGTTAGGTAATAATGTAGAGTCTATCTGTTTAGCTTTTACTATTACATGGCCGTTTTGTGTAAACTTAATAGCATTGCCAATTAGATTATTTAATATTTGTTTTACACGGACACTATCGCTAATCACATACTCATCAATATTGGGGGGGTATTTTAGTATAAGGTCTAGGTTCTTTTCCTTAGCTTTTACAGATAATAAATCCACAGCCTCATTAACGGCATTTTTAAGGTTAAAACTTATAGGCTCTAATTCTAGTTTTCCTGCTTCAATCTTACTAAAATCCAAAATATCATTGATAATAGTAAGTAGGCTTTTACCGCTACTTACTATGGTTTGAGTGTACTTTTTTTGCTTTGTATCTAGCTCGGTATCTTGTAGTAGGCTAGACATCCCAATTATACCATTCATCGGGGTACGAATTTCATGGCTCATGGTAGCTAAAAAGTCTGATTTAAGCCTGTTAGACTCTTCGGCTTTATCTTTTGCTATAATAAGTTGTTTATTAGTAGTTTCTGCCTTGTTTTTGGCTTCTTCTAGTTCGCTATTTGTAGATTCAAGCTGTTGATTATTTTCTTCTAAATTATATAGAGTCCCCTCTAGTTGATGATTTTTTTCTTCTAGGGCACCTATCATAGTATTATAGGCATTCATTAAATCTTTTGCATCTGCTTGCTCTTTACCAGTTAGCTCTATACGTGTAGACATATCACCATCAATAACTTTTTGAGTTGCTTTGCGCATGCGAGTGATAGGCTCAATAATGTTTGTGCCTATCATTAATGGGCCAAATATACCCAGTAATATTATACAGCCTGTGGCGGCATAAATATATAGTTCCATGCTATTTACATGCTTTACAATGCGCGAGAGTGCTGCTGATAGTTTTTCCTCATTTTGTTTTACTAACTCGGGTTGGTTAGCATTTTTTAGTGTTAGAGGAATAGTTAGTTTTACTAGCTTTAGGTCATTAATTAATTCGCTATCTCCAAATATCCCAAGCTTTCCTATATTATTAGCAAGTTCGATAACCTTATTATCAAGGCTTTGTAAGTTGCTAGTAGTAATGGCAGATAGTTTTGTACTGATTTGGTTATATCTAGGATATATAATATCGTTTAATATCTGCTGCTTTTGTTGATCGCCATATTTTTCTAATTCAGGCATGGTAGCATGTAAGCTACTCATCTCGTTTATTAAGTTATTATCTGCTATCTCACCATTTAGCTCTTGTATGTAAAGTGGTAGCTTATTAGTTATAGAATCATTAACGTTATTATAGATTAATTGTGCAAATGATTGATTAATCCGTTCCGCTACAACCATTTTATCAGCCTGTTGTTTTATATCGCGACTGGTTTGTTTTACCGTATAAAGAGGTAGTAAACTATGTACCAATATAGCTAGTGAAATCACTACTAATGGTATAATTATTAAGTAAAATCTGGTTTTAAGAGACATATAAAATCTAACTGTATTTGTAAGTTTAGGTAAAAAAGGTTAAATATTTGCAAACTTATTAGCTAGCGACTGTGTCTAAAACACAACCAGAGACATCAAAAATATACATAGTAGGGGCGGGGCCAGGGGCTAAAGATTTATTAACTCTACGTGCTTATGAACTGTTAAAGCAATGTGACTGCATAATTTATGATAATTTAATCTCTGATGAAATATTAGATATTATACCAAGCAATGCAGTAAAACATTATGCTGGTAAGCAAAAGGCAAACCACCATATGCCACAGCCTGATATTAATCAGTTACTGGTAGATTTAGCATTAACCGGTAAATATAAAACAATTATTAGGCTTAAAGGCGGTGATCCATTTATATTTGGTAGAGGAGGGGAGGAATGCCAATTATTGATACAGAATAATATAAGCTTTGAGGTAGTTCCTGCAGTAACAGCCAGCCTTGGTTGCGGGGCATTGGCTAATATTCCACTTACACATAGAGATTATGTAAGCGGTGTACAATTTATTACCGGGCATGGTTGCAAGGAGGTCTCTCCTAATATTAATTGGCAAACTTTAGCAGATGATAAGCTAACATTGGTAGTTTATATGGGGTTAACAAATGCAGCTGAAATATCAGCTAATTTAATAAAGCATGGTATGGTAGGTGATATGCCTGTAGCTGTCATACAAGATGGCACCACATATAAACAAAAAGCTTACAAAGGTATTTTGCAAGATTTAAAAATACTTATCACCAATAATAATATAAAGTCACCAGCTATTATTATTATAGGTAAAGTAGTTAATGCGATTGATAACCTAATTGACAATTAGCCGCCTGCATATATTACCAGTTGTAATTAATATATAACAGGGAGTCTTAAAATGAGTATGTTAAGTGAATTTAAATCATTTGCCGTAAAAGGTAATGTGGTTGATATGGCAGTAGGTATTATTATAGGTGCTGCTTTTGGTAAGATTGTTTCAGCTTTAGTTAGCGGAGTTATTTTACCTCCTATAGGTTTAGCAATGGGTGGGGTAGATTTTACCGATTTAGCTTTTACCTTAAAAGAGGCTACAGGTGATGCAGAGGCTGTTACGGTAAAATGGGGAGCTTTTGTACAAACACTAATTGACTTCTTAATTTTGGCATTTTGTATTTTTATGGTTGTTAAAGGCCTTAACAGTTTTAAAAAGAAAGAAGAGGCAAAAGCACCGGCAGCTCCGCCAAAGCAAGAGGTTTTGCTTGAGGAAATCCGTGATCTACTAAAAAAGCAAAATAGCTCAGCTAGTAAAGCAAAGCCTAAAGCTAAAAAATAAATTATTTTAGCTGATTTTAATCAAAAGCCTCGGTGTAAAAGCTGGGGCTTTTTTTATTGCTAGAATCGCAAAGGTTTTATTGTAATTAGCTTTGCCCGGCTTATCACTTAATAATTAACAAAAGATAAAACAAATTAATTGAAAAGTTTTTATCTAACGTTATAACCCTTTTTCAGCTGGTAAAAGCTAAAGTGCCGAATTAGCTCAATTGGTAGAGCAACTGATTTGTAATCAGTAGGTTGCTGGTTCAAGTCCGGCATTCGGCACCATATATTTCAATGGGTTAGGTGGTTTACTAAAAAGTAACAAAGCTCGTGGGACTACGCTGGGACTACTTTTTAGCAAAAATATAAATAAAACCTACTCTCTTCCACCTTTACCACCACCTCTGTTATCTTTTGCAGCTTCAACAGCGGCTTGCCAATTGCCTGGGAGTTTATCTATAGCGTCTTTTGGTACGCTGCATGTATACTGATTGCCAATTTTACGTATTGATACATTTAAGCCAGTAGCATTTTTTACTGCATGTAATAGTTCACTTTGGTTTTCATGGTTAAATATGTAATGATCTCTTCCGCCCTCCCTTTGTACACGCGGGCTAGCTTGCTGCAATGTATTTGATGCAGATACTATTTTATCAACCATAGTTTCCACTTGCTGTGCTATATCAGCTGCATATTGCAATCCTAGCTCAGATAAAACATCCGCCTCAATACCTAAAACTTGTGACATAGCTTGTGTTGTCATTAGCTGACCTTTTTGTAAAAACTCATCATATCGATTTTTAAATTCAGTTACTGGGTTTTGCCCAGAATATGCCCCGTTAAGACCATTAGCATTTAAAAACTCTGCTGCTTGCTGTTGATTATCAGCATCTATAATATATGCAGCAGCTAAGCTAACACCTGCACCGTATATATAATTTAGGCTATCAAAATGCTTATAAAATACTCCTGAGCTTTCAAATATGTAAGACTCATACCCTCCTACATCTACATCTGGGCCAGATGATTTTTGCAGCTCCTCTACCCATATACCTTGTATTGCCTCGGTAGTAAGCTCTGTTATGCTTTCAGTAATGCGTTTGTAAGTATTAAACTTGGCAACTTCAGTACCTAGTACACTACTTACGCGTTGTGCTGCTTTACCTAACGCCTCCAGCTCTGCTGCTGGTATGGTTACATCTTTTGCTAGCTGGGTATACCACACAACCTCACCCTGAAATGCAGGCACCTCAGAGGTTACAGGGTTAAAGTAGTTTAGTAAGGTGCCAATATTATTAACCTGGTGATAAGCCCAGCTTATCATATCATGTGCTACATGTAGTACCTCATGTATGGTTAAACCTGCTGATATTATTAAATTATCAAAAGTGGTTTGAGTAAATGACATACCGCCAACATCGTTATTTGTACGCGGCATTGTTTTACCAGGTGCAGGTTTGGCATGTATACGCCCCTCTTGCAGTATTTGTTTAAAAGTACCACCAACTAAATTAGATATATTATCCGCTACAACTTGCCCTGCATTAACTGCCTCATCCCAACTTATTGTACTAGCCTGGCCAGATTGCACAAAACCAACACGTAGATTATCATATGAAATTGGGCTTTTACCGTGATATTTAGCTAAAGCAGCGCTAATACGATGGGTAGTGTGCTCAAAGCTAGTAGTTGCCTTATTAATTATAGATTCTGCCTGTTTAACTGTAATCCCAGATTTAGCACATGCATCCTCTAGTAAATTATCAAAACCGCGCTCTTGAGAGATAGATTTACGGATTTTTATTATATCTTTTAATATAGCTGCTAACTCATCTGCATTAGCGTTTAAACCAGCTGATAATTGTGCTGTAACTTGTTGACGTTGCTCTAAAGTAAAGCCATCCATCATAAAGTTTACTTGGCTTGGGCTGTATTCTTTGCCATCAATATTTATCTTTATGCCAGATTTTATTTGGTCAGAGCGCTTTACTAAACCTTGTAGCTCTCTATTAGCACCCTCTGCATTTATATTTGGGTAGCTTGCACTGCGGCCAAACTCTAACCATTCTTTTATAGCATTCAGCGCCTGCTGGTTTGCGGATGTAGCGGTTAGTTTTTCTATCACCTCTGGCTCTACCCTTTTAGCTAAAGGGTCAAAGTTGCCATAAATTTTTACTACTCCCCATGTTTTGCCCTCTACTTCCCGTGATTTTGCTGATGCCTGTACTTGCTGTGGTATGTCTGGGTCATTACTTATATAGCCCGTGGCGTAACATAAGCCAATAATAGCATATAGAGTTGTATTTAGTGTATTAAACTCTGTTACTGCATCTACTAAAGCGTTACCATTGCCTTGTTCTAGTAATTCTGCAAATTCAGGATTAAGCTGCCTGTAAACTACTATTGTTGGTGGGTCTTTATCAGGAGCGGGGTTTTCAATAGTTTGTGGTGATAAATATTTATCCCTAAATGTTTCTGCTTGTTTAGTTAGTTTATCTAATATTACGGGCAGATTTACATCATCAACTCCGCCAGTAGAGGGTACATAATCAATACCTAAATCGCTGCATGTTTGCTTAAATAACTCACTATAGCGAGCCTCTAATTGCCATACTGGTGCCTGGGGAGTGGATGTCATAACTAACATATATACAAACTTTTTTAACAAATAGTTAACAGCTTGTTAAGGTTTTTTGTGTTGTAGTGCTGGTATTATGAATCCAATAACTCAATTAAAACTACTCGCAACTGTTTGTTTTATGGCTGCGTTACACGCTTGTGCACCTAGTGGTCCAGCACCACAACAAGGCCCTTTACCTAACCCTAACCCAGGTAACGAGCCATCATCAGAGCCAGCGATTGAAGATGCCCCGGATATAGCCGATGATGCACCAATTGGCCCTGCAGTACCAACTGCAACTCCTGCACCCGCACCTAAGTATGAGCCATCTCCATATACTGGTGAGGGTGAGTTTGTTGATTGGGCAAAGGCGGAAGCTGCAAAGCTTAAGGCAAGCTTCAATCCGCTAAAGCTACCAGAGCTAACCTGTGATGATAACTTTAACTGGCAAGATCATGTGGTGTTTCATAACACTGTAAATGAAGCTAATAAACAGATAATAGTAAATGGCTTAGATGAGTATTTTACATCTGCTCTTGGGCAAACACTTATTAAGAGAAAACCAAAGAGTTAATGGTACTCCTTTAGTAATATCTAATATAAGCACTCCTGAGCAAGCACCACAATTAATAGGGCATAGCCATACAAGGTTTGCTACCGTACTTAATGGTGTAGCGGTTCCAAATAATACTCTTAATCTTGATTTTACGACCCACACTGCAGCCTTAGCTGCATATGAGAACGGCCAATTTACAATACAAAGTACTTTAGGCGCTGCTGTTACACATGAGCTTGGTCATTCAATAAGTACTTATAGAGACGCTTTGTTTGAATTTACTAATTTACTTGATGCTGAAGGCAATAATTTAATCCTAACAGGTAAAAAAACTATGCCACAAATGCAAGAACTATGGGTTACTCAATTGGCACCATTATATTTAGACTTAGAGCTTGTAGAAGAGCAAGGCATGGTACAATTTACCAATACACAATATAGAGCACCACTAGGCCAAAAACTAAGAGGTGATTATCGGGATCTTGCATCCTATATAAATTTTGGTTTACCACGCCCAACTATAGAGGAAATGTACTCATTTCCTGATGGCGTACCTCATCAGTGTGAATCTGCAGAGCCAGTAGGTGTTATAGGCGGCCAAGATTTAGCTGCATCACCTGCTTTATTAGTTGTTACTGTTAATACAGCTGCAACAGATTTGAGTCGATGGTTACCACCACATGAGGTAGTTAATAACGTAAGTGTGGAGTTTTACGCAGCAAAAGGCCCAGATATAGAGCTAGGTGTCTCGTTTAAATAGTTGTTAAATAACTACTTAAAATTTTCTAATTATATGTAGAAAATCAAGCATTTACGCCTGATTTTTAAATGCAAGTGCGACACTTTATGTTTATACTTTTGTAAAGCTGCCTTGCGGGTGGCTCTTTTTTTGCCTTGACAATATGGTATTACTACCATTCACTAAAGTAGTGAAAAGCGTTGAGTTTGTGGGTAATAGCCTGGATGTTATTAAATCCTTCCCTGAGGAGGTAAAAGGTGACATAGGTGACATAGATTATACCTTGCACCTCGCCCAGCTAGGAGATGGGAGTCCGTTAATGAAGCCACTAAAAGGCCTGCCAGTGACGGAAATAAAAATTAGGCATGATAAAAACGCCTATAGAGCTATGTATACCACCAAAATTAAGGGTGTGGTTTATGTTCTGCACGCTTTTCATAAAAAAAGTAAAAGCGGTATAGCCACGCCTAAGCAAGAGCTAGATATAGTTAAACAACGCTTAAACAAAATTTTAAATAAGGAGCAATCATGAGTAATAATGTATTTAAAGATTTAGACCTACCTAACCCAGAGATATACAAGCTAAGGGCAGAGCTTGCTGCAGGTATTACCGAAATTATCAATAAGCGTAAGCTAACCCAAAAGCAAGTGGCGGAACTAACAGGTGTTAGCCAACCAGATATATCGCGCCTAGTAAATGGTGGTATTGCAAGGCCGGGCTTAGATAGTTTACTAAAAATCTTTTTAAAATTAGGTAGGAGTATAGAGCTAGTAATTACCAAGCAGGAGCAAAATATACCTACTGGCTTGTATGTGAGTATGGCTTAAAGCGGTATACTAGTTAAAATTGATGGAGCCGCATTCGTGTGGCTCTTTTTTTTGCCTGATTTTATGGTTGTACATAAAATCCTTGCCCATTCCTTTAAAATCATTATTTATCCACTTAGGCGTGCATTGCTGCGCCTAGGGACTTCAAAATCCTTCGCATGTAGTAGCCATGGCGAACGCATTACAAATTTTTGATAATTTGAGTTAGGAATTTATTATTCCATCCCGCCTTTTTTCTTTTTGCTGTGATTCCAGTTTTTGTTGTTTTTTCATGTTTGAGTAGATTGAGC
>Ga0163111_10001025_pt1 | contig 16939 bp, 8 predicted proteins | sample CRUFie1St18metaG_FD_109645 | JGI IMG/M metagenome (GOLD analysis project Ga0163111, IMG submission 109645) | Marine microbial communities from the Costa Rica Dome - CRUD Field 142mm St18 metaG | ecosystem: Environmental > Aquatic > Marine > Oceanic > Photic zone | place: Costa Rica: the Eastern...
ACAGGTACTCTGGGAAAATCCCAGACTGTATGTGCAGGCTGCACAGGTACTCTGGGAAAATCCCAGACTGTATGTGCAGGCTGCACAGGTACTCTGGGAAAATCCCAGACTGTATGTGCAGGCCGTACAGGTACTCTGGGAAAATCCCAGACTATATGTGCAGGCCGTACAGGTACTCTGGGAAAATCCCAGACTGTATGTGCAGGCTGCACAGGTGCTCTGGGAAAATCGGCACACTACACAGATATGCCTATTATCTGGTACTAATCCCCTAATTTTACAAAAGGCAATACCGCTCTTTCTCCATCGGCAAATACAATTGTAAGTCGGTATACTCCATTGGGATAGTCTCCTACGTATACAGAAATCGGGCTAAAAGCATCGACCCATCTGGCTTCCTCTTTTGTTACTAAGGCCCCCAAATCATTATAGATTTTGATCTGGAATTGTTCCGTTGAGGGGGCAGCGATTCGCATATTGATGTATTGCTGGCTTGGATTCGGATACAGGGAGATTCCGTATTCCCCGATATCCTCAGGTGCAATCTCTACAATATTTGAATATACCCATCCTCCATCCATATCCACCATCTTCAGGCGATAGTAATTCGTCTGGGCAAAGGAAGCGGTTTCGTCTACGAATTGATAAGTATTCAATGCCGTTCCTCCTTTACTATCCACCCAGCCTATCATCTGGAAATCCTCAGCAGCTGTTTTTCGCTCTACCTCAAATCCACGTGTTGCCACCTCATTCAAGGTCGTCCAATCTAGTTGTACCTTATCGTCCATTCGTGTTCCGATGAAGTTCATTAGGTCTAATGGCAGCGGAATGGTACGACAGCCTAACACTGTCACATCATCAATATACATACGATGGCTATTGTCGCCCGCATCACATCGGAACCGTATTCGGGTTGTGTCCGTGAAAGGGCCATTGATGACGATACGTTCATTCCAACGTTGGTCGTTATCAAATTCGTCTGTTAGGTTCCATTCTTCAATTGTCTGATAAGAGGCTCCATTGTCCATAGATATTTGTAGGAAGAAGTCGTGGAAGGGATTCAGCATTCCATTGGTGATATAGGAGAAGCTGACTTCGAGTTCATTGTATTCAGACAATGCTAAACTGGAGGTTGTGGTATTCGAAGAGCCTGTATTGTCCTGCAATCGAACACAGTAATCCCCACTATTGGCAAAAGTCGAATCGGCAATATTGCGTCTTGCGTCATTCCCGCCATCCGACCATATCCCCCAACCACTTTCGAAATCCTCTTGGATAATCGTGGTGTAATCACAAGTAGAACAAGGATTGCAGCTTCCTCCACAATCCACATCCGTTTCATCTCCATTCAAGATTCCATCCGAACAAGTCGAAGGCACATCCTTTGCCAATGCAAATTGTGAGAAGGAATCCACATTGAGTAAGCTTAGCTCTCCCGTTCCTTGTTGGATACTTCCAACTGATGTCAATTCTTGCCAAGCATTGGTCGCTTTAGCCGTTGAACGTCTTTTGAATGCACTATAGGAAGCGGGAGTACTGTGCGAAAGCCAAGCAGCAGGAGCCGTAAAGGTTAGTTCAGCATCCAAAGCGGTATTATTTGTCCCATAGTTATTGACAATCCAGTACACAGAATCAAGCGTATGCAGGCTTGGGGAGGTTCCATGAAATCCTTCTCCTGTCAAGTAACTCACAACGACATCTCCATTGGGCGACTGAGTCGGAAAATTAATATCTAGCTTCGTATCATTCGTTCCATCATCGAATGAATAACTCCCTGTTTGCGTAATGGATTGGGTAACGGATATTCCCTCCGCAACAGGCACATCCGACACCTCAAAACGGGCATCCCCTAATAAGGTCAAAGGATAATTACTCAGCTTATCTCGCATCTCTCCATTACAATCATCAAATTGATGATATACCACCAAGCCATCCGTACAATTGGCTAAGCTTCTATCGATTGTTAGGTGCATACCTTCTCGAATCTGATCGAGGCTTCGCTCTACACTCCAGATTTTCAGTTCGTCAATATATCCCTCAAAACGCTCTCCACCTTGGTTGTTCGATCCTAACGCGATTGGAGCATCGGCATTATTGGTATTGTATGGCACTCCTCTTTGGACTTCCCACCCATTCACATACACAACGGTTGTTGTATCTAAAAATACGCAGGCTAAATGATACCATTGGGAAGGGAGAAAGTCATAAGGAGTAACGCTTACCGCAATCCCATTCCAAACCACCATCTCATCTGATGCCACATGTATCGAAATCCCCGTGCCTCCTCCTGAACGCTTGGCAAACAATGTCTTAGCGCTTGACTGATTAGACTTCCAATCAGGTCTGAACCAAAGCTCAACGGTATGTCCCGCTAAATCAATCTCGTTTCCATTTTGAAAGTCGGCTTCATCCCCTTGACTGCCATCCATATATAAAGCATAATTCGCATTTACTTGAGTTGGGCATTCCTCCATTTGCTGATTGGAAAGGACAAATTGCGAGAAGCTTTTGACATTCGATAAGGTCACTTGGTTCAATGTGGGATTTACATCCGTAACCAATCCAGGGAACTGCCACTTATCTGTTTCAAGTGAACGCGAAGGCCGTTTATACGCGCCGTATTCCTCTACATTCATACTACTCACCCACCCTGGTGGGCACTCAAATACCATGGTTGCATCCATACAATCAGCAGTTCCATCCCCATAATCATCCACTATCCAATACCGATCGGTAAAGCTATTCGGATCAGGTAAGCTTCCATGTACCCCTTCTCCTGTTAGGTAAGAGACTACTATATCTCCATTCGGGACTTGTGTGGGGAACGATATATCCAATTTCGTATCGCGTCCTCCCTCATCAAATGAGTACGTTCCTGATGTAGTAACAGGCAGTAAAACCGCTACCCCTTTTGCCGCAGGCACATCCGAAGTAGCTAAGGTTGCATCTCCTACTAATGTACCATCACGCCCCCCTACTCTATCTACAATCCCTCCATTCACATCATCGAATTGGTAATATGCCACGAGTCCTTCCCCACAGACTTCCTTCAGGTTCACTGTAAGGTGCATATTCTCCCGAATTTGAGAAAGCGATCGCTCATTGTCCCATATCTTCAATTCGTCTATATATCCATGAAAATACTCTGCCCCTGTATTGGTACTCCCAAACGTGATAGGGAAACCATTCCCTCCTTGATTATAGCCGACTCCATTCGATAGTATTTGCTCCCCATTGATATAGGCGTTTGTCCCTGAATTTGTAAACACACATGCGATATGATACCATTGGGAAGGATCAAAAGAATAATTGACCAAACTGGAAGCGAAACCATTCCAAACCGCAAGCTGGCTAGATTTCACATGAATAGAAATAGCGGTGCCACTTCCATTTCGTTTTGCAAACAAGGTCTGGAAGCCATTAACATTTCCCGACCAATCTGGACGGAACCACATTTCGACTGTATGGTTTTGCAAAACAATGGATTCACCATTGGCAATATCTACCTCATCTCCTGCACCATCTAGGTACAACGCCTGATCAGCAATCTCTTGAAATGCAGGGTAGTTCTCCCCTAATACAGACAATTGGATACTGCCCGAACCAAAGTTATGCTCTACATTCCCACTGAATGTTCCAATTGAGTCAGGAACAAAACGTATGTATACAGTAACTGCGTTAATATTTCCACTCGTTGGGCTAATAGACAAGCTTTGCGCCCAGGTTCCTGAAGGGCTATCCGCAAGGAGAAATCCGTGAGGAGCGGTAAGGGTGACTGAGCCAGAGAGAAATACTCCCGAAAGGTCATAGGATAGAATATCGCTTGTATCACCTTCTGTCATCGGACAAAATTCTAAATCATATTGGGAAAGCCCGACTGTTGCTTGTGTTGTAGTCGTAATATAATATTGTCCATATTCTATGATATCTTCGAATGACAGGGTATTCAATACATCGTCTACTTGCACGGCATTCCCAATGAGCGTCCAAGTTGTATCCGAATTGGCATGTCGTCCATAAAGTTTGCAAGAAATAGGTGCGGCTGCCTGTTGGGCAGTAAGGTTTTCGCTTACTGCAAAGCTCGCATTAAAGGTCAAAGCACCATTATTTGTATAATCATTGGCTACCCAATATTGATTCGATAGAGGAGTATCATTAGGATCAATTCCTATGGTTCCATATGGAGTGGTATTGATACGCGATAGGGTGATAGAAGCCCCTTCTTCACTGACGTATTGAACCTCTACTCCCGTTTGTGAGAAGGCGACATTCCCCTGAGTTTCCGTTTGAGATTCAGCCATTCCTTCTCCGACAGGTTCCCTAGCAGTAACCAAACTTGGCGTCCCTATAATCGTCCCAATGTGATTCCCAACAGCGTCTGGAAGGGTATCTCCCACAAAGGCATCAAACTGATAATAGACTAGTAGGCCTTCTGAACACGCTTGTTCGACTTCCATAGTGAGGTGCATATTCTCTCGAATTTCTTGTTCGGAACGAGCTGTTTCCCATATACGAAACTCGTCTATCTCTCCATCAATCCCATCAGCTCCTCCAATCGTAAAGTCGCCAGGCCACAGGTTCGGCATAGCGGCACTCGGTTGTGAGCCTACCAGTAATCCATTATGATACACATTCAGCAAACCATTGTCGAAACTGACAGCAATATGACTCCATTCATCTATTTCTAATACACCTGGAGCTGTTTGTATACGCGATCCTCCCGCAACAGAAATACCTGTATAGAAAGAACCATCAGGAGCGGCATGAAACAAAAAGCGATCCCAACCACTTCCAACAACTTGGTTCCATGCTGCCAAACTAAAGGGCTTCAGCCAAAATTCCACTGTAAACTCAGTGGGTTGCCAAAAAAGATCCGACAAGTTGATATAACTTCCAGCCCCCGTTGTTTGCATGGCCATACCCGCAATGTCTGCTGCCTCGGGCGTTGATACTCCTGCCACATAGGTATCCAACAAATTCACTCCATCAGAATGATGTGCAATAGTGCCTGTGATTAAACCTGTTGTGGTTGGGAGGAATTTCACATAAATGGTCGTTGTGTCAATCTCTCCTCCTGTCTGAGCAAGGATAAGGGTATCTGACGTAAATCCGCTATTGGGCTGAAGGGATACTTCAAAACCATTAGGTGGGATAATCATCAAATCTTGTTGGAGGAATATCCCCTGTAGCGTATAACTAAGCACATTTCCACTATATTGGTTCGGTGTCGTCACACAGAAATCATCCATGATAGGACTTCCTGCAATTACAGGCGCAATGGTTCCTGCAAGGAGGAATTGCCCATAAGCCCCAATATGGTGGAAAGTTACTGTATTAGCTGTAGCATTTGCGCTATCTGCATTCCCTAACAATATCCAATCATCATCCCCATTAGCAAAACGACCATATAACTTCAATGCAATTGGATTCGCTTCCCAAGTAGGGGTAATATCCTCAGCTACTGTAAAGGTCAAGTCCATATCCAATCCTCCAGAAGCATCATAGTCATTGACCGCCCAATATTGGCTATCGAATACAATATCTTGTGGATCAATGCCTATCGTTCCATAAGGGGTAAGATTGATTTTGGTTGCGGTTACTGATGCCCCTGCTTGGTCATGATAATCTATTGATAAATCAGTAGATATAAAACTGGTATAACTACTAGATTCTGTCTGTGTATTGGCTACCCCAGTGCCAAAAGGTGCCGACGATACTACCCGTATCACATTATTGAGGCTTCCATCATGATGGCTAAAAGCATCCAAGGCATTCCCTGTTGTTTCATTGAATTGGTAGCAGGAAATCAAGTCGGCTTCACAAGATTCGAGTACACGGTGCATATTCTCCCGAACTTCCTGTGTGCTTAGGGCTTTCTTCCATATACGAACCTCATCTATCAAGCCCTCATAACGATAATTATTGTTGTGATCTGCCCCAATCACAATATCAAGTGAGTTTGTTATATCCTCCAAGCCTCCCAAGCCCTTTTCCTCTTGTAAAACTCCATCTACATACAGTTTCGCTAACCCAAATTGCCCCACTCTATCTACACTTACTGATATGTGGTGCCATTCTCCATCATTGAACAGACTACCACCTGAGCTTATGTCTACTCGATCATCTCCTGAACCCACATTGAACACAATCCTGCCACTTTGTATCGCAATTACCCATCCCTTAAATCTCCCATTATTCCAATTTTTATTAGAGATAAGGGCATCATCCCCAGAAGTTGTAGTTGTTTTCGTCCAAAGTTCGATACTGAAGTTTTGATCGTCTCCAAAGTCAAAGTCTGTATTGTTTCGAACAATATGGATATCAGCCGTACCATCAAACTCCATTGCTTGATTAGGCTCAGGAGTCATTAGGTTATCCTTCTTTACAAAGCCCAATGTATAAGACTTACTCACTCCTCCGCCATCTACCAACAAATCAAATGAATGTTGCCCTGTAGCAATACTTCCAAGGTTGTCAATTTGAATCGTTGCAGTAGTATGACTTGTAATTGCTAAAGAATTGCCAGCAGGAAATGAAGCAGTGGCTCCTGTAGGAAGTCCGCTTACTGTCAAGTTTACATTGCTGTTGAAGGTTCCTAGGGCTTCTAAACCAAGGGTATAGGTAATGCTAGAGGCCGAACAAAAAGATTGGTTAGCTTCTTCTACATTGGCTATATAGTCATTGGTGGTTGCATCCACAATCTCAAAATCCTCATCTGAAATATCGAAGAACACATTATCAGCAGCTCTGACCATAATACGATTCGTCGTTCCGACATGATTGGGGATGACAATGGAAGTTGCCCCATTGTTTGGCACTCCTATAGCGAGGGTAATCGGATAGGTATATCCTCCATCGGTGGAAAGCAAAACATCAACAATCGCACAATTAACGGGAGCTATATCTGTATTTGCAACATCCCAAGTAACGGTTTTCGATTGTCCAACGGAACCCAAAATTCCTCCATTATTGGGGAAGGTCACTTCAAAAGGGCCTGCCGTACCTTCGACAAAGAAAGCCATGTCTCCATAATTCACTCCACTACCTCCTGTATGGTTGTCTCTGACAGCGAATCGAAAACTCAGCGTTCGAGAGCTTGTTGGGAGAACCTCCCCATAATCATGGCCATTGATAATCCGATCCATGCGGGGGAAGGTTCGGGTAGGCTCATTATCATAAGGCAACATCTGGAACAGAGGATCAACATCTGTTGGAGCCCAAGGAGGCGAACCAATACCCGAATCAAACTGTTGCCAACTATATGAGAAGACCGTGCCTGAATCGGGATCAGTAGCAGAACCCGTTAGTGAAAAAGGAGTTCCTTGGGGGATATAAAACCCACCTGAAGGCAGAATAGCTGTAGGAGGTGTATTGCCTGTAGGGATATTTACCGCACAATTCGAGTTGATAAATAGCTTATTGTACATCTGTTCGATGCTACGCGAATGAAAATAGTCAATACGTCCGCCAGGTACTTGATGACCTCCTCCACATACTCCTGATCCCCCATAACTCATAATCGAATTTCCTGCCCCTGGCTCCATATTGTTTGCGCCCCAATTTGGGCAATAGTTCATCATATGGCCAGCACCCATATTATGGCCTAGCTCATGAACAATTACCCAATGCGAATTAGAACTTTGGGTTCCTCCCTTTGAGCCTCCACAGGTTACGCCAAGATAGGAAACCCCACCACCACCACCACTAATCGCCATTCCAATCTCGAAATTACTGCTCCCAATAGCATTGTTAATGATGCCCGTAGCCGAACCTAACCCGTTATAAGTATCAGAGGCAGCATCGGTAAAAATCAGGCTTGTTGGATTGGGAGCCAGTTCGAAAGTGACACATAAATCTCGCTCGCACACAAAGTTCATATCTGTCACAATCTCCAAAGATCGATTGTTAATGAGCGTTGTATCGTTCCCATAATTCGCGCTATGGCCATGCGTCCAAATGATAGCCATACGATACTTTCGAAGCTCCGTCCCCCAAGCATTGGTCGTGGCTCTCATAGATGAGCTTGTGGGGGTGTGCGTCTCCACCTCCTCAACGGCTTGGCCCGTTTGTGCATCATACATCTCACAACTATGTAATTCCGAAAGCTCTTCATCTTTCCCATAGAAGCTCATAAAGACATTGTCGCCTGCTCCCTGAACCTTATCTAAGAAAAAAGTCCCCTCTTCACTATCTCCTATGATGTGTATATCTTGAGCAGTAACTAGTATATGAATTCGGTGAGATGGGTTCGAACGGCTCTTTCCTCTAAAGCTCTCTATATCTGTTCGGTTTTGCTGTAAATCATAAGGAGTAATAGAATATGGCTCCAAATCAAAGCACTCTATTCCTCCATAAGGCAAGGGAACCTCAAAGCATTCTCCCTGATTAACCCCTACAGATATTCGGTTATGTAAAGCAGGAAGATTGATAGAAAGTAAACGAAATTTCTGGGGCAATGACGGATATTCAACAGCATGAAGGGCTTTTCTCTCATTCGGACTAATGGCATATTCCGACCAATATGTCTGGGCATGTATAAAGGGAGCCAATCCCATAAATACACATACCCATACTAATAATACTCTTTTGGGCATAGAACAGTTTGCGGTTAGGTTTCACACTTCATTTCATAGGAATTTTATCCAAGGATATAGTTCCCAATTACGGAGGCAAAGATCTTTCTTCTTACAAAAAAAATCAATAGAGAAATCCCTATATTTAGATTTCTTAGCTTGCCTTTTACAGGGTTAATCACCTAACTATCAATACTTCAGTATAGTTTTTCTCTTAAACCAAACTTTCTATTACATATAAAAAGGGTCACATTTCATTAAGAAATGTGACCCTTAATAAGATTCTTTTTATGAATCTTCTCTACAAAGAGATCATATAGTTTATCATCTAATTGAGTCTATTTATTCTCGTTCTCTTTTTCAACCTCCTTAAATACCTCCATTACAAGAGATAAAGGATAGCCTAGTTCTTTAGAAACTTGTTCAGGCGTTCCTCCTTTCATAATACTAGCTTGCACATAGGATTTAAGCGTTTTGTAGATTCCTACTTGGTATACTTTCATAAACTCTTTCTTACCAAGCTCAATTCCTATCTTGATGCCAAACTCAATTCCGTCCTTTAGTCCTGCTTGATATCGTAAGTCCTTTGTAAGATCAAAAACAAATGGCATAAGCTTTCAAATATGTTACAATGAGAATACTCCTTATTTTTCATTCTCTTCTTCAACCTCCTTAAACACCTCCATTATAAGAGATAAAGGATACCCTAGTTCTTTAGAGACTTGCTCAGGCGTTCCGCCTTTCACAATAATAGCTTGCACATAGGATTTGAGCGTTTTGTAGATTCCAGCTTGATATATTTTCATAAACTCTTTCTTACCAAGCTCAATCCCCTTCTCTCTTCCTGCTTGATATCGTAAGTCCTTTGTAAGATCAAAAACAAATGGCATAAGCTTTCGTGTGTTAATGACTGTTTCTTGTAAGTTACGGGATAATGCTAATATTTCCAATTGCTTGGCGCACTTCTTAACGCGCTCAATATCACCCTTGGCCAAGGCTACAATTCGTGTTAGTATGGCTTGCACAATAATTGAATCGGGTTGGCCTTCAAAGTCTGATAAGATAGCGAGAATCGCTTCTTCTGGCGAATCGCCATTCAAAAATATTTGATGAGAATACTTCATAAGGTGGTGAATGTCATACCTTCGTTTGCCTCCTGTAGGGACACGATACATTCGACTTGCGGGCTTTTTCCCAAAGTAGATGACATGCTGAATCACCTTATATTGATAACCTACTTGTTCCCAAAGTAGACTTCGGTAAATCTCTTGACGAGTAAACATAAATCGATCGTCAGTTGCTTGGAATTCGATGTGAAGAATCACCCATTTACCATTGAGTCGAACCTTCGCAACGAAATCTGGCTTGCGCTCCAATGTCTTTTGTAGTTCCATCGTGATTGGCTCCACCTCCTCTATAGGAAGTTGGAGAATCCGTCTGGCAATGCCTAGTGAGAAACGAGGCATATTTTCTTTAAATACTTTATCATAAAAATTAGGCATAATTCTCCCTCATTAAAAAAGGGAGCATGCCTGCGAGAAATACCTTACTTTTACCTCTATTAGTCGAATTTTGAGCCTCGACATCAACACCTAAAGGCCATTTTTTTTCAAAAAATTTATAATTGACTGATAATCAAGCCCTATTTCAATCCAAAAGAGCCCCTTGATTGGATATCAAGGAGCTCTTTCTATATATAGAAGATCAAATTTTCTACAAAGGATCAGCCGTTACATCAAAGGTAAAGTTTCCTTTGATATCTGTATCTTGGAGGATTAATTCATCTGTAACAATGTCTGCACGAATATCATATGTGCTTTGCTTGATATAGGCATCCAAAGGATCAGTAATAGTAATTAGCTCTAAAGTAGTAAGACCATCGGGAACATTATCCATATAAGCAACCAATTTTTCCTCTAAGCCATCCGCTGAAATATATAAGTGCACAGATTCGAGGAAGTTAAAGTTGGCAGATGCAGGATTTGTGATTTGGAAACTCATCTGCTTCAATGTAATATCCTTAATAAGATCTGCCGAGGTATTGTTTCCGATTACCCCCTCTTCAATGGAAGTTGGAATAGAAGGAGTTGGGATGTTGGTCGGAACATTGAGTCCTACTGTGGAAGGAATCGTGAAGGTAAAATCATCTTTGATTTCGAATGTCAATAGCTCATTAATCTTGTCACAGGCTGTTAAGGTGAAGATGCAAGCAGCAAACAATGCAATGATAGTTCTCATAAAGTTAGAATGGTTTTGTTTGGTGATATATATAATATGAAACGAATTGTATATACAATAATAGTATGAATGGTAAGAGAATTTAAAACTTTATTGTTTCAATAACTTACGCACAAATGCAGTACCTTTTCCTACAACTTTCAGCATGTATACGCCCTTTGGCACACTAGTAAGGTTAAACTCTGCATTTTGGGTATCAGGGAATGATTGTTCGAATACAATAGAACCTTTTTGATCAAAGAGTTGGAGCATATGAAAGGGCTGTCTGGTGGTTTCTATGCGGACACGCTCTTGGGCAGGGTTCGGAAAGATGGTTGTTTGTGCATCAAAAGCCGAATCATTTGCCAAAGCCGAAGCAGATCCTCCAATTTGTGCGGTACTCCCTTTGATATCAATTGGAGCTTCATCCTTATCGTTTGCCTCAACCCCTATTACACTTAATCGGAGGGTACTAATAGGTTTCTTCGCAATATCATCGCTAATAACTACAATGAGGCAAGCCAATACTCCATGCCCTGTACGGTTTGTATGGTCGATTCGGGTCATTCCGACATCAATTCGTCCTGCTTCTTGGTAGAGATCTTGGGTGATACCCATCATATCGTTTCCATCATCTCCCAACCAAGAGCTTCCCATCATGACTTTCACCGACCCTTCAACTATAACAGCCGTATCGTATTCTATACCAAAGGCAATCCCATAGAGGTCTTCCACCAATGTATCTACTGTTCCTAATCGAATCGGAATCTCAATAGTTGAGCCTGCCTCAAATGGCCCTTGTGGAACATCCAATATAACAGTATAAGAAGAGAAAGCGCTTTGTCTAGCCGTACTCACATGTGTCAATCCGTAGTTGGTTAAGATGGCGAGGGTATCATCCTCATTAATGGTTCCGTCTCCATTACAATCAACATGTTTGGTATTGATACCTGACAAAAGAGCTGATTGCCAATCAAGTACTCCTTGTCCAAACCATCCAAGGCTCGCATTTGGGCGCACAATCTCCGCATCCCCAAACTTGACACCGATAGGCAGAATATCATATACATTAGCCGTTTGGTCATAATTTGCATCTCCTGGATATACAAGGTCAAAGCCACAAGTTGTGCTAAGGGGAAGGTTCACAACCAACCCAAGGAGTCCATTATCTAGGCCATCAATGATAGATTGCTCAATGGTCACAGAATCATCAGAGCACCAACAATTGTCAATTAGATTGAGGCCAATTGCAGTAGTTAATTCTACATTTACTCCCGTGTTACATATTGCATTCTGGGAGATGGTATTGGGTACTACATTGATGAGATTTGAGACAATCCCCTTTTCATTATTCGAAATACTACTCAGCTCAATATCAAAGCTTGCCCCTGCACCTAAATCTACTCCGACCTCATTGTATTCAATCACGCAATTGGTAATTGTATTGGCGAGTCCGAGAGAAACTCCCCCTCGAATAGCGGTTGAATCCTGATTTAGGAAGTAGGAATCTCCAATATAGCATCCAACTACTCCATCAATCCCCCATATATTGTTGTCGAAGATACATGTTTTTAGATTGACAACTGATAGATCTAGAGCTGCTGTTTCGTTTTGTGTGAATACGAGATTGCGAAGCGTATCTGTAATGGAAAGGCTTGTGGCTGTATGTACCAAGCCTGTCGTATTGTTCTTGAAGGTAGAAGATAACAGGGATAAATTATGGAGTCCTACTCGAATGCCCTCGTCTGCATGTTGGAAGGAACAGAATTCGAATTCGGCTTGTGAAGTAGGGAGCCCAAACAATAATCCATCCCAGTCGCCTGCAGTTGGTGTAGCATTCGCAGATCGGAAGATAATTGAATCTACACTTGTTCCAATGGCGATAAGTCGGCCATCAATGGTAAGAGATGTATTATTTTGAAAGGTTACTTGCACCCCTTCATCGATAGTCAAAGTGGCGAGTGCGTTTACACTAATATCATTGGTGATAACATAAGGATTGCCAGAAGCTAACCAAGTTGTGTTTACAAAAACATCGTTAGAAACGAAGGTCTGTCCGAATACAGTAGTCGCAAAACAAAGGGCAAACACGACAAGGTGGAGGAATTTTACTAGGGTTGTTTTCATATTGTATGGCTTAATCTTTCGTTGAACGTGATGATACAAAGAAAGCCCTATCCTTCAGAGATTCGAACTACACTTTTCTCCTTTTGTGAATCACAAAAAAGAATCAATCAATATATATATCACTTATTATCAATGTGTTAAACATTTACAATAAGTCTATTTATGTAAAAAAGGAGGTGTTTTCATATAGAATTCTTCCCTATCTTTTGTATCTCTGTCCGTAACCAAGGAGTTTTATATACATCCTTGGCTCCCTGAAGTGAATCAGATAGCTTTTGCACTCGTCCGAGAAACTTATTTCGATCCATATATCCCTGCTGTGAACGGAGCAGCACAAGCCGCTTAAGGAACTTCAAAAAATTTGTATGGCCTGTGCGTTGGGCAACAGATAACTTTTTATTTCTACGGAGGTATATCTTAAAGGCTTCAATAAGATATAAGAGGGATTCCCATTCTTGGGTTTGATAAAAGATAGATACAAGGAGGTGTTTTGCTCCTAATTGATAGTATACATCAGAGAATTCGATGGTTTGGAGGAGATGAACCGCCTGTTTAGTTCGTTTTGTTTCAAAGTAAAGCAAGGCAAGACTGTAATTATATACATTCTCCTTGTGCTGTTTTGCCACATAAGGTTTATATGCCCTAATGAAACCTTCGACCCATTCATATTCTTTTAGCCGAACCCCAACTGTCACAATATTTTTGTAATCTGTATGTTCGAGCTCCTCTTGACTTTGGACTTCATTGCTCATGAAAATCACTCGATTTTGAAGAAGCTTTTTGTATAGACGAAGGATTTCCCGCATATACCTAATCCCTCCCCTATTGATTCGTCGAATACAATAATTTTGGGCATGTTTATACATAGCGCGGGCTTCAATCGTAGGGAAATCTCCATGATGTACATCCAACAAATCAACAAGCCTGTGATAATGCTCCTCCTTATCTCCCTCCATCAGCATATACAAAATCTGATAATAGATTCGGATACCTGCCACCTTCATATAGGGGTTATCTTCTTGTTCGAGGAAGGACAACAATTCAGGTATCATCCGAAGTTCATATTGAACATTGAGGATCTGTTTACGATTGAGCATCTCACAGCTTTCGCGAAGCTTAATATATAGGTAGTAGATATCGAAATAATCAAGCTTCTGTTGGATACTCTGGTTGAGATCGCGGATTTGCTTTTGCCCATACACTTGGTTGCTAATGTTCGATACGAGGTACTGAGTATAATAATACTTCGCATCTTGAGTGGGCGATTTTGAAAGCTTACGATCAAAACTATTAAGTTCCAATTGAAATACATGAAAAGCCTTACGTTTACGCAATTGTCTTAAGAGCCAAAGATTCCCCAATTCCTGCTCCACATCCCGAAATTCTAATTGTGCAAGGAAGTCTTTCAGGAGTCCGAACAAGTGTGACATCTCATCACGCATCTTTTGATCGTGATAGGATTGTTTGGGAAACAACTTCTTATAGACCTTTTCTTTGGTGAGATTTCTGTGGGAAAAGGTCGGTGCGTATTTCTTCAAGATTTTAAGCAAGGCAATCAATCGCTTATTTTGATTGAAGAAAGGAGACGCTACATATAGCTCAAACTGCTGTAGTTCTTTGACTGAAAGCGTTTGAAGTGTGAAAATGAGTTTACTTTTCTGCATAAAAAACTAGGACAAAGGCTTTGGCAAAAACACATAAAACACTGCATGTCAGAGATCTATTAAATAAACAATAATATTTATAGACTCACAAAAGCAATTTTATGTATTTCACAAATTTTCTTCTCAAGCCTACCTTTGAAGTGTAACAAATATGAAAAACAATCACCCCTAAGGCAATCATCTTAATATGAAATTACTCCTAGCAATCCTCTTAACTGTCCTTATCTGTAGCATAAAAATCAGCATTCTAGATGCATGTATGGATGAAGAAATTATCCCTCATTTTGAGGAAACAAACACTCCTATTGACCACCTGAATTATAAGCACTTAACTGATGCTCGTATGAGAACAAGCACGCGCAAACTGATATAAGAAAGTCGTTTATTGATTGTGAGACTAAGTTCTTTCCCCTACGATACATTATATATCCCTTAATAGTAAAAATACGTAGGTTTGAGAGTAAAATTCCTTTTGGCAAGACGATTTTAGGCTACCTAATTAGTAGTAGAATTAAAATCGAACGTTGAACCAAGGCCGAGTAAGTGGCTATTACTCGGCCATTTCTTTTTTCCATCGAATCCTCATGTGGATTAGTATATAAAAAAAGGGGAAGGACTGTCTCGGTCCTTCCCCAAACTCATACACCTTAAATTTAACTATTCTTTTTTACTACTGATAAGTATCCAGCCACGGATACCTATTTTGGGATTTACTTATTATGGTCGTATAGATAAACTTTTGTTACATCTAAATGATGGTAAACGATTCACGCTATTTGTTTATCCAATCATTCATTCTATATATCTAGTACGAAATTAGTAGTCAATTCGTATCCTCCAAAGACAATTTTTTATTTTTTATTACGAGAATATATAATAAAAGAAAGTGTTCTTTTTCTATTACCCAATAGTTCTTTAAGGAACAAGGATAACTGAGGGTGGAGAAAACCAATTAAGGATTTTCTCCACCCTCAATGATTTTAAAAATAGGAGTTTTGGTTAGAATAGCGGCCAATATTCATACATACTTTCCAAAAACTTAATCATAAATACCTATAAATCAACAAATTGAAACAAACTAATTAGTTAATTCACTTCACAAATCACTTTATTCGTACTTCTTATTCGCTTCCTCTCCCTCTACCTTTGTATTGTCGGTAATCATCACCTTTAATTCAATCAACATTATGAAAGCATACAGAATTATTAGCCTCAGCCTTCTTCTATCTTTTAGTGTATATGTACACGCACAAACAGAAAAAGATTGCAAACTCATTATGAAAGCAAAAAATGGCATTCATACTCACATATTCTCTAATGGTTCAGTGTATGAAGGCGAATGGTTAAACAATAAGATAGAGGGACATGGGCGAATGGCCTATACCAATGGCTATGTCTATGAAGGTGAATGGAAGAATCATAAGTGGAATGGATATGGAACCCTTAAAGGGAAGCATTCGTCTTATGAGGGGGATTGGAAGGGAGGATTGAAGGAGGGGTTCGGGAAATTATACGCAAAAGATGGGCAGCACGAAGAATACTATACAGGGCAATTCCATAATGGCAAATACCATGGGCAAGGACGTTGGAGATCCATCACAAATGGTAAAACCGTTTTGTACTCTGGTAAATGGATTGATAACCACCGAATCGGGAAAGGAACCTATACAACCGATGGAATGGTATACGAAGGCATTTGGGAAAGCGATGAAATCACAGGATTAGGACATGTCAAACTTCCTATAGGTATCTATGAAGGTTCTCTGCACAAGGCCTTCTTCGAAGGCTACGGAGAAATGGTTTATACCAATGGAGACACATACAAGGGTAACTGGAACCGAGGCGAAAAGCATGGCAAGGGCACTTATTATTACGCCGACGGTAGCGTCTATGAGGGAGATTGGCTGCGTGATGAATGGCACGGGCAAGGCCGACTTACGCTCGCTGATGGAAGTGTGCAGGAAGGAACCTTTGAGCAAGGAAGTTTTGTACATATTCAAGCAATTGTGGCCAAGTAGGGTATGCGACTAAATCTTCATTGAGGCAGATAATTCAAGCGCTCAACAATTGCTTTAAGGGCAACCTCTTCTCCCGAGGTTTGCCCTTTTCACTTTTGACCAATCACCTATCTAAACACTACCTCTTCTACCACCTCCGCCTTTGCCCCCACAAACACAATCAAATATGCATGCAAACGAGGCTCAGAATCAAATCGCTCGTGAGAAGCATACGCCCGTATTTGTTCAATACCCGCTTCTCGCACCTTCTCTAACTGGTTCGCTTTGGATTTTGGGAGGTATTTGAGTTCTAAGATAAATTGATTGATGTCCATAGAATCATCACGTCTTTGAAGGAACA
>Ga0163111_10001026_pt1 | contig 16936 bp, 15 predicted proteins | sample CRUFie1St18metaG_FD_109645 | JGI IMG/M metagenome (GOLD analysis project Ga0163111, IMG submission 109645) | Marine microbial communities from the Costa Rica Dome - CRUD Field 142mm St18 metaG | ecosystem: Environmental > Aquatic > Marine > Oceanic > Photic zone | place: Costa Rica: the Eastern...
CCCCATAAATTTTCATTCATTTCAGGGTCAAAGGGCCAATAATCTACATCATCACAAAAATTATCTTTATCTGCATCTGAGCATTGATTTCCTTGTTGGGTTGGACTTGTAACTGTTCTTGTATTGGCTATCAATTCATCTGAAATCAGAAAATCATAATCTGCTTCTGGTTCTTTCGAACAGTTTACAATTAAAATAATAAATGAAAAAAATATAAACTTCTTCATGACAATTAATTAATTTATGGTTATTGTAAGAAAAGTAATAAGAATCGTTTAAAATAAAAAATCTTTACTCTTTGTTGTTGAAATTAATGAGCTAATTTGAATTTATCAATTCATTTATTCTTCTAAATAAAATTGGTGCTGCTGGATCAACCATCATGTGACCGTATCCTTGAAGTTCATACAATTCTGTATTTAGATTTCCATTAATTTTCATCATCCTAAACATATATGCATTTTCTTCATATCTCCCTAATAATTCAAGGTTTCTATCCCCTGTAATCATAATGTAAGGTGGAGTATCTTTTTTAACATAAAAAAGTGGAGCCATCTTATCAATTACAGGCTGGGTCCCTTTAATTCCTCTATCTTCTCTTTCTGTCATGTGAGTAATTGTATGACCACTTAAAGGGATTAAACCTGCAATTAGGGCTGGATTTAATTCAACATTTTCTAAATATGTTTGATCAAGTCCAAGCATGCTTATTAGATATCCTCCGGCGGAGTGCCCTGAAAGGAAAATCTTTTTCTTGTCACCTCCATATTTATTTACATTATCATAAACCCATTTTACAGCAAATGCAGCATCTTGAATTATTTGATTTACCTTAACCTTTGGATAAAAACGATAGTTAACCGATACAACGATGATTTCCTTGTCTTTAAAATATTCAGGGATGTATTTATCTCCTCTTTTTAATCCTCCTCCATGAAAAAAAACTAGAGTTGGTAAATTTTTTTTTGATTTTGGGAAATACACATCTAAAACACAACGCTCATTAGTATAAGAATCCCCTTTTTTATATGAGATATTTTCTTCTAATGAAAAAATTGTCTTCTCTTTATTATATATTTTTTGTGCATAGATTGAACAACTTGTTAGTATAAAAGTTAATATTGATAACATCCAATATTTCATAATTTAATTTTTAAGATTATTAATAAAAATAAAAGTAAATAGGTTACATATCCGTATTATATTTCAAATAATATCCTCCTATAATTTTTTAATAACCTCTGTTAATTCGTTTTAGTTTATAGTTTTTGTAGATTAGTTTTATGAAAAGAGTATTAATAATATTTTTTTTAATTTTTTTTACAAATATTAATTCCCAAAGTATTTTAAACGATAGGGCTAAATGGTTTATTAGCGATCGTTTTGGAATGTTTATTCATTGGGGATTATATAGCGGTGCTGAAGGAAAATGGAAAGGTGAAAAAGTAAGATACGATAATGATTATGCTGAATGGATCCAGTATAGAAACCAAATTGAAAAAAATGAATATTTAAATCTTTCTAAAAGATTTGATTGGGAAAAAATTGATCCAGAGCAATGGGTTTTGCTTGCTAAAAAAGCAGGTATGAAATATATTACAATAACAGCAAAACATCACGATGGATTTGCTTTATGGAATAGTGATTCTAGCGAATATAATATCTACAATTATAGTAACCCCAAACGTGATATAATTAAAGAGTTGTCAGAAGCATGTAAAAAACATGGAATTAAATTAGGATTTTATTATTCTCATTGGACCGATTGGGAACACCCATATTCATGGGATAATTCAAAAGAAGTTTACTGGTTAGATAATAAAAAGTACGATATATATTGGCAAGATAAAGTTATTCCCCAAATGAAAGAGCTTTTATCAAATTACGGAGAAATTAGTTTAATTTGGTTTGATATGTGGCTTAATCATGATGAGACAATAGTAACCAAGGAACAATTATTTCAGTTAAAAAAATTAATTCGTGATATGCAGCCAAATTGTTTAATAAATTCTCGTTTAGGTCTATCCATTGAAGAGGATTCAGATATTGATTTTAGAACACTTGGTGATAATCAACTAGGTAAATATAAATTCAATTATCCTTGGCAAACACCTGCTACAGTTGCTCACTCTTGGGGATATAATTCAAATGAAAATGAATGGAAATCTACAACATCAATATTAAGATCTTTAATTGGAAATGTAAGTCTTAATGGAAATCTTATGCTTAATATAGGCCCTACTTCAAACGGGTCAGTACCATATGAAATTATTAAAAGATTTAATGAGATTGGTAATTGGTTAAATTATTATGGCGAATCAGTTTATGATTCAGGTGCTTTTGATTTAAGAAATGATCTTCATGATTGGGGTCTTACAACATATAAAAAAAATAATAAAGGGAAACACTATGTTTTTCTTAACATATTTGATGGCCAGCCAGGCAAAGTTTTAAAATTTACTGGAATTACTGAGAGTCCTAAAAAAGTAAATCTTCTTTCAAAAAAATCAAAAATAAACTTAGAATTTAATTTTAATAAAGCTGTTATATCAATTGAAATTCCTGAAAATCTACCTGATCCTTATATTAACGTAATTGAAATGGAATTTAATACAAAACCAAAAGTTGATTTAAATTTAGTTTCAGAGACAAAATATGGAGGGCGTTCATTTAATTATTTAAATTCGATAAATAATGAAAATAAAAACCTACTTAATAAATCAGAAAGATATGGGTCGATTCCTCCAAATATTGAAATAAAAGATTCAATTACTTTGAAATGGAAAATTTTTGTAGATAAACCTTCCGTTTTCAATCTAGATACCTCTTATAATTTTCAAAAAAAAATTACAGATGCATTTTTGTCATTAAAAATAAATAATCAAAAATTCAAACATGATTTGATGTATTCTGGCAAAACAGTTGGTGAACCAAATCAAAATTGGATAATAGATAGGTTTAAATCGTATAGATTAGGGCAAATAAAATTTGAGTCTTCAGGGTATTACTTTATAGAATTGAAAATCAAAACCAATCCTCAGAATCCTATAAAGTGGCAATGGTTGTGGATGGGAAAGACTTAAAGTTTTTTTAAGTGGTCACCATTATACATAATCTCTTTCCCTAATGAACGAAACCTTAAAAAATATAAAAAACCTTTAAAGGTGTGATTCACATGGAATAAAAAAGGATCTTGAATATATACTTGCAGTCTCTATAGGCTTAGATAATTATAAATCATATTAGTACTTTTATTTAGATTATGGAAATCTTAACAAAAACAAATCTTTACATTACCATTTACAATGAAATTGAACCTATAATTTATTCTTTTTTTGAAAAGAAAGGAGTAATAAAATCTCATGGTAATTTTAGTCAGGAGGCAATACTGATGTTAATATTAAAGTATTTAGCTTCTCTAAATAGAGGGCATCACATTTTAGTACAAAGTCAAAAATTAGAAACTCTTGAGGCCCAACTAATGGCTTTAACAAGTAAATTTCAATTAGACGAGGATCATAAAAAAAATATGGAGATAATAACTTTAAATTATTGGATAAATAGGTTGAAAATTATCAAATTTGAAAACTCAGATATTTATAAACATATATCCTTAAAACTTAAACATCAGAAAACTTATTTATTAAATAAAAATTATTTAGAAGGAAAATTTTCTTATACTCTTTTAGATGATAATTTATATGAGTCCTTAACTGGATTATTTAATTCATTAAAGGATAATAAATGTATACATAATGACACAGACATTATTACTTTTTATAATGCATTCACTGGAAAGCCTCTCGATAAAATAAAGAAAAGGATTCAATGGATTAAACCCAAAATTCTGTGTGTTTATTTTATTGTAAGATTACTTCATTTAAATAGGATTTCAAAAAGCAATAAAAGTATGATGTTAGATAACAATCAAAATCATAAAAATATAAACGACGAAAATTTTTGGAAAATAATGGAAGTTATATTCGAAGATAAGGATGGGATTCCTATGAAAAACGGAGCAAAAGAGTATGAAAACATTGGTTTAACCTCTTTACCGAATGAGGTTTCCATTATTGATAATCTTTTAATTGGTGGCATAAAAGGACCTATTAATAAATATGATTCACTTAGATAATTAGTGTATGAATACATAATAAAAAAATTAAGATTAATTAAAAGAAAACTAAAATTTATAATCAATTAAACACAAGAGATAGATGATAACTATAAAAGATGATTACGGGAAAGACTATAAGGTTTTAGATGTTCAAGCTTTTAAAAATCATATTGAAAAATACCACTCTTATAATGGTAAAGGGGATGGAAGTTTACATGAAGAAAATGGATATTGGTTTAAAATAAGTGAAGAATTCTACAAAAAAATAATGTCGCTTTAAATAAAAATACTGAGAACTATATAAGATTAATTATTTCAATACATAAAACACCTCCACATAGGAGGTTTTTTAATTAATCATTTTTTATCGTGATAGTATCTAACATCATACAAATTATCTTTGTACTTCATAATCATTCCTTTCATTTTTCTTAATAACATTTAATTTTCTCCAAAAAGCAAATTGTCAATCGCTATCTTAACCATACCATCAAGTATTTTTGCATCCCTCTTTACAAATAGCTCTTTGAAACCATTTTTATTTAAAGCAATATTTGATACCCTCTCTTCTTCTGGAAATGCTGGTGGTATTAAAAACATAAAATTTCTAACCTTTAAACTTGTTATTCCATTTTTTTTGTGGACAAATAAATCTGCCTTAAAACATTTGTTTATGTATTGACCCCCCTTTTTTTTTGGTTCAGTAAAGTAAATTGTTTGTGGTTTAATTTTTAGGTCTTCTTCATACGTTTCTTTCCACTCTATATCACCATCTATAATTTTAAATGGTATTTTTTGAGTATATAAAAATTGATACACATTAGTTATAATTAATATGATTAAGTATTTTTTCATTTTAAAAAAATTTACAAATTTCTATTTCAGTTCAACTTTTAATAAAAATTTGAAAATATTTGGTATCCGATAGATAAACTTTAATTTATTTTGATGCATAAAGAAGTGCATTATAAAGGTTTACTAGTTTTCCCGTTTTCGAGAAAAAATTAGGAGTTTCAATATTATCACTTGAGGGAATTTTCAAAGATGAATACATTTGAATCCCAGATTCAAGAATAATTTCTTTAATTTTTGATGCAGAATATTTTGGATAAAATGAACGCAAGACTGATGCTATACCACTAACATTTGGAGCAGCCATTGATGTACCATCAAAAAATTCATAACTATTATTGGAAACAGTTGAATATATTTTATAACCAGGTGCAAATATGTCAACATTAATATTTCCATAATTCGAGAAACTTGTAATATTATTTTCAGAATAATCCCAACTACTTGCACCAACTGTAATTGTATTATCCGCTATTTCTTTACCATTTTCAAAATCATTGGGGTAATTAGGATATTTATCTGGATTCACATTCTTACCATCATTACCTGCAGCATGTACAAATAAAACGTCTTTTTTAGAAGCGTATATGATAGCGTTATAAACCCATTCTGAATGTGGCGAATAACTTTTCCCAAAACTAGCATTAATTATTTTTGCTCCATTATCCGCAGCATAACGTATTGCTAATGCAACATCTTTGTCATATTCATCTCCATTTGGTACAGCTCTTAAAACCATGATTTTTATGTTTTTAGAAATTCCAGTTTTTTTAGATGCTATAATTCCAGCAACATGTGTACCATGATCATTGTTCGCTCCAAAAGGGCCACTAACATTGGAGTTTCCATAGTTTGTGTCATTTAAATCGTCAGGATCATCTCCTACAATTTTTCTTCCATCAAAATTTATATTATGGTGATATTTTAAAGCATCCTCACATTGCTTAAGAGCTTTGTCAATAAGTTTTTGATTAATACCAAATTCCCTTGTATATTCTAAAAATTTTATAGCTTCAGAGGTTTTCGAACTCACATTTGATATAGCTTTTGCTTTTTCTAGGTCAATTTCATCATCTACAATAAATTCTTTTAAAACCTCTTCAGTAATTCTAAGTCTGTTTTCAATAGATTTTATATTAAGTATTCTTTTTTCATTCTCCTTAATTTCATTTTGTCTTTTTTGTTCGTAATCACTATAGTGATTTGAATCTGGTTCAGTTTTTTTTAAAAGCCTAATGTATTCCAAGTTTTCATTTTTTGAGTCACCTAAAAAGTTCCATCCATTTACATCATCTATATAACCATTTTTATCATCATCAATATTATTATTTGGAATTTCATCTGAATTAACCCAAATATTTTCTGATAAATCTTCATGTTCAATATCAACTCCTGAATCAATCACAGCAACAATAACTTCTCTTCCTTCTTTATCATTAATTAACTCAGAATATGCTCTATTAACTGACATACCTGGCACTTCATCTTTTGAAAGATCAAGTTTATACCATTGATTTTTTTGATTTTCGTTTAGATCGTTATTATTATACTCTTTATTGTTAGCAGTAATAAATTGACCCTTGAATCTTACTGTTGCACAGTTACAAAAAAATAGCATTAAAAAAAGAACGAAAATATTTTTTACATTCATATTAAAATTTTTGCTAAAAATAGAGAGAATGATTTAAAAAGAAAAACCCTCCATATTGGAGGGTATATAATATTTTGAATTAAAAAATTATTTTTTAGGCTCAGGAAATTTTGATGTGTCATAAAAAGCCCATTCAAATGAAACTTTGTCACCATCCATAGCAAAGGACAAATTTACAGGTATCTTTATTTCTTCATCTGAATCATATCCTTTGGTTGTAAATTCAATCCAAACATGACCAAATTGCCCACCGTTTTCCTGGGTTATTATTTCATATATTCCATCATTAACTGACAATGTCGAAAATAAATTTTCCCTGTTCCATTTATGTTGAACTAACATTTCATCAATACTAATTTGTTTGTCATCATCTTGATACCATACATTGTGTGCAACTTTAGCATCAGATTTAAAGTGAGATCTATAGGTTTCCCAATCACCAGCTGTAAAGGAAGTTATTAGACTTTTTAGTGCATCTATTTGGTTGCCTTCATATTCTAAATTAACATTTGATTTCGTTTGTGGTTGATTGCAAGAAACTAATAAAAGTATAGTTATAAAAAAATTTAGATATTTCATTTTATTTGATTTATAGTTAATGAACTAAATGTACAAATTACTACCTGATTTAATAAAATGGATATTCTGATTATTAAGTTTGTTTCAATTGTTTTTTTATTGTTTTTGAAGCCCTATAAGTAGGATTTATTTCAAAACAGTTTATTAAAAAAAGCCAAAACAGAATAGCAATATTTTTTTCATATACCGAAAAAAACTTTTTGTTACTTAAGTTTAATTCTATAAACTTTAGGATTATCAATAAATCCAGTTGCATACAAGTATTTTTCTTCATCATCAAAAGTACAGTTAGTAATATGTGCAAAATCTATTCTTGCTTTAAGCTCTCCTTCAGGAGAAATTACTAAAAGACCCCCGGGTCCTGAGGTGAAAATATTTCCACTCGAATGAATTGCCATTCCATCGAAATCACTTCCATCTTTATATTTTTGAAACATATCAACTCCTTCATAAAGGATTTTACTTTCTAGGGTTTCCAGATCAATTTTAATTATTTTAGAACTAGAATTTGAGAATGGAGGTCCCATTTTATTTACATAAAGAAACTTTTCGTCTGGAGATATACCAATCCCATTTGGTACTTCAATATCTTTTGAAATAAGTGATATTTTATTTGAATTTATATCCAATTTGTAAACACCGTTAAAGTCTAATTCTCTAAGTTCAGAATCTACAAAACTGAAGGTGTTCAAATCAAAAAATGAAAAAGGTGGATCCGTGAAAAAAATTGAACCATCACTTGAAATGATTAAATCATTTGGACTATTGAGTCTTTTTCCATTATAATTATCAACAACAGTTTCAAAATCTGGATTAGAACTTTCATTATTATTAATCATTGCTATTCTTCTGTCACCATGCTGACATACTATTAGTTTCCCTTCTTCATTTATTACCATTCCATTAGGACCTAATAAACCCTCTCCTAAATTAGGAGCGTATCCTGTATTCCCTCCAGGTGATATAAAATCATTTACTCCATATTCTTCATTCCACCTAAGTATCTTATTTTGTGCAACATCCACGAATAATAAAGATTTTGATTGTTTATCCCAAACAGGGCCTTCAGGTAGTGTTATAGAATCTGCTAATACTTCAATCTTAGAAAATACATCAATTATTGATTCAATTGAATTATCAAAAATCTCAATTTTAGGATTTATTTTCTTCTTAGGTTGGGAGCAAAAAATGAATAAAAAAGATAGAAAGAAATAATAGAATTTTTTCATTAGGGTTTATTTATAGTTAATTATTAAACTAATATATATAGAATGTTTGTAAATGAAAAACCCTCTAATTAAGGGGGTTAAAATGCAAGAAAATTTTAAAAATAAAAATTCTACTTTACAATTATGCTATTTACTTTTGAGTTTAATTTATCCAACCTCCTATCTGTGGTCTTAATTCAGCTCCATAAGCTTTTGCTTTCGCTTTGAGTTCATCTGAAGCATCTCCAGCTATAATAACTTTATTAAGTGAAAAAAGCTTTAAAAATTCCTTAGAGTAGTTGCTTTGTTCAAAGTTATTTAAATGATGAACAAAGTCTGCTGATGTATAATATTTTTCTACCAAATTAACTCTTCTCCCATTAGATGAGATAAAGTAACCAAAGTCATATGTCCCTGGTTCTGTGTCACGAACAAATTTACTAAACCGTAATAAAAATTCTTCTACATCAGATGACGAATAACCCTTATTTACATTTAATTCTGCTAAGCCTAGAACCCTTTTAGAGATTTTATTTGCAGCTTCTGAGGCTTTTAATTCTCTATCTATTAAACTTGGATCAAAAAAATGATACGCTGCAACTATTTTGTTTTCTTCGAATCTAAAACCATGATGAACAATTATTTTTACTTCATCACCCGTATATTTACCTTTCCCTGACCACTGAAACCATGCCATTGACCAAACAGAACCATCATTGTATCTAGCAGATGTAAGATTAATCCCTTCTGAATCATTTTGTATATTATCGAATAAATCATGATGCCCAATAGCAGCTTTTAACCAGCCTTCTTTATTAACTTTATTATTGTTAAAAAAATATTCGCCTGAGTCATCTGAAATTAGATCTGCTATTTCCATAAAATTACCCTCTTGATATTTTTTCATTAATTCTTTAGTCATTTGAACTTCTTGACTATTATCGTCAAGTATACCGCTTAAGTTTCCAGATGGAACTTGATTACAACTTGTTATTATTAATAGAACTAACCAAATAAATATTATTTTTTTCATTTTTTGTGTTTGAGATTATTTATTATCTAATATAGATAGAATCGATTTAATAGGAAATAACTTCAATATAAATAAGCTATTTAACTAAATACAAAAATATATTCATGAAATATTGTTTTATCATTATTGAGTTTTAGGATAAATAATTTTTGTTCTCTGGTTAGGTGAACGATCATTTAAAAACTTAAATTTTTCGCCATTAGTTAGCTTAATATCAGCTTTATTTTTTGATGCAGCTGAAATATTAAAATTTGAGATAGTTATATTTTCAAAGTTTTCCATTTCTAGACCATGTGTATAAAAATTGTTGTTTTGTTTTCCCCATTTTACAATTACATTATCTATTTTCAAATCTTGCACCCCTTTAACATATAATGCTGGAATATCGTGTTCAAAGAGACTTTTACCTTTTAATGAAGTTGGTCTCAAATCAAAATTTCCCCCATATTTTTTTGAGTATCTACCTTCTTCAATTTTGATTTTAAGTCTTTTGATATTAATGTTACTAATTTTTGAATCTTTTTCTGAGTAAATTATTATTCCACTTTCAGAATTAGCTTTAATATTTTCAAAAATTATATTACTAATTTTTCCTGCAATACCATTTTTTGTTGATTGTATTGCTGATATATGTATCGGTTCGCTTTTACCCCACCATCCATCAGAGTGTAACCTATTTTGTATACTGATATTTGAAAATTTGATTTTATTTATCGAACTTTTATCTCTGGAAAAAACACCAATACCTCTGTTAGAGTCCATAATATTAATATTTTTAAAGATTATATTGCTTATTGGTTTTTCTCCATATCCTACTCTGATACCAGAAGATTTAGAAGTTATATTGCAATTACTAAAAATTATATTTTTTGCCTCACTTGACTGATTCCCATATTTAGTTTTACCATAGCCAGAAATAAATCCTGTTACTATTAAAGCATCGTCTCCTGCAATTACATTTGAATTTGTCACAGTAATATTGCTTGAAGAAGTAATATGTATACCATCACTATTTGGGATGAGTATATTATTTTCAATTTTAATATCAGAAATATTTACGTTTTTACTTCCGCCAATTCTAAGTGTCCATTTTGGAGAGTCGGTAAAAAGAATATTTTTTATTGATACATTTTCAGCGTTACTGATAGTCAAAATATGCCCAGGTCTTTCAATAAATTTTAGTGGCCCATCTTCTAAAAGAATAGTGTCACGAAATTCTTCTTTTTGTCTAGTAAATTCTCTTTCAGATATAGAAGGTGCATATCTTGTATTTTGTTTCATAAATAATGTCCCTCTTCCATCAACAGTTCCTTTTCCAGAAAGTGATACATTAATTATATCATTAGCAAAGAAAATACCCATATAATTTTTACCTGAATAATAGTATCCATCTGGCATAACATCATAATCTTTAATATCTGAACTTCCAATTAACTTTGCTCCCTTTTCAAGGTATAAGTTAATATTTGATTTAAGATGTAACGTTCCTGTAACAAATTCTCCTTTTGGAATAAAAACCGTACCCCCCCCTTGACTATGACACTCATTGATAGCCTCATTTATTGCAGATGTGTTTATGAAATCAGATTCTGGTTTAGCACCATAATCTAAAATATTATGTGTTTGAGTCCAGCTAAATTGGATATAACCAAAAATTAGAAAAAGTATTTTATGTCGCATAGTTAAGATTTTAATCAACTGTTACAGCAACTATTTAATTTTATGAATAAATAAAAAACCCTTCATTAAGAAGGGTTTTTAAACCATTACAAAAATTATTTTGCAAATTGTTCCATTGAAGAAATTTTTCCTTCTAAGTCAAAATAATAAATTTCCATAAGATCTTTCTTCCATTTTCTTCCATTTTTTAAAACTCTGGATTCTGTTCCTCTAACTATTACGCCACTTGCTGCATCTGTATTTGCGATTTTAATTGGAATTATTGCGTTTAACTTCCAGTTTACAGATTTAAATGGTTTAAAAAAGTTATCTAATTCTGATTTTTTGTATTTAACTTTTTGTCCTCTATAGTCATTAAGTGTGAATTCTTCTGCAAATGCATTTTTCATTCCATCTACATCCATTTTATTATAACTAGCAACAAAGTTTTCTATTATTTTTGTTTCATTTCTATTTGAAAAGACAAAAGGTCTTCCAGTATTTGAATTTTGTTCTTTCCCAAAAAACTTACCTCCATATGACATTCCAAAGTTTACAGAATCTATTGCTTTCCATTGCTTAAAACTTTCAACTTTTCCATCATCACCAAGAACAAATGATTCCATTAGGTCAAGTTTTTCATATGATCCATTTTTAGAAATTCTCTCTTCTTTTGACCATGCTATTACCTGTTTGAAGTCACCATTTCTTAAAGGAATTATTTTATAAGGCTTCATCGTTATACTTTCCATTGAATTAAGCCATTTAGAATAATTTTCTTTTCTTGATTCGTTCATATACTCTTGAGAATAATAACTTGATAACTTTTCTACATTTTTTTCAGAATACGCTTTTGCGAGATTTTTTAGCATTTCTACGTCTTGATTTGGGCCAAAGGTATAGGAATTGCCAGAATTATTTCCTTCACCCAACCATACTCCTCCACTGCTTTCACATGCCATATTAGATACAATAAATATTGTAGCTAGAGATTTAATAATTAATTTCATTTTTATTGATTTATGTTAATACTTTTTTCCAAGATATAGATTATTAGATTACATATCAAATACCATGCATTTGATTTATATTAGATTTTCTTTTAAAATAATTAAATTCAAAAATGAGAAACTCACTAGACTTTGATAATAACGTTTTTAAATCACTTTTAGATAAAAGCACAGATCTTATAATTAAAGAATATGGCGCCTTAGATAATCAAATAGGTTATCATGACATTTCACAGAAAGAAGTCGAAAGTTGGTTTAATGAAAAAGTACCAATAAATGGAATGTCAGCAGATGAAGTCTTAAAAATTGTTAAAGAAAAAATTTATGATACAGCAACTGGGAACTTAGGACCAAACATGTATGCATACGTAATGAGTGGAGGAAATCAAATAAGTATCATTGCCGATAAATTAAGTTCTGCAATAAATCAAAATGTTACTAAATGGCATTTAGCTCCAGCAATAACTGAAATAGATAAAAGAGTAATTCAGTGGGCATCAGAAATAATAGGATTTGGTGATAAAGTTGGAGGATTTATTGGTTCAAGTGGCTCATCAGCAAACCTTGACGGTCTTACAGTGGCAAGAAATATTTTTTTTGAGAAACAAAATATTCGAGCTGATGGATTATTTGGGTTTAAGCCTTTTAGGGTTTATTGTTCTGAAGAGACTCATAGTAGTATTGACAAAAGCATTCAGTTGCTTGGAATTGGAACAAATAATTTGAAAAAAATAAAAACAAATGAAGATTTTACAATAAATATTTCAGCTTTAAAAAAGCAGATAGTACTGGATATTTCTAGTGGATTTCTCCCCTTTTGTATTGTTGGAAATGCAGGAACAGTTAACACTGGAGCCATAGATGATTTAGAAAAACTATCTGAAATTGCTAAAGAAAATAAAATGTGGTTTCATATAGATGGTTGCTATGGTGGATTAGCATCCTCTCTAGATTCAAAAAAAAATTTATATAAAGGAATTGATCTAGCAGATTCTTTGGCTCTTGACTTTCATAAATGGTTGTATCAACCTTTTGAAGTAGGTTGCTTATTAGTCAAAAATTGGGATATAATGGAAAGATCTTATTTCCAAAAAGCCTCCTACTTGGATAAATCACTTGAAAAAGAAAATAATCGATTAGATTTAAATGAACATCATTTTTTATTATCTAGAAATGCTAAATCTTTGAAAGTTTGGATGACATTAAAAGTCTATGGGCTTAAAAGATTAAAAGAGATGATACAAAAGGATATAGACCTTACTGAATTTCTAAAAAATGAAATTGAAAAATCAAAAAATTTTGAATTAGTTTCTGATTCGCCTCTTGCAATTTGTTGTTTTAGATTCAATGGAGGTTTAAATAATGAAGATGAAATTTTGAAATTAAATGAAAAACTAATTCCTGCGCTTGAAAGTGACGGTCGTATCTTTATTACTGGAACTAAATTAAAAGGCAAACTTGTTCTAAGAGCATGTCTGAATAACCACAGAAAAAATATTAAATCAACAAAATATTTAATCGAAACTATACGAGAGGTAGGATTAAGTCTATTGAAATAAATAAACATCAAACATTCATTTTAAACAATCTATAATACCCTTCTTTAGTTTGTCGAAAAAAGAACAATTTTTTTATTGGTTTATTTTTACTACTTGATAGCCAGTTTTTGTAAACAGTAACTTTTAAAGTTCCATTCAAATTTGATCCTTCCATAGTTTTTGCATTAAAAATCCAATTACCAAGGATATCACCATTTATAAAAAATTCATCAATCTGTTCAGAATTATTTGAGTTGCTACCTAGAGTAAACTTAACACTTTGTTTTTTTGGATTTATAATTTCAATATTAATTTTTTCATTTGGAATTGTCCATTCAAAAACTATTCTAATGTCATTTTTTATATCAGAGAAAATTTTTGATGTAGAAAAATTTTTAATCTTCTTTTTTAATCCGTAAACGTGATACAATCGTTCCATATCATTGATAATAATATTAAGTTCAAGGTCACTTATATAATTATCTTTTATTCTTAAATACTCTAAATAATTATACCAAGCGTTTCTATATTGTTTATCGTTAATTAACGATTTTGCTACATCTCTATATGACTTTATATCATTAGGATTTTTGGAAATTATATATCTATTTATTCTTAGCGCAAAAACGTTATTATTCTCCTCTTCGTATTTGAATGCTAAAACTCTCAAATTATTAATTTTAGAAGAATTTGATTCAACAAATTCAGACAACTCTTCTTTATTCTTAGGAAGTATATCATCATCATTTTTAGTATAGTAATCCAGTTGTTTTAATGAAATATTATTTTTGAAGTAATTGTAAGTATTTACTATTATTACACCACCAGCTGCCCTAGAACCATATCTCAAGCTAGATGTATTAGATGGTATCACAAAAACGCTTTTAACTGTAGATGGATCAAAATAAGGCGGATTACCATCATACAAAATACCGTCTATATCCCACAAAGCATATTTTTCAAAAAAACCTCTAGGTCTTAAAATTACTCCTGAATTAGTTATTTGCAGATTGGGGACTCTTCCTACAAGAGCTTGTGCAACTCCAATAGCTGAAAAACTCTGAATTTCTTTACCTGTGTATGCATAAGCAGTATATCCTACTTTATCCATGTCAATCTCCCCAAATCTTGTTATGATTTTTCTGGATTCTAATAATTGTTTGTCAATGCCTTTTAAAACTATTTCCTGGAGTTCATTTACGCTTGACTCCATGTAAATTTTTAAAGGTTTATAGTTTTTAATCCCTATTTTTTGAATTTTCATTCCTACATAAGAAAAATTTAAAGTATCTCCTATATTTACTTCAATTTTAAATTTTCCATTTACATCACTACTAGTTCCTTTTGTTGTCTCATTTATTTTGATATTTACATTAGGTAACGGTTTCCCATTAAAGTATATATTCCCTTTTAGCTCTTGAGAAAATGAAACTTTAAAAAATAATAAAGCTGCTATTTTAATTAATAAATATAGTCTTGACATTTAAATTGATTTAGCTCAACTTAATATTTTTAATATTACTTTTTAAGAAAAAAATAGAGCTTGACAATAAAAAAACCCTCTAATTAAGAGGGTGATATTTTAATTAATATGAAAACTCAGCCGATTCCGTCTCCTTTGCCCTTTTATAAACATTAATTTTTTTAATCTTACCTTTTTCAAAAAGTACATCATGTACGTTATATTCAAAGACTTCATTACCGTCAGAATCTATATCAGTGTAGTCATTACCTGTTGTAAGCCATTGCTCTATTTCACCATCTTTATTTTTAGCTGCATTTGCTATCATCCACTTAACTTCCCATTTGGGGTTTGCTGTTTTAAACCAATTATCTAGTATTTCAATATGGGCCTTAGTTCCTTTAACAACACTTCCGTCGGCTGTATATCCTTCCCAATCCTCTGCATTTATTTCTGCAATTTTATCTAAATCTTTATCATTATGAGCCTTTATATATTCAAGCCATATTTTTTGATTTTCAGTATCCCCAATCATAAGTGTTGTCATTGAATTTGTTCCATCCATAATTGCTGAACCGATTATACCATCATTAGAATTTTTAATTTCTGAATTATCAATATTTACACAACTGATATTTAAAATGATTAATAAAAAGTAAAAAAATTTTGTTTGCATTTTTATAGTTTTAAATTATTAAAAGTTTAGGAATAGTTATTTAATTATACGAAAATCAATCACCTATTTTTTTTTGAGACATTTTATAAAGGGCAATCAATGGAAGTATGCCTAGAACTCCATGCATAATCATTGGATAAATTTTCATGTCTTCTGAAATTCCCTCAGGCATATTTGTGTCATATTTTACAAGCAAAATTGCTAAAAAATTTATTACAGATAAAGATAATAATGTTTTAAGCATAAAGGATTTAACCAAAGGAAAAGCTTCAGAATTTATTTTATAATCTGAAATATTTTTTTTTGATGGAAATGATATTATTCCTAAAACTAAAAATAATGCTAGCGACGTTATACTTAAATAGGGATCCTCGTTAAAAGTTGGCATTAAAGATGTAATTGCAAGTATTGAGAATAAAAAATATCCCAACATAAAATAGAATCTCTTCAGTTTAATTGTTCCGTAAATACTAATTGAAGAAATTAATACAGCTACTACAAGTATTTCCATTTTAATTGATTAATAGTTATCACTCACAAGTTAGAAATATTAATTAATATTCAATGATTTAAACAATATTTAAAAAAATATTTACTTTTTAATTGAAATATAGGTCGTCACAATCAAATAAAGTCAAGTCTTTTCCATTAAATAATTCTGCTTCTTCTCTTTTAAAAATATCCAAATCATATTCATCTGGTAATGGTGTATTCATTATTGCTCTTTCACCTTGAATATGCGCAGCATTTAAAACATCATGTGCTAATTCATGCCACATTAATATTAGTCTTCTATTAAATGAATATTCAGCCCAATAGTCCGCGTTAATTGCAATTTTAATTACTCCTTCTCTACAGGAACCAAAAGCTATTCCGGCAGCATCGTCTCTTGTACTGTCTGAACTTGCAATTGTTAAGTCTGTGTATATTTCAACTTTTTGATCTCCAAAATTGTATCCATATTGCGTTTCACCGATTTTCTTAAAAACTAACCAGTAATCTTCCAAAGTGGTAATTGATCCATATAGTGAATCTGCTTTATAAGCTTCGTCTCTAATCTGTGATTCGGTTTTTATTATGTTAGGAACAATAATTTCATTTGATGCTTCTAATTCTGTTTCTTTCGTACATTTTATAAAAAAGTAAATAAA
>Ga0163111_10001027_pt1 | contig 16932 bp, 10 predicted proteins | sample CRUFie1St18metaG_FD_109645 | JGI IMG/M metagenome (GOLD analysis project Ga0163111, IMG submission 109645) | Marine microbial communities from the Costa Rica Dome - CRUD Field 142mm St18 metaG | ecosystem: Environmental > Aquatic > Marine > Oceanic > Photic zone | place: Costa Rica: the Eastern...
AGGGATTACACCTGATTCGTAACGTTCACTTTTAATACGAGTACGTGATTCTACAGCTTGAGACATGAAAACCTCCTGGTTTTAAGTTATGCTAAAATGATTGCTGGGTTTTACATTCGGCAATACAAAAGTATTTGTGAATATAAAAAGCAAAATAAAATATTTATTATCCTTTATCTTGTTTAATAAGATATCACAGTTACCATATAAACAATTAAGCACATTACTTATTTAATACATTAATATTTTTAATATATTAAACCGGTTGTTCGTTTTTGACCTTAAACTAGCCACATTTAAAAGTTGGAAACCCATAGAAACAGGGCTTTTTTGCTTAAATATTACTGGTGAGACGCTAAGTTACCTTTTCCTAAATTGGCAGGCTTACTAAAAAAAGGGACTAACCTGAGACCTACCAACTATCTAGAACTCTACCATAGATTTCTTAAACATTTGTTTTACAAACGTGAATAACTGACAGACCTTAATTTGTTTGCTAAGATAAAGATAGTAAAACACATTTACATTACAAAATTCCTTTAAACGAATAAACATTTAGTATTGTTTATAAATTGGCAATCAACCTGAAATAAAAATTCCAGACAAAACTTATTTTTTAATGCCAGGATCCAGATTTGAACTGGAGACACGAGGATTTTCAATCCACTGCTCTACCAACTGAGCTATCCCGGCTTGGAATCAATTACTGCTTTTTACTATAAACGATCTTACCCCTTTTGGCAAGTAGCAGATTTTATGTGGAAAATAACAAAAAAGAAAGTTCTCAAACCACTCGCCAATTTACAATTTGCAATTAGCTTACTATTTGTAATTGGCGTTGTAATTGGTATCGGAACCATTATTGAACAAGACCAAAGCTTAGCCTTTTATCAAAAAAGTTACCCGGAAATTAACCCAATGTTTGGCTTTTTAAGCTGGAAAGTCATTAAATTTTTTAATTTAGATATTTTATATACCTCTTGGTGGTTTACTGCAATTTTATTTTTATTTGGCAGCTCATTATTAGCTTGTACTTTTACAACGCAATTACCTTCTTTAAAAACCTTTAAACAGTGGACATTTCGCCTTAAACCAGCCCAATATAACCAACTGAATATTAATGACCGTTTAGGTTTAGAATATTCGAATACAGCAGTTTACAATATTCATACCAAAAATTATCAAATTTTCCGTCAACGAAATAAAAGTTACGCTTATAGTGGTCTTTTAGGTCGTGTTGGTCCAATTGTTGTCCACGGGAGTTTAATATTATTACTTGCCGGGTCTTTAATCGGTTCATTTGGCGGTTACACTGCACAAGAAATTATCCCGCGCGGGGAAATTTTTCATATTCAAAATTTGACTAAATTTGGAAACTTCACGGCAGTTCCGCAAGAATTATCTTGTCGTATTAATAATTTTTGGATTACTTACACAAAAGAGCGTAAAATTGACCAATTTTATTCTGATTTATCTGTTCTTGATTACGATGGACATGAACTGAAAAGAAAAATAATTTTTGTTAATGAACCACTAATATATAGGGACACTGTGTTTTACCAAACGGATTGGGATATTATTGGGCTTAAAATAAAACTGCCAAACAATGATCTTTATCAAATACCTTTAAAACGCATAAATAAGGGTGGTAGTAAATTTTGGTTTGGGTCACTTCCGATACCCGCAAATGTAACTGGTTCAAAATCTACTTTAACTATTGTTGTTAATGATTTAAGTGGTAATGTTCTAATTTACGACCAAACGGGTAAACTCATTACTTCTACCTTAATTGGTGAAACATTTACTTCCCCTGAAGGCTTCCAATTCGCTTTTAACGATTTTATTACTAGTACTGGTTTACAAATTAAATCGGATCCTGGAATTGGGATCATATACTCTTCCTTTTTATTATTAATGGTGAGTATCTATGTTAGTTTCTTTAATTATTCACAATTATGGTTTTTAGAGGGTGATAAAACCCTATTTTTAGGGGGGAAATCAAACCGTGCAGTTTTATTCTTTCAAGAAGAATTTCGAAAAATTATTAAACAAACAAAGAAACAACTTATCTAGTAAGAGGATTTCTTTTTAAGTTGTCTATATAATATTAATTAGAACAGTTTGTTAATAATATTAATTTAAAATTTTTAATTCTATGAAACGTTGGTTTCTAACATTTCTTACGCTTTCAATTTTTAGTTCAACACCGCAAATTGCATCTGCGGACGTTAGTGGTTTAGTGCCTTGTAAGGATTCGGCCGTTTTTAAAAAACGCCTTGATGCTAGTGTTAAAAAACTATCGTCACGTTTAGAAAACTATGATGAAGGAACACCTGCATATTTAGCACTTCAAGCCCAAATTGATAAAACTGAAGCGCGTTTTGATAAATATGGTAAACAAGGTTTACTTTGTGGTGCCGATGGTTTACCACACCTAATTGCTGATGGTCGACCGAGTCACGCAGGAGAATTTATTCTTCCAGGAATTATGTTCTTATACATTACAGGTTGGATTGGTTGGTCTGGTCGTAGTTACCTTCAGTTTGCGAAGAAAACTGATAAGCCCAACGAAAATGAAATCATTATTAATGTGCCAGTAGCCATTGGAATGATGTCAGCAAGTTTTCTATGGCCTTTAGCAGCTTGGAAAGAGCTTGTTTCTGGGGAACTACTAGTACCTGGTGATGAAGTTACAGTATCACCACGTTAAATTAATCTAATTTAAGAACAGTAATATGGATAAAAATTTCCTGAAGTACTTATCAACAGCACCAGTGCTTTGTACAGTTTGGTTAAGCTTTACAGCGGGTTTCATTATTGAAATTCAGCGTTATATGCCAGATACATTATCATTTGCCCCTTATTAATGGGGAAACCATTGATTTAAGATTTTAAAATCACCAACAGGTGTAACAACTGACAATTAACTAACTTTTCTTAGTTATTACTTGTTATGTAATTAAGACAAAATCACCTTTCAACACTTTTAAGGTGGTTTTGTTTAATAATTATGTTTTTGGGAAAGTGCTAATGCTTCAATAACAAATTTTTTTTATAATTAATATTTCTAAGTGTATAAAAAAAGTGACCACTTCAAAAACGCAGTTAGGGAAAAGTAATCGGGCATTGTTAGCTACACTCTTTTCTCGTGTATTATATAAAACACAATTCAGTAACCAAAAAAATAACCAAAATTTATTGGGGATAGATTTGCTTAAAGATGACAAACGAAAAGCATTATTATCTATTACTACGGTTCAAGTAGAAAAGCTTTACACCCAATTACTTGAAAATCCGGAATCCAGGGCTCTTATGCATTCAAGAGGCCAAACGCTATTATTATATTCAATAATAAAAAGTTGTGACGAATTTTTAGCAAAAGAATATGGCTATAAAGTTAAAGTGAACCGCCGCCAGGTAAAATTATCTCTTTATACAAAGTTTCTATTAAAAAATGCGGAAATATTATTTCGCGTCCCATACTATTCAATACTAGATCCTTCAAATCCAAATTTTAATTCAATATATTCACCGGTATATAAAACACCATCGCCAATACTTCTTGAAGCTTTTTTAGATAATTTAGTAATTGAAATTAGTAACTGTGTCATCTTTTTTATCATTACAACCTTTTCAGAAAGTTACACTCTAAGACAAACTCTTTTTAGATCTAAATTTTTATCCTGGCGTAATTTTGAGCGGTTTCAAAACAATTTACGTTGGCAATTAAATATAAAAACTTATATAACGTATCCAATGGATCTGTATAACAGTTCTTTTGATCTCTACTTATTAGGTTCATCAGGTATTTACTCGCGGACAATTTTTGCGAATCGGGCGTCTGAGTTATCTAATCTAAAACAATTATCGTTGATAACCGTTTTAAGTTTAGAAGCACGAGACTTTTTCGTTAGCCGTATTGAAGAATTGATCTATCTTTTAAGTACAAGTTTACGTTTTACTGTTAGTTCAGTATTTGGGCAATTTTTAGGGTTGCTTTGGCGAGGTATTATTGAGGGTCTAAAAAAATAAACATTTTAATTGGCTTTTTAGGTATATATAATTAGATAATACGTATACTACTCTTGTATGTGGTATCCTAATATAATGTGTATATACAATTTAGTCTTAAACTAATATTTCTATTATGAGCACCCTTATCGGCTACATTTTATTAATGACATTAATGTTTAGTTTAGCTGCTGGTCTTTACTATGGATTAAAGACAATTAAACTAATCTAGTTAAAAGAAGATTTGTCCCGGACAATTAAAAATATAATACTAGTTTTATTTTCATTTTTATTTATGAATTATTGCGTTATTCTTAAAACTTTTAGGGTGTTAGCGCAATAATTTATAGTATTTTTATACAACTATGTTCTTATGAATTACGCTGCTGAACAGTCAGTACTCCGATCTGAGTTTAATGGATCACGTCGTTTTAGCAACATTTTTTTGGCTGGAGCGGTTAGCTTGGGTGGCTTTGGTTTTTTCTTAGCAGGATTATCGAGTTTCTTTAAGACAAATTTATTGTTTTTTTCAGATTCTAGCGGTATTTCATTTATACCTCAAGGTATTGTTCTCGTTTTTTATGGCACCGTAGGTTCGTTACTAGGTTTATTCCTATTTTTAACAGTTTTTTGGGATGTTGGTTCTGGGTACAATGAATATAACCGAGATAACCAAAAAATTATTCTCTATAGGAAAAGCTATCCTGGAAAAAATCGCGAATTAACTTTCACTTTCTCTTTCGAAGAAATTAAGGCCATCAAATTACGTATAAAAGACGGTATTAACCCAAAAAGGCAATTATTATTGCGCTTAACGGATGGGCGAGAAATACCTCTAAACGGTATTGAAGAGCCTATGGCACTAAATAAAATTGAAGAAGAAGCAATTACTTTAGCAAAATACTTAAATGTTTTCTTAGAAACAGAATAAATCTACAGGGCGAACGACGGGAATCGAACCCGCGAATGCTGGAACCACAACCCAGTGCCTTAACCACTTGGCTACGCTCGCCTATACGTACATATATTTTATAATAACATAGACATTGGTTTTTTGTTAAAGTATTTTCTTTTTGCTTTTAGCCTACCAAAATTGGAAGCAACCCCACGTCGCTACGTAAATTGAAAACTTCAGGCTACTTGAATAGAATCTTTTCGTTGGTTCGATAAACCCTAAAATTCGAGTTGGGTAATAAGTAATTCGTTTGTTTACCAAGCCTACACCTTCTTCCTACTTTGGTGTAACGAGACCCTTACGATCAACCCCTCCAACTAATTGGTTAACTTAAATATTATATATCTCTACAACATACATTAATTACAGCAACCCTACTCAATTTTATTATTTAAATATACGAATTTGTTAACAAGGTAAACTGTGTCTTTTCCTACAAAAAATATTTTAATCGTTACCACGGAAGAAGAATTAAAAATTAAATTAAATTTTCACTTAACGAGCCTGGGTTATACGGTCCGTTGTGTAACCAATGGGGAATCCGCAATTGAAATATTAAACACAGAGTTTCCGAATTTAATTATTATTGATATAATATTGCCTAAACAAGATGGGTTTGAACTTTGCCGTAAAATTCGAGCGGTATATCAAGTACCTATTATATTATTAAGCCCATTTTCAAGCACTTCTGACCGCATTATAGGGTTTGAAGTTGGTGCGGATGATTATATTACCAAACCCTTTTCTGCAAAAGAGTTAGAAATCCGTATCGGGAATATTTTAAAACGGCTTGCAGGGGCTAACGGTAATTCTTTTACTAATAGTAAACCGAAAGTTTCGTTTGGTAGTTTTGTGATTGATTTAGAAACAAAATCAATCTGTACATCTAGTAATGCAAACATAAAATTAACCACACTCGAATTTAATATCTTAGAACTTCTTTTAATGAATGTAGATTCCGTAATTTCTCGCTCAGATATTTTAAATAATGTTTGGGGGTATACCCCAGAACGGGCCATTGATTTACGGGTAGTAGATGTTTATATATCAAGGCTCCGCAACAAATTAGGAGAAGATTCGAGAAACCCGACATTTATCTTAACTGTTCGGGGCGGCGGTTATATGTTCAAAAAATAATAAGAAAATTTTAAGTAAATACCATAACATTTCCAGACAACCCCAATAAAGCCAATTAGAAAATTGGTTATCCTTTACTTTTTGTTTGAATTGTTAAAATAACGACACAAATAACTTTCCATACATGTCTAACATAAAACAAAATGTTTATAAATATCTTTTACCCAATTTACTCGAAACTCAACGGATCAGTTTCTGTTGGTTCTTAGAATTAGGGTTCCTTCAAGAATTAGAGAATTTTTCTGCTATTCGTGATTATCTTGATGAATTAGAGTTAAATTTATCGGCAAAGTTTTATAAAATCCGTCAGCCAAAATATACGATTACAGAAGCAAAACGACGTGACACTACTTATAGTGTTCGCATTTATACACTTGCTCAACTCGTATACCTTAATAACCCTGCGAATACGACTGAAAATGAAGTGTTATTATGTGACATACCGTTGATGACTAATGAAGGTACGTTTATTGTCAACGGCATTGAACGTATTATAATCAATCAAATTGTTCGTAGTCCTGGTATTTATTATAAAACGGATACTGATAAACAAAATTTTAAATTCTATACTGCGAGTCTTATTTCAAATAGGGGAACGTGGGTAAAATTTGAAATGAATAGGGACGATTTTATTCATGTCAAAATCGACAAAGCTAAAAAACTTTCGGCATATATTTTTTTAAAAGCTTTAGGATTAACAGATACCGAAATTTTAGATCAGCTTGAGCATCCTGAATATTTCACAAAAACCCTTAACGAATATTCGGATATTTCTGTAGAAGATACATTTGTTGAAATTCACAATAAACTTCGTCCTGGTGAACCTGCGACGGTAAAAGCAGGCCAGCAATTATTATATTCGCGCTTCTTTGACCCCAAACGGTATGACTTAGGGCGTGTTGGCCGTTACAAAATTAACAAACGTCTCAATCTAAACATTGATAAAACAGTTCATATTTTAACGGCACAAGATGTTCTCTCTATTGTTAATGAATTAATAAACTTCCGAATAGCACCTACATTAGAAGATGATATCGACCATTTAGGTAATCGACGTATACGTTCAGTTGGGGAATTATTACAAAACCAGATAAGAATAGGTTTAAACCGCCTTGAACGTATTGCCCAAGAACGGATGAGTATATGCGAGCAAAAGTATTTGCGTGTTAACGTTCTTGTGAACCCAAAACCTTTAGTTTCTTCGATTAAAGAATTTTTTGGTTCAAACCCATTATCCCAGTTTATGGATCAGACGAATCCGTTAGCTGAGTTGACGCATAAGCGACGTTTATCGGTTCTTGGACCGGGGGGTATTACAAGAGATAGAGCCGGTTTTGCCGTTCGTGATATACACCCTAGCCAGTACGGCCGAATTTGTCCTATTGAGACGCCTGAAGGGCCTAATGCTGGACTAATTGGTTCTCTGTCAACATATGGTCGCATAAATTCCTATGGTTTTATTGAGACTCCATTTTACAAAGTTGAAAAAGGTCGCGTTTTACAAACATCCTACCCTATTTATTTAGATGCAACAGAAGAAGACAATTTCCACCTTGCTGCCGCCGATTTAGAAATTGGTCTAGATGGCGTAATTCAAAATACTGTTGTACCAGTTCGTTATCGACAGGATCTAGTTAGTGTTCCTTCAACAAGTGTTGATTATATTGCGGTTTCACCTATTCAGGTAGTGTCATTAGCAGCTGCCCTGATACCTTTTTTAGAGCATGATGATGCTAACCGTGCTTTAATGGGATCAAATATGCAACGACAATCGGTTCCCTTATTGTATCCTGAGGCACCAATCGTAGGTACTGGTTTAGAAGGTCAAACTGCTCGTGATTCGGGTATGACAGTATTAAGTGTTAATAACGGTAAAGTAATAAATATTAATGGGGCTACTATTACGCTTAAAGATAAACACAATAGTAAATTTAATTATAAATTAACAAAATATCAGCGCTCAAACCAAGATACTTGTATTAATCAAAGGCCTATCGTATCCCTAAACGAAAAAATTAGTATTGGGCAAATTATTGCAGACGGTGCTTCAACTCAAGGCGGAGAACTATCCGTTGGGCAAAATATATTAATTGCCTATATGCCTTGGGAAGGTTATAACTATGAGGATGCTTTTGTTGTCAGTGAACGTTTACTATATGATGATTTATTTACTTCGTTACACATTGAAAAGTTCGAAATCGAAGTTCGGCAAACTAAATTAGGTATGGAAGAGATAACTAAAGATTTACCTAATATTAGTGAGCACTCTATTCGTAATTTAGATGACAATGGAATTGTAAAAGTGGGGGCTTGGGTTGAATCGGGTGATACGTTGGTTGGTAAACTAACCCCTAAAGGAGAATCGGATTATCCACCAGAGGGTAAATTATTACGGGCCATTTTTGGTGAAAAATCTCGCGACGTGCGTAATACGTCTTTAAAAGTAACCCATGGAACTTGTGGACGCGTTCTTGATGTTAAAATCCTTTCTCGTGCTAACAGGGATGATTTGCCACCAGGTACCGATGAAGTTCTAAAAGTTTATATTGCCCAAACAAGGAGAATTCAAATTGGTGATAAAATGGCTGGCCGTCACGGTAATAAAGGAATTATTTCAAAAATTTTACCTCGACAAGATATGCCTTATCTGCCTGATGGGACCCCTGTAGATATACTCTTAAACCCTTTAGGAGTACCTTCCCGTATGAATGTCGGTCAGTTGTTTGAATGTCTCTTAGGCTTGGCAGCCGATAATTTAAACAAACGTTACAAGATTGTACCATTCGATGAAATGTACGGTGAGGAAGCGTCAAGATCTTTAGTTAATCAAAAATTAAAAGAAGCTTCAAATGACAATAAATGGCTCTTTTCAAAAAAACACCCAGGAAAAATTATTGTCACAGATGGGCGTAATGGCCAAGCCTTTGAAAATCCAATCACGATTGGCCGTGCTTATATGCTAAAACTTGTCCATTTAGTAGACGATAAAATTCATGCACGTTCAACGGGCCCGTATTCATTAGTTACACAGCAACCTCTTGGAGGTCGTGCTCAACAAGGTGGTCAGCGTTTAGGTGAAATGGAGGTTTGGGCATTAGAGGCTTTTGGTGCTGCTTACACGTTACAGGAGCTTTTAACAATTAAGTCAGATGACATGCAGGGTCGAAATGAAACTTTAAATGCGATCGTTAAGGGTTTACCGATACCAAGACCAGGAATACCAGAATCTTTTAAGGTATTAGTTCGTGAACTTCAAGCATTGTGTTTAGATGTAGCTACTTATAAATTGGATGTTGATAATACTTCCGGAATAAAATCCTATGAAATTAATTTAATGGCGGATACCCAGCAAGACATGGAGCAACAAATATGGCAAACGGCATCTAATTCTTTTGATACATCTTCAACACAATTAACGAATGTCTCTGAAGATTTTTAAACATGGGAAATCTATTAAAAAATTTGTAAATGAAAACCAGATTTTATGTTACAGGCACAGCGATCCTTTGATTATGTAAAAATTAATTTAGCCTCCCCAGCTCGAATCCGTGGTTGGGGAGAACGTCTTCTCCCCACTGGCGAAAGAGTCGGTGAAGTAACAAAACCCGAAACTATTAATTACAGAACTTTAAAACCAGAGATGGGTGGCTTATTTTGTGAGCGGATCTTTGGCCCTGTTAATGATTGGGAATGCCATTGTGGTAAATATAAGCGAGTTCGTTATAAAGGAATAATTTGTGAACGTTGTGGCGTTGAAGTTATTGAATCAAACGTGAGAAGGCACAGAATGGGTTTTGTAGAACTAGCCTCGCCTGTAACTCATGTTTGGTATGTTAAAGGCCGACCAAGTAAAATCGCGTTAATCTTAAACATTTCACTCAAAGAATTAGAACAGATTGTTTACTTTAATTCGTATGTTGTTACAAACCCCGGAGAAAGTAATGATTTGTCATATAAACAACTTTTAGTGGAAACAGATTGGCAAGTTTTTGAAGCAACAAAAACTGATACAAGTAATGTTGAAATCTTGATTGGAGCCGAAGCAATCAAAACGTTATTAAAATCCATAAATTTAGAAAATGAAGCGAATGAGTTACGTTTACTATTAACAATGGTAAAGGATCGTGACAGAGAAAAATTAATCAAACGTTTACGTATTCTTGACCAATTCAAAGCCTCAGGATCTGACCCATCTTGGATGGTTTTGGATATTATCCCTGTATTACCACCGGATTTAAGACCTATGGTGCAATTAGATGGTGGTCGTTTTGCTACCTCTGATTTAAATGATCTGTACCGCCGAGTAATTAACCGTAATAATCGTTTAGCAAGATTACAAGAAATTATGGCACCTGAGTTAATCATACGTAATGAAAAACGTATGCTTCAGGAGGCTGTAGATGCGTTAATTGATAACGGCAAAAGGGGTAAAGCCGTTTTTGGGCTTAATAATCGACCTCTAAAATCATTATCTGATATTATTGAGGGAAAACAAGGAAGGTTTAGACAAAACCTATTAGGGAAACGTGTTGATTATTCAGGCCGTTCGGTTATTATTGTTGGCCCAGAATTAAAATTACATCAATGTGGTTTACCAAGGGAAATGGCGATTGAGTTATTTCAACCGTTTGTGATTCACCGCTTAATTTACGAAGGTTTAGTTAACAACATTAAAGCAGCTAAAAACATTATCCAAAATAATGAAACATTAGCTTGGGAAATATTAGAACAAGTAATGGCCGGCCACCCGATTTTATTAAACAGAGCCCCAACATTGCACCGTTTAGGTATTCAATCGTTTGAACCAATTTTAGTAGAGGGTCGGGCAATTAAGCTACACCCGTTAGTTTGCCCTGCCTTTAATGCAGATTTCGACGGGGATCAAATGGCAGTTCATATACCACTTTGTTTGGAGGCCCAAAGTGAGGCAAGAATGCTAATGCTAGCACCTAATAATTTCTTATCTCCAGCAACAGGGGAACCAATTTTAACACCGAGTCAAGATATGGTTTTAGGTTGTTATTATTTAACTGCTAATAACCCTTCCGAACAAAAAACCACTGATCAATATTTTTATAGTTTTGATGATGTTCTAACAGCATATAAACAATCGGTAATAAACTTACACACTTTTGTTTGGGTTAGAGTAAACGATGACTACCATGTTAATATAAATTCAACTTTTACCGAGCAAACCTATTCTGATAAACTCGTTTCTCTCTCACCGGATGTACAAATCAAAAAAGATAGTAATGGTGAAGTGTTACAGACTTACCTAAAAACAACGCCTGGGAGAATTCTATTAAATAACTCTTTTGCATAATAATTAAAAGGTAAATGAATAAAAAATTAAAAAATGCAAATGTTTTCTACAACGAGGTAATTAATAAGAAAAAGTTACAACGTTTGATGTCATTAACTTTCCATAACTATGGAATTATCAAATCTGCGATGATTGCAGATAAAATTAAAAATTTAACTTTTCATTACGCTACAGTTTCAGGAATCTCTTTAAGTATTGAAGATCTTCGTGTTCCATTTCGAAAGCGTAGTTTAATTGGTCTTACTACCAATGAAGTTGATACTGCAGAACAAAATTATATTAGTGGTAGTACGACCGTCGTGGAACGGTTCCAAAAGGTTATCGATATTTGGAATAACGCAAACAATACTTTAAAAGATGAGGTTTTAACTTATTTCAGGGAAAGTGATCCATTAAACCCACTTTATATTATGGCGTTTTCTGGAGCCCGTGGTAATATTTCTCAAGTGCGGCAGCTGGTGGGTATGCGAGGTTTAATGGCTGATCCTCAAGGTCAAATTATTGATTTACCAATTAAAAGTAATTTTCGTGAAGGTCTAAAAGTTACAGAGTATATTATTTCCTCGTATGGTGCGAGAAAGGGTTTAGTAGATACAGCCTTGCGTACTGCCGATTCCGGTTATTTGACGCGACGTCTTGTTGATGTTGCACAAGATATTATTATCCGTGAAGATGATTGTTTACATTACTCGTCGTTAACTTTAACAGAAATACTTGATACTTACCAAACGGACTTACCAGTTGAAAATCGTTTACTTGGACGCCTTCTAGCGGAACCTGTCTACTTAGAAGAAGAAAATTTAACCCTTCCAGCCAACACAGAGCTTAACAACGTTGTTGTTCAAAAACTCTTAAATTCCAATAATAAAGATTTTGCAATTCGTTCCCCACTTACGTGTAGTGCATTACGCTCTGTATGTCGACGTTGTTATGGTTGGCACCTTTCATATTCAAAATTAATTGACCTTGGTGAGGCTGTTGGTATTCTTGCAGCCCAATCTATCGGGGAGCCTGGTACCCAATTGACAATGCGAACATTTCACACGGGTGGTGTATTTTCCGGGGATTTAACAAAACAAATACGCGCTCCTTTCGCAGGGGTTGTTAGTTATAGTTTAAAATCCAATACCCCGTTAGTCCGTACAATACACGGCGAAAAAGGTTTTAATTTATCTGAAAGTGTTACGTTACGTATTGAAAATAAGGTTGGCACTGTTTGTAATATCAGCTTACCTAACGAAGCTTTATTGTTGGTCAATAATAATCAACAGATTTACTATAACCAAATAATTGCTGAAATTAAAAAAGAAGCCAATTTAATTCTCGAAAAAGACACACGAGATATTTATACGGAAGTTTCCGGTGAAGTATTTTTACAAAATTTACAAACGAAAGAGATCATTGATAGTACCGGTTCTACCAAAAACATTAGTAACACAACTGGTCTGTTATGGGTACTTTATGGTGAACGTTATATCCTTCCTGAAGCCGCAACATTAAATGTTGATTTAGGTCAAACTATCCAACCAAACGAAACATTAGCCAGCCAAAAAATCATTAATAAATATGGTGGTGTTACGAACTTTGATAATTTAGTAGATAAAGGGGAAATCCAAATTATTAATTCTTCAGTCACTGTTGAAAATGCAATTTTACACGATACGTCCCTTTCGCACCCTATTTTTAAAATACTCCATGAAGGTTCCGACAAAATTTTTCAGCTCAACGTAAAAAAGGGAGAACAATTAAGTCACGGCCAAACAGTAGCCCGTTTACTTGATTCTTTATACAAAACTCAAACAGGCGGGATTGTATATTATTCAACAGATTTACCACGAAATAAAAAGAAACGCCAAACTAAGAAGGCTTTTAACGGTTTTCTTTATTGGGTAAGTGAGGAAACACACAATTTTACCTCTGAAAAAGGTTACGATTTACTTGTAAAAACAGGTGATTTTGTTAAAAAAGGTACTGATTTGGGTTTAAACTTACAAGCTAACAGTAATGGCTATGTTCAAGTAGATTCAGAAACTAATGAAGTTATCATTAAACCTGGTGAATTATATGTTGTAAATGATACACAGCCAAACCTTGAAGATATTACGGACCGTTTTATTAAACCGGGTGAAGTCATATTTTCTAATGTATTCGCCCAACAACTATCGTTTGTAGAATGTTTGGAGATTAATGGGATAACGTATCTATTAGTACGACCGGTTCAGACATTTAAAGTGCCGCAAGATAAAGGTTTTTGTTTTAATTACCAATTTTTCCCAAACTTTAGTAAACGTTGTGTAGCTTTACGGACTGTAAAACGAATCTTTTATAAAGATGGGGAACGTATTAAGTTAAGCCATGGTGGGTGTGATTTACTACAGACTTTTTTAGTCCTTGACATTCCGACTTCATATAGTGGCCTACAAACAACAATAGATTTCCCAATTATCAAAAATCGAGAAACTAATAACAACGAGTACAAGTTACAGTTAACCCTTTCTGAAATTTTAAAAGTTGGCAACAGTAATTTTAAAGATTTTAAAATCAAAGGCGATACCCAAATACATTACTTAACGAGAAATAACCAATACGTATACCCAGGACAAGCGGTTGCTCTTGTTAAAATGTTAACTTACTTTAGCGGCTACGTTGCTGGTATTAATAAAACTAGTAATAACGAAGTTTTATTATTAAAAAATCAAGATATTAAAACGTATTCATATGATTTTAATGCTGATGTGCCACTAGTTAAAAAAGGTGACATTATTAGATTTGGTACGGCTTTAACTTCACAGATTAAGTCCAAATACGCTGGGCAAATTTTTAACATAACCCCAGAATCGATTTCGATCCGTTTAGGCAGACCTTATTTAATATCAGCCGGCACTATCTTACGAACAAAAAATAAATCCCTCGTTGAAAGATCAGATCTTCTTGCAACACTGGTTTATGACAAATTAAAAACGGTTGATATTGTCCAAGGTTTACCAAAGGTTGAGGAAATTTTAGAAGCCCGTAAAATAAAAAATGGTTCAATATTAGCTCCTACTGAAGGCAAAGCTTATTTAAAAAATAACCAAATCGAAATTTTAAAAGCTCCGGGTGAAAAGTTCTTTGTCGATTTACCAAGCCAAACATCTGTTAATTTTACAAATGGACAATATGTCAATTTTCTTGAGCCCTTAACTGATGGTCAAATTAACCCGCACGAGATGCTTGAAACTTTATTTAATTACTATGAAACAACACACCCAGTTAATGAAGCGTGCAAAATTAGTTTTAGAAGACTTCAATTATTTCTTGTAAATGAGGTACAAAAAACGTATTTATCACAAGGGGTTGAAATTGCCGATAAGCATATTGAAGTTATTGTTAAGCAAATGACCTCAAAAGTACGGGTTTCTTATGGTGCTAACACAACATTATTACCTGGTGAAATTCTTGATTTAACACAAGCAGAACTGGTAACAAAAGCAGCTATCTCAAGTGGGGAAGAGCCGCCGATATATAAACCATTACTCCTAGGCTTAACAAAAGCTTCATTAAATAGTGATAGCTTTATTTCCGCAGCTAGCTTCCAAGAAACAACGCGAGTATTAACGGAGGCCGCGATTGAAGGGAAAAAGGATTGGTTAAATGGTTTAAAAGAAAATGTTATTATTGGGCGTTTAATTCCGGCTGGTACAGGGTTTAATTCGTTTGAAAATTTAAAAAAGGTGGGTAAAGACCCTTCTCGTAACCTCCTTGTAAAACCAGTTGAAAAAGGTGCATTAAAAGCTTCCGTTTTAAAGGTGCGCACCTCTAAAGATTAGCTATTTAAGGGTTAAATTAGGCAAATTTTGAATTTTTACAAAAAATGTAGTATTTTAAGTATGTAAGAAATAGTATTTTATTATATTTATTTATCCATTTTAATTTTTATGGCGCGATACACAGGAGCAAAGCTTCGCATCACTCGAAGATTAGGAGATTTGCCTGGGTTAACAAGTAAAAAAGGAAAATTAACACAACGCCCAGGACAACACGGGGCAACTCCAAAAAAGTTAACTCAGTATGCGATTCGACTTGAAGAAAAACAAAAGCTTCGTTTCAACTATGGTTTAAGCGAAAAGCAATTAATGAATTACATCAGACAAGCGAAAAAAATTAAGGGTGCTACTGGAAATATTCTTCTACAACTATTAGAGATGCGTTTAGATAACGTAATTTTCCGTTTAGGTATGGCTCCTACAATTGCTTCAGCTCGTCAAATCGTTAATCATAAGCACATAACAGTAAATAATTCATGTGTTTCTATTCCGAGTTACCAATGCCAACCAGGTGATGTAATTTCAGTTAAGGATAACACGGCAACAAAGCAGCTTGTAAATAAAAATTTAGAGACACCTGCTTTATCTAACATTCCACAAAATTTAGATTTTGATAAAAAGGCCTTAACCGCAAAGGTCCTTGGTATTATTGATCGTGAATGGATTGCATTAAAAATTAATGAACTGTTTGTAATCGAGTTTTACTCACGTAAGATTTAATATCCGAGCTTTTAAAACCCTTTCGGTTTAATAAACTTAGTTATTTCGATTCTATATATATTTGTTCTAAAAACTTTACGTTACTTAGCCTATAACTTATGACATTAGTTACACTTGGAGAATTATTAGATGCCGGTGTACATTTTGGCCACCAATCAAGCCGTTGGAACCCTAAAATGTTTCCTTACATTTATACGGAACAAAATGGTATCCACGTTATTGATTTAGTGCAAACAGCAAGGTTATTAAACCATGCTTACAATTATGTACAAAAAGCAGCAAAAGAAGGAAAAAATTTCGTTTTCATTGGTACAAAAAGACAAGCTTCCGCTATTATTGCTGATGAAGCACAAAAATGTGGGGCCAGTTATATTAATCACCGTTGGTTAGGGGGTACTTTAACAAACTGGTCGACCGTGCAAACGCGTGTTGCATATTTAAAAGAGTTAACACAGAAAGAAGAAGATGGGACTCTTTCAAGATTACCTAAAAAAGAAGCCGCCCTTCTTCGTAGAGAGAAAGATAAATTATCTCAAAATTTAGGTGGTTTAATAGGAATGACACAAGTTCCAGATATCGCGATTGTAGTTGATCCAAAACGTGAAGCAACAGCTGTTGCTGAATGCAGAAAACTTGGCATTACAATCGTTTCAATTCTAGATACAAATTGTGATCCTAATCAAGTGGATATTCCAATCCCAGCTAATGATGACGCCGTTCGTTCAATTAAATTAGTAATATCAACTTTATCTGATGCGATTATTACAGGACGTCAATAATTAAAATAAACAATAGTTTGTAGAAACTACAAACTATTGTTTATTTTTTTCTAACTTTTTTAGCCCGTTTATTTATAACTAGGTATAAATAATAATTAGGGAACAATAAAATTTGCACTATTTAACGTCAAGTTCGAATCTGTTTATGTTTTTTTCGTTAGCTGCTGTTGAGGTAGGTGAACATTTATATTGGAACATTGC
>Ga0163111_10001028_pt1 | contig 16921 bp, 11 predicted proteins | sample CRUFie1St18metaG_FD_109645 | JGI IMG/M metagenome (GOLD analysis project Ga0163111, IMG submission 109645) | Marine microbial communities from the Costa Rica Dome - CRUD Field 142mm St18 metaG | ecosystem: Environmental > Aquatic > Marine > Oceanic > Photic zone | place: Costa Rica: the Eastern...
AACAACACGCTGCTGAGGCGTTCGACCTGGTAGCACTGAAGTGTAAATTGGTAAAGAACGGGCGCAAAATCAAGTTGAACTATCCTGCGTCGAAATACCAAGATTTACAAGGCTATTTACTCTCCACCTCTCTCGAAGAACTCATCATGGCCCTTCGACGCCAATCGCAAGGCTTTGCTAGAGGTTCATCAGGTTATCGCGGAGTCACATTACATCCAACGGGTCGATGGGAGGCAAGGATCGGGTTGCCTGGACAAAAACACGTCTATCTCGGGTTGTTCGAAACTGAAGTCGAAGCGGCGCGCGCGTACGACGTAAAACTCGTCGAGTTGCGTGGTCCCTCGATGGCGACGAATTTTGCAATATCCAACTATGCGAATTCGATTAAACTCTTCTACGAGGAAAATTCAGACGCTGCAAAAGAGAGCACCGAAAGTACACCCTTGAGAAAAGAGATTAAGATCAAGAAAAAGAAGAAGAAAACTTCATCTCGTTGATAGGTGAACCATACATCTTCTCGTCACTTTATTGATGATTGCAGCTACTACTACTACTACTACTATTACTATTATCAAATTGTATGAATAAATCACCTACTTTCATCATTCACATCGATTCTAAGCCGATTTCATCTAATATGATTTTCAACTCTCTGGAAAACGCATGTACTGGGAATCCAACCACGTTAAAGTAATCTCCTTCGATACCTTTCACAAACGAAGAGGCGTACCCCTGTATTCCGTACCCGCCGGCTTTGTCCGTCCATTCGTTCGTAGCCAAGAATGCCTCTACCTCTTTTGGTTCTATTTCCGCAAAGTTTACAATTGTAGTTTCGGAAAAATGTTTAAGTTCGGCGGCTTCAATACTGTTCGTATTTGTGTTATAGGCTATGCATACTCCCGTGTGTACTTTGTGAGAACTGTTCGAATGTCTCTTCATCATCGCTCTCGCGTCGCCTATATTCCTTGGCTTTTCTAATATAGTTCCTCCTACACTCTCCACGACCGTATCCGCAGAAATAACGATGAGTTTATCCCCCTTCCCGCGTTGCTGTTCATCTTTCGTTCTCGTGAAAACCTCGTTCGATTTCTCTCGTGCTGTTTTACACGCGTACTCTTCTGGTTTCAATCCTTCTTTGGAAAAGTCTTCCTCGAACGTGGAGGAGACGACATCGAATTCGATGCCTAAATTTTTCAAGATTTCTTGTCGTCGCGGGCTCTTAGATGCGAGAATTACTCGCCACTTTGTGGACGCGTTGAGGGCGTTTATGTATTGCAAAATCATGTCGCGCGAAGAAGAAGAAGAAGAATCAAAGTAGTTCAGTTCCTCGAAAGGAAAATGTCGTTGACTCCAAACACACACACACACACACACAAAATTTTGTTGATTTTGAGGGAGGAGCTTTATTGTTCATCATCTGATAAAAATGATAAAAATGAAATGATGTATTTTTAGGTTTCAATCAATGGGGATGGGCATTTGAGCTCGAAAAGACATCAATCAAACCACATTAATTACTACGTTGTATTAATATAATCTGCGCGTGAAAGTGCTTTACTTTTTTTCAGGGAGCACTAACGCGGACGCACGCACGAGCCGAGAGCACGGAAAGACGAAGAAAGAGAAGAGGAGCGAAGAGCATCGACGGGAACGATAATGTCCGATCGAATTCAGCTCGCGCTTCAGAAACGATTAAACGCGTGTTTGAAAAAACCGGAAAACGTTGTGTGCGCGGAGTGTCCGTCGCGTTTACCGAGATGGGCGAGTATGAACCTCGGGGTTTTCATATGTACGAACTGCTCTGGAATCCACAGAAGTTTAGGAGTGCACATTTCGAGGGTACGATCGACGCAGTTGGATAAGTGGACGGAAGCTCAGGTGGATTTTATGGAACGCATGGGAAACGAACGTGCGAACGGGTTTTGGGAGAAGAATTTACCTCCGAATGTGAAACCGACGAAATCGGATTTACGAACCGTGGAGAAGTATATCAGACAAAAGTACGAGAAGAGAATGTATTGTGATAAAGAAACCGATGGTCCGGTACCTTTGTCAGCAGAAGCAGCGGGCGGTGGAGGAGATGTAGTAGCAGCTGCTCCTCCGCAGCAACAACTGCAACAACCACAACCACAACAGTCCGCAGCGGCAGGACTCTTAGATCTGTTCGGCGATATGCCGACAGCACCAGCGCAACAACCGGCAGTAGCAAACACTAGTAATCAAAGCCCTGGAGGAAATTGGATGGATTTTGGAAGTGCACCAGCGAGTACTAGAGCGGTTCCAGTAGATGGAGCTAAAAAAGCAACAAATGATGACGATTGGGGAGATTTCTCCTCCGCTGCTCCGACTTCCGCACCATTCACGACAACGACGACGACGACGACTACGACAACGCCAAGTAAAGGTGGTGTAGATATACTTGCTGATTTCCACGTAGCTCAGCCGCAGTCAACAACAACAACAACAACAACAACAGCGAAAGTAGAAACCACTGCGACCCCACCAAAAATTGTTGCGTCAAAAGAAGACATCATGGGTTTATTTGATGCCACGCCGCCGATGATGCAACAGCCACAACAGTCGCAACAGCTGCAACAGAATATGATGCCGTCTCAGCAACAGCAACAAATGCCACCAATGGGAGGTGGTATGATGATGAACGGCGGAGCACCGCAGATGATGCAACAACAACAAAACGTAATGGGCGGAGGCATGCCACAAATGCCACAAATGGGAGGATTTATGGGAGGAGGTATGCCGCAACAGCAATACCAACAACCGCAAATGATACAAGGAGGATATATGCAACAACAGACGCCTCCCTCAATGCAAAACATGTACGGTGGTATGCCTCCTCAAACGGCCTCTCAAATGATGTATAATCAGCAACCACAAATGCAAATGCAAATGCCACAGATGCAACAATTGAGTCCCAACGCCCCGCCGCCTATTTCTCTCGATACTTTCGGCATGCCTTCGACTACGACAACGACGGCGCGATCGGAGCCATCGCCGAAAAAGGAAGAGCTCTTCCCCGATTTGAAATGGTAAAATGGGAGAAAAGTATAATAAACACTTAGAGAGAGAGAGAGAGAAACGATGTATGAAAATTTTTAGATAAAACTGCAAACACAATATTCTTAGTCCTCGTCTTCATCGTCCTCGTCCCAATCGTCGTCCTCGTCGTCGTCCTCGTCCTCTTCATCCTCTTCGTCCATACCAATCATTGCTGCCGTTTTCTCCCCTCTCGCATCCAAAGCTTTAATTCGTTCCCTGTTTTTCTTTGCTTTCAACTTTCTCTGTTCTTCAGCACGTTTCACCAAAAGCTCTTCGCGTTCGCCTTTTTCTTTCGATTCAATTTCGGCTTTATACTTTAGTAAGGCAAAAACGCCACCGATTGCTGCCGCTACGGTCGCGGCTAATCTTACATACGCGAATTTCGATTTCTCTTGAACGTTATGAGTTTTCAACATCGTCACCAATCTTTGTGGCAAGGCTCCACTCATTTCGTCTATTTTCTCTCCACTCTTCCAAATTTGGTACGTCGGTATCGCTTTCACTCCACACGCCACCGCGACATCCGGGACTAAATCCACGTCCACTTTATACATTTTAATTCGATTATACTCCGCCGTTCGTGAAATCGTTTGCATGTACGGTTGCATCCCTTTCGATCCCATGGATGTGGCGGACGCAAACTCAACTAAAACAATCGAATCTTTCGCTTTTCGTAAGATTTTCATCCACTCTTGTTCGTTGGTAATGTTTTTCACTCGCGACAGGGTGACCATCTTTCTCGCGCCTCCGGCTCTGCGGACGCCTCTTCTAGACATTGCGTTTCTTTATTCTTTATATTTTGTGTGCGTGCACCGCGTCGCTTTTTTGCTCTCTTTTTAGTAAAGAATTTATCCAAAAGAAAGGAAGAAAAGGTCTTCTTCGTTCGAATCATCATCCTCAGAAAGACGACGCGCACAGACGTTTGGCTTTTGTGTATTTAGACAGAAGAGAACAGCCGGGTCCCAATAAGTATGAGCGACGTGAAAGAGAAAGATGAGAACGACTCTTCCGATGGGGAGTATTCGGATTCAGATTTACACGCTGGTGGTGCTTCGGACACGGAAAACGACCAAGCCGTCATCGCGAAGGCGATGTCCGAAGAGGCGACTTTATCAGTCGACGTAGGGTCTTCGTTAACCCATCACGATTGGGCGGACATCGATAACAGCGATTTAGTTGCCAAAGTTAGAGGCTCGGCCGGTTTTAGAATCATGAGAGAGATTCAACCGTGGGATGGAGCGGCGTCTTCATCGACTGCTTCGTTGTTAGATAACAAGGTGTTTGAGTACTTTTACGTGCAAAGAAAAGACTCGGACGTATTCAAGAAATTGGTCAAAGAGTGCTTTCCGAAAGAATACGAGCAAGCCTCATCGGATAGAGAGGAGAAGAAGAGGTTACAGTCCATGTGGGCGCAACAAATAATGGACGAATTGAAAGGGATGAGAGAATACGCGAAGCATACCATTCGATGGTTGACTGCGATAAATAACGCTCAAGCGGGAGATTTATTGTTTTTGAAGAGAGAGGCATTGATGAATGGAGAACACTCGATTCAGTGGAAAACGGCGGAAATTGTCTGGGAGAACGTTTCGAATAGGATAAAAGATCAAACATTTGCGGCTATGCACGCGTGGACGAATAAAACTGGGGCACAATCCGGAGGGGTGCCGAGAATGTATAAACATCAACACGAACTTTTGGAGGTTTTGGATAAACATTACGTTGCTACGGAACAAGCTGTGGAGAGTGGCGGGAAGATGCCGTTACCGCTGCACGTAATTCTGAGCACACCGACTGGGTCTGGTAAGACTTTTACTGCGGTTTTGGCGTATTTGCGTTTGATTAAGCAAAAGCATAAGAGCGTTATCTTGTTGTATTCCGTTCCAACTAAGCAGGTTTTGAAGAGAGTTGGTCAAGAGTGCGAGGCGCACGCCGTGCCTTATTGGACGGCGGCGAGAGATAATACCGGTGATGGGACGTTAACGCAAGTCAGAAGACCGTATTCTATCAGAGATAAGGCGAGGAATAAGAAGGCTTTGAGAGCGGCGAGGGCCATCGGGGAAAAAGTCTCCGCCGGCAGCGGCACGGTTGAACAACAGTTGGAATATGCCGCGGATATAGGTTTCAAATTGAAAGATCACGGCGCAGGAAAACCAGATATTATCATCGCAGATTTGAACACGACGGCAAGAATATTGGAAGCAGCGAAGAAACAGCCGGAATCGAGTTTTTACAACCAATCGAAAATTTTGCTCTACTTTGATGAGCCGAATATGGGGATTCATTTAGACCCGAAGGTTTTAGGCGTCGTTTCAAACATTCAAGCGAACATGCCGCACGCGGCTGTGTTGGCCTCTGCAACGCTCGGGACCTGGGATACGTTAGAGGATTGGTGGAAAGGCCCGACGGAGGCGAGAAGAGACACCATTGAAATGGCACCCTACGAGTTGCCCATGTCGAAACTCGCGGTGTTTAACGAAGCGACGAATGAAATTTCTATGATTTCTCCGTTTGGGATGTTCAAAAACTATGGGGAGTTCCAACGAGCTATGAGTGATTTTCGAATTCCGACTTTGTTGTTGAGACACATGTCCGCGAGCCAAGGTAACGATTTGTTAGGCATTGAAGGTCCAGAAGCGGCGTGGGAGAAAGTTTACGGGGATGTCAAATCGTTGCGATTGTCCATTGAACCAAAAATGAAAACTATTCCGCAACCAGATTTCGAAAAATATAAAGTTCGCTGGGGTACTGGGGAAGGCGCGCCGAGGAAAGTTGCCGGTATTCGAGATGCTTTAAGTAAGGAAGGTGTGACTATGGTTGGTTGCATCAACCCGAGAAGAACTGCGTTGGAACTCGCGGGTTTCAAAGACAAAGAAGACTGGCAAGCCGCTGTGCATAAATTGAACTCTAAATTGAAGGAAGTCGAGAGATTGTTGAAAGAAAGCGCTAAAGCGGAAAAGCGAGCGGCTAAGAAGAAAGGCGATGCGGACGATGAAAACCCAGCCGATGCCGGGGACGACGTGCAAGTCGGTTTGGTCACCTTGAGACCGATGTTGAAAATTTCTTTAGCTGAGGCATTGGAGTCGGATATTGACACTTTGGTCATGTTGTCTCGAGGTGTCGCGTACGCGAGTGGTAAAGGCACAGAAACCATGGTGAAACGATTATATAACCAAGCATTATTGACTGTGCCGGATTCTTTGAAAGGAAGGTCACCGCCGTTGAACGTGTTAGTTGTCGATTACTCGTCTATTTATGGGACCGATTGTCCTGCCGTGGACACTTTGCTCTTGCAAGAAGAACTCGGAAGGTTACTCGCCTGGGAAGATTTGCAACAGTTTATCGGTCGTCTCCGTCGCGACGGTACGTGTGTGTTCTTCTCCTTGGGGACGTTGCGAAAAGCCGTGTTGGGTTCGCATGTCGAAGCTGAAGAGGTTCAGAAAACAATCAACTTTCAGAAAGCTGTCGAAGAGGCAATGTTGAAACTCGTAGAATCGAAGAAATACGATAATGACTCGGTAAAAGGAGCTTTGGAACCAATTGCCGAACAGTTTGGTAGACGCCTAGGGGAAGCTGGCGCTTTTGGAGTTATTGCTCTCGCGTGTCTTTCGTTGAAGCCGCAAGACATGCCAGAATCTGATAAAGAACTCTCTGCACAAATGATAAAAAACGTCGAGAAATTTAGCGAAGCTTTTGAAAGAATTGTCGCGAAGAAACAGGACCAAATCAGTTTGGTTTCTATTCTCGAGTCTCTTGCATGTTCGCAAGCCCCTTTTGAAGGTCGAACAGGTGGTGCAAGAGTTCTGGGATGCGCGGCATCTTTTCTCAAAGGGGTTTATGATGATGATGTGCTATCTGAAGATGGTATTTTTGCATGGGCGAATCAGCGGGCGAAAGAGATTAAGAATGATCCGGACGCCGACCAAAGGTTTTTCATGAAGGTGAAGCCGTTCGTGCAATGGTTGCAAGAAGCTTCGGAAGATGAGGAGTCAGACGAGGAGTAGATAAGCACGGAGTAAGAAAGTAAAAAAATTTAATTCTAATCAACCACCAAGTTATAACATTTCAGTTTTATCTATCGTTCTATATCATGTTATTTTTCTACAGCGCAACTGGTGAAGGTCTACAATGGGTCACACGAACACTCAAACCAATCGCATATTGTTGCTTTTGTTTTTGTATACCATCCATCCAACTCTTCAGAGTTTCTTTGATGAGCGCATCTTCATTTAAATTTTCAGGATAGGTGAATCCATACATCACCTCATTTTTGTCATCTATGCATTCAATTTTCACCAGCGAACACAGTGAAAGCTTTCGTGCAGCGACACGTGCGCTCCACTCCTCATTTTCTTCCTTATTTAATCCATAATAATACAAAATCGGATACCCGAGCATCCATCCAACGAATGTTTGCGGAGGTACCACACACACGCCGTCACCGAGATCCGTTTCATCGATATTAACACGCGAGTTCGAGGCTAATTTTGCACGACATGCAGTTATCACTACGAGCTCCGAAGGTTCCAATCGTCGCGACCCCGCTTGTTCTTCATCTAAATCCACCAATATTGGCATTTCCTTCATATCGTGTGACGACGCACTGAACGATTCGTCCCCTCCTCCTATTGTAACTAACACTACTGTATCGAGAACCGTGCACACCTTTAAATGCACTCCTTCTCCTCCATTTGACCTCGACGAACCTACTAAAAATAATTCTTTATTAAGTTCTTTGCACATCAATTCTACATCTTCTTTACATAATAACGGCGCGTAATCGAGCATAAACGCCGGGCGAACACCCCTAATTACAGATACAAAATCTCGACAGAGTTCTCGTTTCACGTTGGCGCCACATTTTTTCCTGTGTATTTTTGATCGATTTATGAGAGTATCGAAGAGACTCTCAACTCTCGAGGAGAGATGATTGATGTTAGATGCGTATGAGCGCATCTTTTTATCATTCACCGCTGTAAGATGGTTGAGTTGGAGTAAAAATAAGGGACGAGTGAGTAATTACTCACAAGCGTCTATTTTTTCAACGCCTCATGCAACAATAAAATTCTAATATTTTCTTCTCTATTACAATTACAATTAAATTATTCCTTCTATCCGTGCACATGACTCCCGCTACCGTGTCTGCTCGAACTCCTATCTCTGGCGTATGCCCAGTGTCGAGGCGGTCGACATCCACCAAAGGACTTGGAACATGCTGGACAGGATTTCTTCCTCTCTGCATACGTCTGTTTCGTCAACTCTCTCTTCAAATCTTGACCTTTCATCCGTAAAGAGGTTCCTCGAAAGTTTGATAAATCTACAGTCGGCATACCAACTTCGTCTTTACACTCTTGGCATTTACTCTTGGATTCATGACACTCCACCACGCACGGCTCAGCAAATTTGACTAATTTTTCCTCGGCGAGTTTCTTAACGACGAGCCACTCGGCGCCGTCTCTCTCGCCATTTGCGGGTTCATCGCAAGCGTCGTAGTAGTGGTATAACGCACCATGTTCACTAGAAACTTGAAAACCGAATAAGGTCACCTCGTGACATCTAGATAACGCTATTATGATTCCGTATAAACCGCTCGTCGGCATAAAATTTAAAGAGTGCGCCATGTGTTCGACAAACCCTTGATCAAATGCAGCCATTTTAATGGATTTGTCACCTTTCCTTGTTTTAATAAACGCAGATAACGAAGCGTGCGAACGCATATGAACTAACAACAACTCTTTCCCTTCTCTGAATGCCCAATTTTGGGTGTTCGTAATTCTATACGTGGTTTTCGATCCGGCGTGTGCTTCCAATCCACCTTTTGTTGGTGCCGAGTTGAAGCGAAACACCGCGTCGTGTTCGTCGATAAACTTCCCGTTTTCGTAGTTCAACAAGATTCCAGACGATCCAACTACAGCACATTTATCATGAACCTCTCCAACCGCATCGTTTTGCGGCATAATCGAAAGCAACTCTTGGTCCACTGGGCCTAACACTCGATGTCCTTTATCCGCATCCTTCTCCTTTCCGGGCAAAGTCACCTCGATATTCTTCCTCTTACCAGTGACTTTCTTGCTCATCGTAATTGACCCGGCAAAACCTAACCCTTTCTCAATCTTTGCTTTGATGTGTTTACCTTTCAAAGTATACGGCTTTTCGCACTGGTTGCCATGCCAAAGTTTCGCGCATAAACACGTTCGTGTGGCCTTTTGACAGATGCCTTTCGGGTGGTGACAAGCGGTCGCATCGTCCGGGTCGCACGAGAATGACGACGAGGATTCACTATTGATACTATTCTTGCTGCTGCTACTGCTATCATCTATGCTTATAACCATATCATCATTCGTATTTCTATGGGTCGGCTTGTCTCGTGTTTCTTCCTCCTCCTCTTTACTATTATTAGGGGTATCTTCGTTCTCATCAATATCCTCCTCTTCGTGATTCCCCGTTGTCCAGGCAGAAGAAGAAGAAGAGAACCACGAAGATGAGGATGAACTCGAAGAAGAACTCTGACTCGCCGCTAAGTTTGGAAGTTGTTGAACGCGATGATGATGATGATGATGATAATGATGATGACCATGATGATGATAATGCTGATTAGAAGATGCGCTTTGGGGGGTTGAAATCATAAACGCAATGTACCCCATAAACATGGACAAAGCAGCGACGACGAGTAATCTCCTCTTAGGCTTAGATTGCGGAATCGCTATCAAGGATGCCGAAGATGCCGATGATAATGCCATGATGATATTGAGAGAGAGAGGGAGAGAGAGAGAGACGAGAGAGAGAGGGAGAGAGAGAGAGAGAGGAAGGAAGGAAGGAACAAAAAGTCTCTGTACTCTAAAGACTTCCAAAAATGAACCAGAATCGAGAATGAAATTTTAGGTTTCACAACAATCTTATTATTTGATACATGTATGAAGGTATGGCTACACCTGTAGGAACAACAAAAATGCGACTACTAAAACAACAAAAACAACAAACAATAAAACGTGTATGTGTTTATTCGTCCTCGTCAATCTCGGCTTTTAACACCACGCACGATCGATCCAAGATGGTAAACCTGTTCGATCTTAATTGCGGACGGACCAAAGCTTCAGCGGTGAACTTATCTTGATCGGAGATATCGTCAGCACTGATGAAGTCAAACGGCGTTTCGAGAGAGGTGTCTAGAACACATTTCCAGTGTAATCCACGTGGTAACTCGGGTAAAGTGACCAACGCGCTCTCGTAGTTGGCGTTAAATGCAACATAAAACTTTTCTGGGTCTTCTGGGGTGTTCGCGGAAATGGTGTACGCTATAAATCGACTGGTTTCGTCCCAATCTGGTTCATGCGGTTTGATGCCATGCCATTGACAGTTAGCATCGGTTGGGAAGTCCGGTAAGCGGAAGGCACCGTGTTGAGCGCGAAATTGAGCCATTTCCGAGCAAAATCGTTTTAAACCATCGCCAGAGAGTGGGTCTAACGCTTGGTCCCAATCGATATAGTTTAAGTAGTTGTCGTGACAGTACGTGTTATTGTTGCCATTTTTGGTGTGACCGTACTCGTCACCCATGGTAATCATTGGGACTCCTTGGGAAAGAAACAGCGCGCAGAAAAAATTACGCATTTGTCGTTCGCGCAACGCGATGACGTGCTTATTCGTACTCGGTCCGTCCACTTCCGGACCGCCGGCGCAGTTCCAGGAAATGTTGTGATTTTCTCCGTCGTTGTTGTCTTCTCCATTGAAAAAGTTGTTCTTTTCGTTGTAGGAAACCAAATCGCGCAAGGTGAATCCATCATGACAGGTGACAAAATTGATCGAGTTTTTCGGTTTTCGTCCCGAGGCGTGGTAAATGTCCGGGGAACCACACAAACGAGAGGCCATGGCACCAACAAATCCATCAGAGCCTTTGATGAAGTTTCTCACATCGTCTCTAAACTTGCCATTCCATTCAGCCCAGACACCGTAGTGTGGGAACGTGCCAACTTGGTACAGTCCTCCGGCATCCCAGGCTTCGGCGATTAATTTGACGTTTCGTAAAATTGGGTCGTTAGAAATCGCGCGCAACACGGGTGGATCTTCCAAATTCGTTCCGATTGGAATCTTCTGTAACGGATTCTTTGGAATCGGGTTGCCGTCTTGGTCGTAAAGCACCTCCTCTTCGTCAAAAAGCACCTCCTCTTGGTCGTAAAGCACCTCCTCTTGCATGCCGTTCTCCGCAATAGAAGAAGCAAAGTTGTCGTTCACGCTGTTTGGTTGCGTGCTAGCTAATAAACTGAACTCTTCCACCGCTGGTTCTTCCTCGCCTTTATAATACGATGCTTCTCTCGTCAAAATGCTCGCTAAATCGAACCGAAACCCGTCGACGTGGTATTCCTCCACGAAATGTTTCAACGAATCGACGATTAAATCTGCCACCATAGGGTGATTGCAGTTCAGTGTGTTTCCACAGCCGGAATAGTTGTAAAACTCTCCCGTTGGAGCAGTCATGTAAAAGCTTCTGTTGTCCACGCCTCTAAAAGAAAGCGTCAATCCTTTTTCGTTCCCTTCCGCGGTGTGATTAAACACGACGTCCAAAATAACCTCAATATCGTTCCTGTGACACTCTCGAACTAACTTTTTAAACTCATCGTTACTCTTTCGTCCACAATCAGCTTCGCCTACCTTCGCGTATTTCGTCATTGGCGTGAAAAAATTCACGGTGGAATACCCCCAAAAATTTCTTCTCAACTCGCCGCTTTCTGGATTCCGCTTGTTCTCATCGGAATATTCCAACTCGTTAAACTCGTGAATCGGAAGTAACTCTATGCAATTCACGCCAATTGATTTCAAATACGGGAGCTTCTCGATCATATCCTCGTATGTACGTCCAACACCTCTAACATGACCTTCGTAAATGGTCAAATCGGCGAGATCGTACTTCGGCGACTCGACGCCTTCCCAATTGAACGTATTCTCGGAACTATACAAAGCTGGGACCCCGCTCGCGTATTGCGGCCAGTTCCGTTCCAAATCAGTTTCTGCTAGTTTATTTGTTTCCCCGTAGCCTTCGCGATTGCAACACACGTGCTTCGCGTACGGATCCAACACAACTTTGTTGAAATCAAACCCGTGCCCCGGTAACTTTGGACCATTCACTCTATACCCATACAAACACTTCTCGGACAAATTCGGGACTTCCACGTGCCAAATCACCGCTTCATCCTTCGTTCTTTCCGTTCTAAAGCCGCTTTCCGGGTCTAAATCAATCTCAGCCGTTATTTTCCCATTTTTAAAGTCTTCCTCGGAATACAAAACCAAGGTCACACTCGTCGCATTTTGCGTCCGAAGCGCAAAGTTCACGCTTTCGTTTTCCAACCGAGTTGCACCCAACGGAGACGGTTGCCCACATGTCGGTTGCCCTTCGTTTAAAGAAGTTTCCGTGATTGGTCGGAGTTTACTCGATTTCTTTTTTTTCTTTTTCGTAATATAAGGTGTTGCTTGTGCTGCTGGTTTCTTCATCTTCCGCGCAAGAGTAGGAGTAGGAGTAGGAGTAGGAGTGGTTGCAACTGTTGAAGGAGCAGACGAAAGAACGTCTCGAGGAGCCTGCGCTGGTGCGGGTGTTGGTGGTGGCATTTCGCCCCCGATCGCAGCTGGATTATTTGGATCGCCAAACTTCGTCTTTCTCTTCGGCGGCGGAGGATCCGCCACGTTCTCCGCGCGGGCAGAAGAGCGCGTTCTCCGACCTCTCGTACCATCTCCCAGAGCGCTTTTTGGATAAAAATGATTTGGAGCAATCTTCCGCGTTCGGGTACCGGTAGAAACGCCGAGCGATTGCATCGAAGCGCTCATCGTCGGAACCATCTTCTCTTTTACTCAACTCCGCGAGTCGCTCTCGCGGAGTTGAGTCTCTCTCACTCTCGGAAGAAAACCACACCAAAGCGCAACGGGAAACGTTTGCGTAACGTCCGAGAATTTTTAGAGATTAGTATTCGTTATATAGGTGAAAAACCGGTCCCTTGAATTATTCCTTGGACTAAAAAATAATGTCGATGACGAAAAAGACACATTTTTGGCCACTCGATTGGACGACTTGGACTTTTAACGACTTGGGCGAGATGATGGCAAAAACAAAAACAGAACAAAAGAGGAAGAAGAAGAAGAAGAAGAAGAAGAAGAAGAAGAAGAAGAAATACGCCGCCGCGCGTACTATCCATTCATTTATGAAAAACTTCAGTTAAGATCGACATTAGAATTACACAGATTTCATCGTTCTAGCCATCCTAACCGCGGCACGAATCGCATTCCCAGCGTACGCGACTCTCGTTTCCGCCTGCTCTGCGGTCGCCCCCGGCCCGATAATACCCATACCAACCGGCTTGCGATATTCCAACTCCAACTGCTTAAAAATCAACGAACATGTGTTCCCCATCTCCTCGCCGTGTAACGTCGAGCCTTTTTCTATGTATCCTAAAACACATGCCGCGTCTAACGAGTCGTCCATGAGCATGTTTTCTAATATTAACGGCGCTTCGTATGTGCCCGGGACAAAGACAACTTTGGTGATTTCGGCATTCATGGCCAACGCTGAGAGGCGAGCGTCTTCAAGCATGCGGTTCATGAGTTGATCGTGGAATTCACCTGTGATAGAAAAAGAGAGAAGAAATAAAGTTGGTTTATTATTTAAGGTAACGGAGAAGCAGTTAAAAAGCTCGAGCGCGTGTGTGCCTCTTTCTTTGCTTTTTAGATAAAGTTCTTAGATAAAGGACAAAAACTCGTACCTATGACTACCCCAAGCTTAACCTTCGCGTCTTCGTTCACATCCCCGACGTGTGAAATACCACAATTCGTCCATTTAGATTGCTCTTCTTCGGTTTCGTGCGCGAACGTTACTTTCCCTGGACTATGAAACTGGTACGTTTCCTGTATCTTAGCCGGTTCATTTGATGATGATGATGATGCACGAATTCTCAACTTTGTTTTTCTGGTACTACTAACATCAGATGATACTTGTTGTTGTTCTTGTCGTCGTCGTCGAAAACACGCGGAATACGTGGTGCTCAATGATGTCGAAGTCGCGGCGAACATATCGTCGTCGTCGTCGTCGTTCGTTTTTCGAGGCGGTGCGGCTGAACTCTAGGTTCGCTCTCTTCTTCAACGAGTGACCACTTTTTGAGTCCAACATTGCGTGTCCTCTTTTTCTTAAAATTTATTGTAAAACACTTTATATTCATAAAATCCTAAACCCTAAGGGTCGACTGTACTTAATTAGGATTATTTCTAAAGTCTCTCGATACTCTTCAGTATTCTTCTTACTGACGAACTTTTCAACGTTGATGACGAGCTAAGAGCTGTGTAGCCGAGCGCGAAGTACCCGCCGAACAACATCATTTTCCGCGTTCACGCGCGGAAAAAATTGCTCGGCATTGATGAACGCCCCTTGATACCATTCCAATCTCGGCGGACGCTACGCGGCTTTTCTGAAGCGTTCTTTTTTTTGTCAGCTAACACGAAAGAAAATGAAGCGACCTCGCCTTCTCTCTTCCACCGCTGCAGCTGTCACCGCGCGTGTTGGCAGAGGAGGTGGAAATGAGAAGGGTTTTGAAGCGGCCTCGGCGGCAGCTCTCAGCGCTTCTTCTTCTTCTTTTTCTCTGCGTCATCAACAACAACAGAAGAAAGAGGTTGTTGGGGAAAAAAGCGATGTTGATGGAATGGAAAGTATCGGTGCGTGTATGACGATAGGAAGAAGAAGAAGGGATGACTACTGGAAGAAGAGAGTGGAGAGGAACATTATTCCATGGCGTGGATTCGCGGCATCGTCTTCGTCCTCTTTCTCTCCACCAAATAACGAGAACAATAACAAAAAAGTAGATTTTGCACCATCCGAAACAACAACAACAACACAAACGACAAGGACGATGTTGATGACACAAAGGGGAAACAACCCATACATTGAACTGGCCCGTTTAGATAAGCCCATAGGCATATACTTACTTGCCTATCCGTCTTTATGGTCAATTTTACTCTCTTCTTCGACGGCTACGATACCACCATCAACAGAAAAAATAGCCACCATGACAGCCTTGTTCTCCACCGGCGCCGTGTTGCTTCGAGGCGCTGGGTGTACCATTAACGACATTTGGGATAGAAAAGTAGACGCTAAAGTGGAGAGAACGAAAAATAGACCGATAGCATCTGGAAGAATAACGGTACCGAACGCGGTGGCGTTTTTAGGCGCGCAGTTAGGATTAGGAAGCGTTGTTTTATACCAGTTAGATTTCAACACGCAGATTTTGGGCTTGATGTCTTTACCGTTAGTGGCCACGTATCCGTTGATGAAACGCGTGACGAACTTACCGCAATTATTTCTTGGCTTTACCTTCAATTGGGGCGCGTTAATGGGCTGGACCGCAATCACTGGGGGTGTTTTAGAAGCCCCAGCTTTGGCATTATACGGAAGCGGTGTGTGTTGGACGATGGTGTACGACACGATTTACGCACACCAAGACATCGAAGACGATAAGAAAATTGGCATCAAGTCCTCCGCAAGATTGTTCGAGAAGAATACGAAAGCTGTTTTGTCCACTTGTGGTGTTGGAGCAATCTCTGGGTTGCTGGCCAGTGGGTATTTAGCGGGCGTGCATTGGACGTTTTACCCGTTACTTGTGTCCACTGCTGGGACGCATTTGTTTTGGCAAATATATACTGTCGATTTGAAGAATAGAAAAGATTGCGGGGATAAGTTCAGAAGCAATCAAACGTATGGAGGTTTAGTCTTAAGTAGTATTCTAGCCGCAAAAGTTGCCGAGCATGTTTTGTAATGTACTAATAACAGTCCAGTACAGTGGTACCTAGGTAGTAGTTGGAGTTAGTAGTAAGTTGTTAAAACATGCTATTGATTTCATTTATTTTTCCCTCGTCACCGCTCACTAAATACGCCAACTTTGCCTCGCTTAACTTTCCAGCTTGCTGCAAACTTTCACCGCCTTTGTCGAATTCAAGCCTGCGAATCTCGTGCGCCCACTTTGCGGTGGCCATAATCTTTGCAGCATTACTGTTATCATTAAACTTCAACAAAAAGTGCGAGAGGTGTTCCGAAAACTCGTCTGGGAGTTCTCTGAGCATAGCAGAAACTCTTCCGGACGACGACGATGAATCACTTGTCGATGAAAAAATCTTCTCAAAAACGTAAAATGCAAACCCGTTTTCGTTGAATGGTGAAGCGTCTTCTGCTGTCAAAGTTCGCATGTAGTGATACAATCGCGGTTTACCACCTTCCGCATCGCAAAAGGTGAACAGTTCGTCGTAGCCAAAGTGAGATTCGCACGTCGCGGCTACGTTCTCTGCCGGACACACGTGTGCACGAGCGCAAAGAAGCAATGTCGGCAATATCAACATGCGATCACTCTTATACTCCATCAAAGATCGTTCCGTTCTCGCGTAAAGAACGTTAGATGCTGAAGCGTCGAGTAAAGGTTGCGCCAACGTAAATAATGGGAGACCAACGTCCAATCTCTTCCTTGCATTGAACACATCGATGGAGAATTTTGAAATCGTTCGCATGCACTCCCTCGCGCTCGCGTGCGACGTCCAGTTTTCTTCAACTGAAACTCTTTGCGCCGGGTACAAATCCGACCAGCATCGTCTGTATTCATTGGAACACTCGAGCGCAATAGACACGATTCTTGCCGCTTGATTTATGCACTCGTACTCCACGTCGTCGGCTAATCGCTCCGTTTGCTGCGAAGCTTCTTTGATTTTCTGTTCAACAACGGCGCGAGTCGCGTTCCAAAAGACTTTTGAAAAGAACGACGAACGGCTGAAAAAGATATCGTCGATATCGATAGCATCATCGCGAACGAGACGCGTCAGCGTGTTGTCAACTTTTACTATTTCTTTTCCG
>Ga0163111_10001029_pt1 | contig 16905 bp, 4 predicted proteins | sample CRUFie1St18metaG_FD_109645 | JGI IMG/M metagenome (GOLD analysis project Ga0163111, IMG submission 109645) | Marine microbial communities from the Costa Rica Dome - CRUD Field 142mm St18 metaG | ecosystem: Environmental > Aquatic > Marine > Oceanic > Photic zone | place: Costa Rica: the Eastern...
ACTAATAACTACAATACTTTTTTAAATCTTAAACCAGCAGAAGAGGGCACTCTAACTGAGGCTCAAAGAACTGAGATGAAAGATATTTACAGAGAGTTTTATAGAACATATCACGATAGAGAACTACATTCATATAATGAGGATATTCCAATTGGATGTCCAGTTATTTTAGATGGTGTACCTTCTTTCGATGATGTTTGGGATGAAGCTAACTTTGTTTGGGATGACGCGGTAGATGCAAATGCAAACTTAAGAGTAACTTGGGATAACTGGTGGAAGAAGTGGGTTTATGAAATTGAATGGTTAATTGATGGACCTAATGGTTTACACCAGGAATATAGAGGCCCGATCGATGACTATAAACAACTACCACTTAGTTTACCTTATGTAGGTTCATATACTGTAGAGATGAGAACATACGACTTATTTGGTCACATGTCTTTCTATAAAACAGCGGACTTATTTGAAGTTAAATTAAAAGACTTAGAATTATATGGTATCTATAAGTGGTTAGATGTAGATGGAGATAACGTTCCATCCACATGGGATTCTAAAAAGATAGAGTGGAACAAGACTGGAGGTTACTGGGAGTTCCCACAAGATAACGAAACTAAAGTAGATGAAAGTATTGCAACTATGTACTTAACCTTAGACAGGGCTAATTATATACATGATACTGAGCAAGGAGTTAGATTCTCTACTGTTAGAAGATACCAAGATGTATATTCAGATACTGGATATTCAGAAACTACTGGACCGTATACTTATGACGAGTCTACTTTTAGATGGAAAGATACAAACCACTTATGGTGGAATGCAATGAGAGTTGGACCAGATTTAGCATCATCTTTTAAAATTGACTGGATTGAGTATGGGGATATTTTAAGAATTTCATATACAGATCCAACAACAGGTATTACTACATTTGGTGAACATACTATTACTACTCAAACACCGGTTAATGCTGCTGATTTTGCAGGATGGCAAGCTGTTGTTGCAGATATAAATACAAGTGAAGATCCTATCATAAATAAATTTAATTACAATCCTGTATTTGAGGATTTTGATGATGGAGGTGCAATACTAGATAAATTTCACCATATACTATGTGTAGGAAAGGAATATTCAAGAACTTATGATTTTGATACGGTAGAAATTGTGAAGGCAAATCTTGCTGGAAACGGAGCTGTTAGCGGTTTCATTCATCAAAAATCTTACAACCCTACATGGGATGACACGAAAGTGTTTAAACATCATGCAACGGTCGATAGATCGACGCATGTAACTATATCAACTGATATTTCTAAGTTTCCTGGAGCTAAAAATCCAATATGGACTATTACGAATCTAAGTAACCCAGAAATCAATGATATATACTATAATAATATGTGGCTAACGTACATTTTTAAGGAGCCGGGAGACTACTCTATTCAACTTGAAGCGGAAGATACATATAACAACAAAAACGTCATAAGACGTAACATGATAAAAGTAAAATAAACTAAAATGGCAAACATTACAGAAATTTTGGGTACCGACTCGGTATCGTCTTCAAGACCAACTATTAACAGTAACTTTGAGTTGTTAAACGACGAGTTAGCTTCTGTGATTGCTCTATTAAATCCTACTACTACGGTATTAAGTGGATTAAGTAGTGCAACTATGGCTTCATTAACTATTAATGATGGTGGAAATCTTTTAGTTGTGGGTAACACAGGTTTAACGCTTAGCACAACGGCAACGTTTGCTGAGAGCGTTTCACTAGGTGGTAGAATTGCTAAGTCTGGTGTTATAGGAACTGCTTCAGCTCCTGCATCTAACTTACAACCATCTGAAATCACAAAAGGTTCTTACTTTATTAATGCTGGATTTACAATTCCAACTGCAGTTGATGGAACTGAGGTAACTCTAATCAATGTTGCAAATGCTCCTTCGGCTATTACTGCTGGAGCTGGTGCAGCTTTAGGTGCTACTTCTATAGAATTAGCTGACCTTAACTCAACGATAACGTTAAGATGTTTTGAAAACAAATGGTATATTATAGCTCAATACGCTTGTACTATATCTTAAATTAATTAAACTGAAACCAAATAGATGGCAACTCCTTTAGTTAGAATACCACAGCCACAAGGTGGCACGATGTATGCTTTTGCTTCGTCAGCAAGAGATATGACTAGGGCGTTTAACAGTTCTGATCTAAATTTTGAGTTTAGTAAATTCGCTTTACTAGACTTACCAGATTTTACAGATTCTGTGAACGGCTCTAATACTATTGACTTTGAATTGAATTTAAAGCAAGCATCAGGACAGGCTTATGTAGCTGGACAACCCAATGTAGATTGGGCACAGACTTTCCAGAACTATGCCTTAAATATGGAAGAACTTCTACTTCAGGATGATGACTACGATCCAATTATTTTAGCATCTGATGCTGAAAAGATTTTCTTTAAGTGGTTATCTGCATTAGGCGCGATTGACTTTAGACCTACAGATTCAAATGAATCTTCAGTCGGAGCTTACGCTGAGAATGACAGTGCAATTCTAGGAGGTTCGAACTACGATAAAGTAGTTAAGTATTTAGGTAGCATCGATGCAGAGAATGATGTGGCTTACCAAGGTAATACATATCACGAAGTCTACATTAATGTACCTACGTCTGTTGGTAATACTCCTCTGGTTCTATTTAGACCATACGACTATAACACATCAAATAACAAACTTTATTTAGACGTAAATAATACAAACATTGAGGGTAGAGAGGGACAAACCCACCCAGATCCAAATATCGATCTTTTACCAGTTGTAGATGCCTGGACTCAACAGTCAGGAGCTTATTATGATATTACAACAAATGGTACAAATTCTGTAGGTATTGATTGGGACCCACTATCTTATACAGGAATTCAAAATAACCCGGATGTAAAGTCTCTATTAGACTTTGCAAAGACTGGCCAACAATTTAGATTTAACGCCGTTTTAGTTTACTACGATTTATATAGTCAGTCAGTTCCGGCAAACAGATCTACCAACCTATATGGTATCTTAATCTTAGATGATATTCTAGATGCTTATGGACCTGGTACAAAAATCCACGAACAAATTAAATTTAAGCCTAATGAAGTTACTGGTCTAAATGGTAACGCATATTCATTAAAGTTAAATCTTAAATTTAATTCATCTCTAGATAATGTAGGTGTTGAGACAAGTGTAAATGACTTTACTACTTTCTCGATGGACCTTTTCATGGATACGACTACAGCCTTAGAAAATGCAACAGACTTATTATTACAGACTAATAATAGATATGCGAAAGTTACAGAGAGATTAGATAGTCTAGAGAATATAATTCTAGGAACTGCAAAGGCTGCAGAATTAGAAACTAGAATTAAAGAATTAGAAGATGACTTTACAGCATCTTCATTACAGTTACAAGATTCATCAGCTTTGCTAGATCTTGTAAATAATGCGCATGCTAAAATCAATCAGTTAATTGACGGTACAATTCCAGTAGAATTACAATATAATACAGATGTAATTTTTGCAGGAAAGGGAACTACAGTTGATAAATCAATTGCTGGTAAAATCAAGGTAAATAATACAGTTGAGGGTTATGTGATTGCAGATATATTTAGATGGGATATTCAATCAGGTGTAATTGTAGACCAATTATCTACAAGTAACCTATTTGAACCTAACACAGCTGGTCAATATGGTGTATGGACTAAGTTAGTACCTTTCTCTAATAGATTAAGTTTAAAGAACATCACGGACTCTGGGGTGTTCAATGGAGACTTGAATATATACATTGATGATTCTACTAACGGATGGTCGAAAGGTCAGATCTTTAGAGTCGCATTAGACAATATAGACATTAACGGAAACAATATAAAAATTTGGACGAGTACTTCTACAGGATTCAATCAAGCAGTTGCTAATATCACGCCAGGGCAGTTGATTACAACAACTCCTTACATTGAGGTTGTATGTATGGACCCATCCAATTATGTATTTGAAGCAGATATTTTAAGATAATATGAACACAAACAACTCTATTTCCAACTCACTAAAAAGGCTCCTAGAGCTTAATACTAATTCATTAAAAACTTTTGAAAGAATTAATGAGGCAGTAACTACTGAGCAGAAAAGTATTCCATTAGAGATACTTACTGACGAGGGTACTAAAATAGTATCTATACCTGGATTTGGCTTTATGCAAAAAGAGTTGCAGAGATTAGATACTAATCTTAAGGCGCTAACTGGTTTAGGTAAAGGTACAACTAAGATTAAACTACCAGATGGAACTTTTCAAAATATTATCACATCTGCTCTTAAGAGTCCAGCAAATGATTTCACTGCGGTAGCAAGACCGACTAACTTCTCGACTGCTCCAAACTATTTTGCTGAAGACTTTTTAAACCCAATGCTTAAAACTTCTTTTGATGTAAGTGGTCAGATTCCAAATGACACTGAAAGAGTTTTAGTAAAAAGAATTATCTTTGATTCTTCAAATCAAACTGCAGTAGACTGGTTTAATGAAAATTATAGAAACCAAGAGAACATAGATTATTTAACTGCTATTAGAGATGTAGTAAATAATAACATTGCATATATTGTTGATGAAGAATTAAGAGACATGCCATATAGAACTGGCCAGTATACTGGAAAGTTTGATGTCCTATCAATCTCAGACTCACAAAGAGAAGTTTTAGTTGATGGTGTAACTAAAAAGACAGCAATTAAATTATACACTTTAGACAAGTTAACTTACTCTGATAAATCAAAAGATTTAGATCAGACTGAATTGTTACGCGTAGGTGATGAATTGATGGTCGCTGGTGGCGCTAAAAACACAAGATATGTAATTGACAAGCTGGACTCTTCAACTAGACAGGTTGAGCTTAGATTAATTGAGGGCTATGAACCAATTAAGATTGGAGCTAATGTACTTGGTATCTATAAGAATGAAGATAACAATCTACAAATTGAAGTTCCATGTGGATTCAACGAGAGAGTCTTAATGTTTATGAAGGCTATCGATGCTGATTCTAAACTATTAGCAGAAAACTGGTCTCCAGGTGTTGGTTATTATACAAACGAATTAACTCTTACTCAAGAGGACGGTGTAAAAATTACACTAGCTGAGTACTATAAAGAGAATGTAGCTGATTTCAGTAGAATGATTGATGCATTAAAAGTAGACTCAATTCCTCCTGCTGCAATTGGTGTAACTCCGGATGCTCCAGTTTTAGATTCAGAAAACTTTAAAGTAGTTCAGATAAATACCCACTTAAGTGCAAATGATGCTAAGGGTAAGATTACAAAATTATCTGCTGATAAAATTACAGTTGATGAAGCAGTTAAGAAATTAGATTCTACAATTGCTAAAAAGCGTGGAGAAATTGCTACTAAGAAATATGAGTCTGCAGTACAAAGAGATAAAGATAAATCAGAGTTAAACTCTCTTATAGAAGAAAGAACTTCTGAGGCTAAAATGTTTAGTTCTATTGTAAATCAGATCCAGAGTGTTTCTGCAGATACTAACGTTAAAAATATTACTCCTAAATACAGAATTAGAGGTTTCTGGGCAATCCCAGCAGCAAAAAAAGTTGCAGATACTGCAGATCAAAATGTTGTACAATTTATTGTTGCATATAGATACCTATCAACTTCTGGTAAATCAGGAGAGGCTGCTCAACTTAAATTTAAAGAAGATGGTAGAGAGAAAACAGCAGTATTCTCAAACTGGATTGAAAAGAAAACAAAAGTAAGACCAAGAGCTAAGTCGATTGCACCAGATGGTTCAGTTTCTACTAAGTTTACATGGCAACCATCAAAGGTTGAAGATGGTCAAGAGATTAACTTTAACCAATTGGATATTCCAATTAGTCAAGGTGAGACTGTAGAGATTAGAATTAAGTCTATCTCTGAAGCTGGTTATCCTCAGAATCCTATTATCTCTGATTGGTCAGAGTCGATGACAGTTGCTTTCCCAGAAGCAGAAATTGATACGGCAGATATTGCTGCTACAGTTGAAGCTAACTTAGCTGAATTAGCTAGAGTAAGAATGAACGAAGAGTTAACTGCTCAAGGTATTTACACTCACGTTGATGATTCATTTACTGCTAACGAAAACTATTATGCACACAATGCTACTAATATTGCATCTGGATTCTTAACAGGAGAACAAAAACCAATTTCTGTATATGACAAAATTGCAGAACTAGAAGCTATGATTGCCGGACTTAAAGGTGAGGTTGAAGCTGAAGTTGGTGAATTGGTTGTTAAGATTGTAGACGAAGATGGTACTGTAACAAATATTGCTAAAGACCAAACAGTTCAATTGTTTGCTGGTTATTATGTAAATGAAGTTGCAGATCTTACAATCAGAAAGGGACATATTGTAAACAAAACATTTAATCTAGTATTAGAAAATAGTAAAGCTACTAAATTAGAATTAGTTTCTAAACTAGTTGGTGATAGAAGCAAAGCTGCTTATAGATCTTCTACAGGTGGTTCAACTGAATCTACAAACGGATTTGGTTTAGCGTCCAATGACGCTGGAGGTCAAGCGCCTGATAGAAAAATAGAGAATGATACTTACTATTTAACTGAAGGTAAATATGATTTAGCTCCTATTCAATATCAAAACGTAGACCCAGCTTCTGATTCTCCTAATGTTCCTAACGCACCTACAACTTTAGGAGATGCTCCATATCAGTCGATGCAAAGAAGAGGGCAGTTCATTTATAGTAGATATATGGATATTGCAAATCAAAATCCACACTATATAGTTGAGCCGCTTGAAACAGCAACACTTCCTTACGATATTAGTGACTATGAACATCAATTAAGTTATGACTCTGCTTATTCTGTAACAAACGGTGCAAATGATTTTATTTGGGCAGGTTCATTCGGTGATTTAACTGGAGCTTGGGACGTTAGTAAAGTAGATACTACAAGTGTAAGTGATATTACTCTTTATGGATATAACAGAGGTTTATATCTACATAAAGACCACCCATTATTAGAAAATGTATGGGAAGATGCTGCAGCCAACCCGAACGGTTTAGATTTAGCTGCTGTAAAGAACAGTGCTATTTTCTCAATGCCTAAAACTGCAACACAGGCTTTTGGAGCTACGCTATTTAGTTTCTTTGGATATAATTCAGCTTTAGCAAGTGCTAGTATTGGAAATAAACAACAAACTGCATTCCACGACGGTTCCGGTTTATCGATGGTAACTCCTGGAGGTGATTTAGATAGACCTATTAAAATGTCATTCGAAGAAAATGACCAATACTTATTAGGTGGTAGATCTTGCGGTGCGTTCTTATATATGAACCCGATTAACTTAGAAACATTAAAGGTTGGTGGCGATACTAGAAGAAGTAAAAAAGAAATAAAACCTAAAAAAGATAATTCGTCTAATGCGGTTTCTGTTGAGGTTGTATTCCAATATAGAATGACAGACTACTTTGGTAACAACGAAGAACTAGATACTGGTAGAATTGGAGGATTTGCTAGATTGGCCTACAACAACCTGACTTATACTAAGAAAATTGGTTTTGATATTTTCGACAAATTTGGTGAACAATTCTCTTTTGACTTAGAGGTGTTTGCTAAGTACAGCCCAAAAGGTAAAAACAGAAACTCTATTAAAGCTGCACAGTTGACTAGAGATGTCGTAAGTAACCCAGTTGACTCATGGTATACACAAGTTGGTACCGGTACTGGCCGTAGAAATATTCTGCAATAATCCTTCATTTAGTTAGATAATAATCTTGATATATAATAGAGACGGAAATGTCTCTAGAATAAGATTTAAAACTGAATGGCACAAATTACATTTCACGGAATTTTAAGACCTTCATCTGCAAACGCATTTTTAAATGGGCCTGCGGATAAAGCCAACTTAGGCACTCCCGATACGGTATTATATTACAATTCGAATAGTCCAGTAGCGCCTAACGACATTCTATATACCGACCCGGCATATACGTCTCCATATAACGGAGGTGGCGGTAATGAGTTTTTTTACACAGCAGACGATTCAAATGATACTGGGCCAACAAACAAGGTTGTTGAAATAACTGGTATACCCGGAGGTGGATATGTAACAGGTGAGGTTAAATCTGTAGATGTAGGTCCAACATACACTGTAGAGTTTCAAGATATGAGTAGTAATCCGATTGCTACCATTGATGAGAATGCGCCTTTTAAGATAGTAATTGCAGAGACTGGGGCACCTTCAATGAAACCTATTCTACAAGCCGGCGGTCCTGCAACTGCGGCTGATTTTGATTCATGGCCATTCAATACAAATAACTCCGGAGGTGTTGGTAATACATCTGAAGACTTAGAATTAAATTTTCCACTCAGTGGAAGCCCGATACAGATTAACCTGAATACCGCTGAGGACTTCTCAACAGAAGGTAATGAGACTTTTACAGTTCAACTAACAGATGGCACGCTAGCGTCTATTGCGATAGTTGATACATCAACGGCGACGACAACAACGACAACTAGTTCAACAACGACGACAACGACGACAACACAGGCGCCTAACCAACCGCCAATTTTAGATACTCCAAATGCATCTACAGATGATGTAACACAAAATGGCCAGGGAACAGACTTTGTAATAATAGATCTTTCACAACATACACAAGACCCAGAGGGAGATGGTATGACATGGAAGATTGTATCTAACGTAGCAAATGGTACATTAAGAGATAATGCAACGCCTGGTGTAGATATAACAACATTCCCACATACATTAGGGACAGACTCTAATGGAGATAACTATAAAGTTATATACAGGCCTGGTAATACAGGTGCTCCTTCTACAGCTACATTTACATGGACTGCAGAAGATGGCACTAACACATATCCAAACGGTGGTCAATCTGCTGTTGCGACTGCAACGGTTAATATTGTAATACCTGCAAACCAGCCTCCAACGGCTCCGACAATTGACTTATTTTTACCAGCTGATGGTACGACTAACTCTGGTATTGTTGAAAGAGTTGCAACAGACGACCCGACACAAACACTAACTTTCGAATGGGTATCTGACCAAACAGGCGCAACTGTAATTGGTAGTCCTGTTTTAAACCATGGTACTCTTCAACAATTAGGCTCTGGTCAAACTTTTGAATATACACAAACCACAGGCTTAAACATACCACCAAACGGCTCTGCTTTAACCGATACTTTTTACTATAAAGTAACAGATGATGGAACTCCACCTTTATCTACTGTAGTCCAAGTAAATGTTAACAACACTGTTCCTGGTAATAATCCACCTCAATGGGACGTAGGTGCACCAGGAAGTGCTATTAATATTGTAGCAGGTAGTCCACAAACATATTCAGCAGAGGCTTCAGATCCAGATGGACATACACTTACATTTACTGTAACGTCGTCAAACCCTTCAGTGTTAACAGGAACATATAATGAGGTTTCAGAGGAATTAACAGTTAATGCATCACAAGCAGGTGCAGGTAGTATTACGATTACAGCTAACGATGGTTATGCTGGTGGAACTGCATCAACGGTATTTCAATTTACAGCAAGTGCGACACAAGAGAGACCTCTTAAGTGGTCTACTTTTTCAAACTCAGATACTGCGGCATGTAATTTAACTAGAACAGGTAACTTGTCCGTTCCAAGTGGTACCAAGTTTTATTCGACCGGTTCTCTAGGAACAGACTTTATAGAAGATATAGCAGTAGGAGACTATATTTATGACGATGACGACTTACAGCCTACAAGTGTTACTAAGCCTACAACCAACGGATATGAGTGGATGTCTATTGAAGGTTTTGATTCAAATGGAAATTTACAAGTAAAAGCGGTTAAACTTAATCTTGGCTCAGGTGTAATTGAACAAATATTAAGTTGTTCTGTTCAGAGTGGAGCGGCATGGCCAATAATTGTTGATTATGCAGAGAACTCAGTTAATTTCTGTGCAGGTCAGGTTGAAACTGGAGAGGCATGGCAAAACATAGCTGATGGTGCAACACTAACAGATGTTGTTGGGGCAGGTGGTCAATTATTCGCTTCAGAGTATTATGCCAACCAGTATACAAATAATGATGCTCCGTCAAATTATATACTAGCTTCTGGTATTTATAGAGAACAAGGTGACCCTACTACAGGCTCTTACATAAATACCTACTATTATCAAAGTGATTATGATGGTTCTTGGATAGGGTTTGATGTAAACAACCCTCTATATGATGCCGCATATCCAAACAGACACCAATGTACGCCTCCTATAAATTATGTAACTAGATCAGTACAGGTTTATTATTATTCTGCAGATCCTACTAATATATCTGCGGTATGTGATGCGATAGGAGCACAGTGGAATACTACATCTCAGGCTAATTTTGATTTAATTACAGTTTATTTTAGATGGGATTCTGCTAATGCTAACCAGACTCCAAGTCTATTAGAGGTAGCAAAAGCTAGTCCTCTAATTTTCGTTAGTTTAAATGCAGCAGAAGGTCAAAATTATTCTTCACTACAACCAAGTTCTGTTTTATTAGATGCAAATACTGGTGGGTTTGTACTGTGGGATAATGATAACTTTAGCGGATATTCGGGTAGTTACGGATGGTATGGGTTCGATACCGAAAATGTATTAGAGATAATGCAAAACACTTCTGTTTTAGGCGGATGTGGTGATGGTGTTGCAGGACCTCAAGCAGATTATCAGAGAACTAATTTATGGAGTCTTAGATCAGATATATTAGACGAAAATGGTAATGTTCAAGTTGCTCAATCAATCCAACTTGGAGTGGAGAGTAGTTCTAGAAGAAATATTTACTATGCATTTTATGCATGTGATGCTCAATTAGACCCTGGAGTACCAGGAGGACAGCCTTATTTCCCAGTATATATTGTCGATGCTATGGCAGACTACACGGAGTACACTCAGACTGGAGTATCATACGTTAATGACTTCATATTGTCGATGAGTACAAACCTAGGTGTAAGGTCTCAAATTAGACTTGCAACAGGAGAGTGTTTGACTTATACAAATTATATAGTTGCCACTAATCTAGAAGATGCTGTAAGCCAAATGCAAATAGCAATTGATTCTATTGGAAACGACGTAAATGCAAGGGCAGTTTCTATTAATGCAGTTGATTTAGGTTTAGGTAGCCAAGCGCAACTTACTTGGAGAAATATCGCTTCACCAAACGACGAGGCGTTAATATGTTACTCGTGTGAAACTCAATCACCAGGTTTATTCCACAACTGGGCTAATTATACTTTCCCAGCGATAGACAACGCTGAGGTTTTAGATAGAACTCAGCCTAACTTTGATTTAGAAGTAAATTATACACTAGATAATGTATCTAAACCTCTATTGAGAACAAACCCTAAATTATCGACTAATGCTAAGATAGTAGCTAATAGTTCAAACCAGATATTCTTGGAATCTATTGACGCAACTAAAGAGTTGGCATCTGTTGAGTATAAGAGATGGGCACTTAATCCAAGTGGAGACTACTCACAAGATTTATATAAATTCTATAAAAATAGTTTCACTCCAGCAGACTTAATGTATGCAACAAGAAAGGACTATTCAGATTTTACAGTACAAGATTCTTTTGATAAACAAATAGAAGAGGTGTATCATTACGGTACAACATATAACTATTCTAAACTTCATACTGAAGATTTTAGAATGTTAGCACCTATCTGGTTAGATAAAGATGTTCCTAAAAGATTTGTTGTATTTAGAGTAAACGATCCTGTGGGTGAACTGGATTTTGATACAAGAGGTACTTTTGACAACATACAAGATATTCTTAAGAACTCTAAAATTATTAAAACATTTGACTTAACTTCTGACTCTGCCCTAGGACAATATATTAGAGGTCATGTAAATGCAGAATCTTTCCCTAAGTCACCTGTTCAATTTAATTTTGAAAGAAGAGAAAAGAGTAACTTTAACGGGATTGATTTAGGAAGAGGTGGATTTACAAGCAAGGGTGAATATCTATATAAAGATTTTGTTAGAATGGATAGTCCGCTAATTGCTGCCAACGCTATGATAACAGATGGTTTTGAGAGAAACAAATTAGCATGTGCAAATCTACTTAATTTAGAATTCTTATTTGATGACAATGATGCATCTGATTATACTATTAACAGATACTTCGGACTATATGTAAATGATATTGACTCGGGTTATGGTAATATAAGTTCTACGGATAGTGGTAATATTATCTTTAAAAACTTAAACTCATATATTAACGAGTCTCAAGAATCTGCGATACCTTCGTTTAAACAGATTTCAACAACTCCTACTTTAGGTTATGTTAATGTAAGTGATGAATTCTATAAAATATCTTCTAGAGCTACATACGATGAGAGTTCTCTTAATGTAAGAGTAGAAGACGACACTAATAAAATTGCCTCTGAGATTAAGATTGCACCAAATGGTAACTCTATAGATGTTGTAAGAGAAGACTCACCAGGTTTTGATTTTGTTAAATTTACAGTAACTGACACTCCGGCAGTAAATGATAGGTTTACTATCTTTGAGTCTAGAGAGTCTGCATACGAAATCAAAATCTTAAGATTAATACCTAACGAAACTTGGGTTTTCAAAGTTAACGACGGTGGAACTACAGTAACATCGAATATTGTTATTCCAAATAATAGCGTTCAAGCTTTAGCTAGTTTAATAGGAGGTAATATAATAAATTATCCTAATATTTCTGTTACTAGTAACTGCGGACCAGGGGAACCATGCGATAGAATTTTTATTAATGAAATAAATGCATCGCTTGGAGATTTACAAGTTGAATTCTACCCTGCAGTTCCGGTAGCATCTAGTACTATTGCTAAAGTTACTCAACTACAATCTAGTGATACATTGTTTACTTTCTTTGCAGATAATACTTTATCTCCTGGTTTATATAGTGGTAATAAGTTTTCTTCTCAAGGAACACAAGTTGATATTGCCTTAGCAATTTCGGGCTGTGTTAATAATAATTCTAACAGATTTGACGCTATAATAGAAGAGGGAGCAGATAATTTTTATATTAAAAATAGAGTAAGTGGCTACAGGCTTTTACAGTCGGGGGTTTTAGTACCTAACCTAAATTCTATTGACTTCCTTGAGGGAACCAATAGAGATTTACAAACTACAAATAATCCAGATGGTTTACTTAAACTTTCAAGTACAGTAACTAACAACAATAAAGTGTACTACATGAATGGTGGTAACTCATTTGGTAAATCTGTTCTGGTAACTGAAGATTCTGTATCAGACGTTCAAATAGGAGATATGTTACCTACGTCTAATGCGGGACTATTCAATAAAATTATCGATATTGTTGATGACATAAAGACTCCTAAGACAATTTACAAGAGATTAATCTTAGATGAAAAGAATAGCATTGAAAGCGGTGAACAAAAAGTATACGCTGAAAATGTAGCTAGAATTGGTTTATTTTCTGCATACGATATTCACGATATGAACTTTGATTTCTATGATATAGAAAATTCTGAGTTAAAAGAGTTAGAATTAGAAACTGCAGAGAAGATTAATTATGAACCTGAAAGAAGTTCACAGAATACTCTGCCAGTATTTGGTAATGACTATGAGATTGGTGATGTATATAGTTACTTTACTGGTATCAGTGATGTTTTACCTGAAGAGACTGAAGATGAGTATAATGAAAATAAATTATTTAGTGAATACGATAGGTTACAAGAGAATAACTTAAAAGAATTTGCTACAAGGTCTAGAGTAGTTCCTAACATAAATAAGTGGGTATTAAAAGATAGTTTAACGGTAAGAGAACAACCTTATTATCTAAATGCAAATGAAGCGTTTGGTCAAACTAACTTTTCTCCAAACTTTGAGTCTGTCGATAGAGATAGATTAGGTATGACACATGAGTGGTTCTATATGGATAATCTCCCTGCTTATGTTGAGAATACAGATCTTAACAACACTTTTAGTTATGTGAATTTTGTAAATGATTTTAAAATCAAACCGGAATACTTTAAGAGTACTGAATACAATTACTTTGATAGATTCATGGTTACTGAAGGATTTGAGACTAAAGATGAGTTTGGAATCAAGACATTTACTAAAACAAATTTACAAAAGAAATATACTTTAATTGGAGGAGGTAATACTGCTTCATTTGCTAGTACAATTTTTAAAGGAATTAGAGTAGACTTTAAGAATAGAAAAGAGTTCTTAAACGCTAAAGCTAATGAGTTTGTTAAGACTTCAGATTTTAACGGCTATAAATTCAGTACTTTATTATTAGTAAGAGGTGCTAGTGACAATAACAGTGTTGATTATGAAATAATCCAAAACAAGAAATTCAAGTTTGTTATATTCTTAATCACTGTTTCGTTGGATGATTTATGGATTGATGGTGCTTTGAATAGAAAACTGTTATATGAAATGAACCACAGTTTTGTTTGGAATACTGAACTAGAAAACTTCTCTTATTCAGATGTTAATCTACAGGGTGCAATGAACTTAAATGATATTAACTTTACAAACCCTAACGCAGTTGATTATAGAGTTGTAAGAGGCGTTCCTCATTCAAACGGCACGGATCCTAGATTCCTAGATCAAATTAATTCAGATGAAGATAACGAGTTTGGTAAAATTCAAGTTACAATTACAGATTCAACTGGTCCGGTTACTGTTGAGTTAGGAATAAGATCTGTTGATGACCAAGATCAAATAACACTTTCTGGTAGTGCAACAGACTTAAACGGCAACCCAGTAAACCTCTCTAATGTTGCTGGTTACATTCAAAATGATGCCGAGTATGTATATAAACAAGGAGGTAAGAACGCATTTACGTCTATCTTAGACCAATTGTCGGTTAGAAGTGTAAGTGACTTATTAGACTTAAACGATGGTAGAGTTAAGTATACAACGATTGACGAAGATGGTACGGTTCTAAATAATAGATTTGAGTTACAGTTTGAGAACGGTGTTGAAATCATTAAGGACTCTAGTTTGGTTACAATTCCAGATGAAGATAAACCTAGATCTTTCAGATTAAGAAAGGGACTAATTGGGTTTAATCTATTTTCTGCTGATACTTACTATCCATTCTTAGTTAGACATAACGGTAATTATACTGTAGATACTAGACCTGTTGTTACTTTTACAGATATGTACACTCACTTTAAGACAAATACACTACAGACTTCATTAAATCAAACTGAGATAAATCGTGAAGAAAGTGCTTACAAACATTCTTTAACTAACGCTGAAGAAATTAAATTAGCTAGAGATTACTATAAAAGATATAATAGATGTGGAACTGCATTTAACTTAGGGTTTATTTTAGATAACGGAAACCATGATTCTGCTTGGGGTGTAATTAAAAATCACTTCTACAGAAAAGTGAATGAGTCTAATGCTGCAGCGGTAACTAAATTGTCTACGTCGACAGATAAACTACCTCTTTACCCTCTAATTGGTGAAGTTGCAGTTGACAAAAAAGACGTTAATGTGTTTAAATCTTCATGGGATAAAAACTATTACACTAGGTCTTTATCAGGAGGGGCTAGCGAGCCTGTTCCTGGAACATTTGAAACTAAAGAGGAAAGATCTTATTTAGGTTCCACAATTATGAAGGTAAAAGATGCATACGAAATGATTCAGTTTACTTCACAAAGAGCGTCTAGTCAAGAAGAACAAGATTCAATTCTAGCAAATGATAATAATACAACGGATGTAGTTGTTTTTGAAGATAAAAACAAGGTATATGTAGATTTCTATATTACAACAGCCGTTAAAAAATTATTAAGCCAGGACGGCGTATTGGACTCTTTAAATAAGTATGTTACTCCTGCAGATTCAGCGGGTGATAAAACTACAACTAAAGATGATGCTTTGTTGTATGTAGAAAACAACTTACTAAATGCTTTTAATTTAGACATGATAAAAATTTATACTAACAGAATAAAGGGCAAGTTTTCAGAAATCCTTTCTACTGCAAGTATTGAGAATCTAGATGATGGCGGCTATATGAATGACACAAACTTTACGTTTAAAGCTCACGAACAAAAGCCCCTTAATTTTAGATTGATATATAATAAAAGATTAGGTTATTCTTATAGAATTAGACCTATGATAAAAATAAAGTCATAAGAAATGGCCATTAACATTCAAGAAATACTACACCCTAGTGACTCCGATAGTATCAAGTTTGCGAAGATTAACTATAACTTCGACCAACTAGTAGTCAATGGCGGCGGACCAGAAGGTCCAAAAGGTGATATTGGTTTAAAGGGTGAACCAGGTAATACTGGTGCAGTCGGACCACAAGGTGAAAAAGGTACAAAAGGAGATTCAGGTGAAAATGTAAGTCCTTGGAAGAATATTGCAATAGATTTAGACCCATTAGATGGGAGAGATAACCTTACAATTTTAAAACCTAAACCAGATACTGATAAAGCAACTCCTGTTATTTGGATAGGGGATTCTTCATTCTTTAATGTTGATTCTGATAGTAACGCTTTTGATGGAGATACTTCGTTAAGATCTAGTTTGAATGTTGGTAGACATTACAATTTATCTTCAGGTCAAGTTGAGGCAGAATATATGACTTTTTGGCATAACGCTAATAAAAAACTTAAAATTGATTCTGAGGATGTTGCAGGTACCAGTACTGTTAGATGGAATATAACTCCTGCACAGCCAGTTGTTGGTCCTCTAGAAGATATTAGACTTAGTATTAATACACATACAATTTTAACTGAACCGTTTAAACTTGATAACTTTGCCCCTTCTTTAAGTGTTGAAGAACCGGGTATGATTAGATATAATTCTGGTGGTAATAAATTTGAAGGTTATATTAACGGACAGTGGAGAGCTTTCTGTATGGACAGCGG
>Ga0163111_10001034_pt1 | contig 16851 bp, 16 predicted proteins | sample CRUFie1St18metaG_FD_109645 | JGI IMG/M metagenome (GOLD analysis project Ga0163111, IMG submission 109645) | Marine microbial communities from the Costa Rica Dome - CRUD Field 142mm St18 metaG | ecosystem: Environmental > Aquatic > Marine > Oceanic > Photic zone | place: Costa Rica: the Eastern...
ATAATACAAAAGCATATTTAAAGTCTTATTCTCAAAGGCTTATAAAATTACTAAAGAGAACTTTAGATGATAAGAAGATTACTTATACTGGTGCTGCTAAAAATTCACTTAGACAAAATATTGTAGAAGACTCTTTAGATGCTTTTGGAATTGAGATTGTAGGTAACGATTATCTTAAAACTATAGAAAAAGGTGGCAAACCACCCCAACTACCACAAGTATCAGATATAGCAACTTGGCTAGTACAAAAGCCTGTAGACTTATATGGTACACTTAGTTTAAGACAAATAGCTAAAAGGATAACAAGTAAGATAAGAAACCCAAATATTGGTATTAGACAGAATGTTTTTATCAAACCACTTGTAGATAGAGAACGTAATAATTTAAAACTTATTGCACCGTTTGTAGAAGATTTACAAGTTTCTATAAAAGACATACTAAAACAGCAAGGATTTGATATTGGGGATAAAAAAATAAAATTTGCATAGATGAAAAAAATTAACGTCAGATCACCATTTTATATTACTGTACAAAAAGAAATTGCTAAGATAGACCCAACAGACCCTTGTATTACTGACCCTAGTGGTAATTGTTTGTCAGTAGACCCTTGTATAGCAAACCCCAACTTACCACAATGCCCACCACAACCTGTTGATGAAGTATTTCAAGATAGAAATTTAATTTGTGGTTCTAACGCACAATCTATAGGTATTGTTGGTGCGCAAGTTTATAATTTTGAAATAGATACATCAGGAAGGGTAAATGGAGACTATACTGTAAGTTTAAATGACTTACAAGTTCCTGTAAGAATTAGAATGGATGTTTTAGCCAACGTACCTAAAACAGACTTGACTACAGGTACAGCATTTGAAAATGTAGGTTTGACAGCATACAGTGATACATTTACTCAAGCAGGTTATACAACAAGTGGTCTTTCAGGTACAGCAGATGCCGATGGTAATTTGGATATAACAAAAACATTTGCCTATAATTCATCATCACATACAGGTAATTTAAGATTTCAGCTTCACGTACCAGTTGTAACAAATGCAAGTATGGGTATATCGGTTACTTGTCCTGCAAAAGCTACAGTCACCACAGACCCTGTAACTATAGGTGAAGTAACGATTATAAGTTTTAGCTCTTTAAATCACGTTCAAAATAGATCTAATAACACTTCTTTTAGACCATCTGTAAAACTCAATGGTCAAGAATTAGGTGATGGAGAAGCTGTCTTTGTAAAACAAAATGTAATAGCTGACGAACTTGTATTTCAAGCTGCACAAGGAACAATTATGGGTGTAGGTAGAAGTCGAGCTTCAGAACAATTTATTAGCACAAGAAGATTTATACAAGCAGCAACCAATTCAGGTGCAGCAGGAACTGGTCTTACAACTCTACCACCTTTGCTAATTAACAATGGACCACCTTCATATACAAACAAAGAATTTATGGGTAGGATACCAAATGGTAATGTTGCTGATTTTTCCGTAAGAACCTTTAGTGCTGGATCTAGAAATACTTTAGTAACTTATAGCGGTGTTAATTTTATACCTGATGGCACAAATACAATAGAGGTATTACTACCCACAAATTTAGATAGTGACCCTGTAGACCCCACAAACTTAGAACACTTAGTATTTCAGATATCAATATCTAAACATACAATAAAAAGCTTTTCTAATGCTTCTCCAGCAGGTGCTTACCTAACAGTGCCATTATCTGCTAATCCTGGTTTAAGTGGTGGTCCAGCAGAAGCTATGGTTTTTAGAGGTATTATGTATGGTCACAGTTCTAAGTTAACACTAGACTTTGAGGGTAACAACAACACACCTTTGAATTTTGATAAAAAAGACTTTAAGCATAGATTTCAAATAGAAAATCCTGAAGTAGAAGATTTGCTACAATTTCATAATATACCACAATACCTTACTCCTTTTGAACAGATACAAGACACGAATCCAGTAACAGTAAGTGTAAACTTAGCTAATTCACCAAATATAACTATACCTTTATAATATGGCACAGATATCATCAGCAGAATTAAAATTATATGTATGGACTGGAGACTCAACACAAAAACCAGCCACACCTAGATATACCTTAAATAAAGTTAGACCTGTAAATTCTACAAGTATAGTTTTTGAAGTAGCAGAACTTATAAAAGATTATGTCAAAGTAAAATTTGATGGCAATTATGAAGATATTGAACAATCAGCTTGGGTACAATGGGATATAAAAAGAACATACGATGATGCTTCTACTACAGATGAAACATCAGAACTACATATGGCATTTAGAGGTTATGGTGAATTATCTGATGGCATAAACCCAGAATTATCAAAAGACTTGATGATATCAAATAGCATCATACATAATAAATGTGGCGATACCCTTACCATACCATTCTTTGTATCTCCCACTCAAGGTGTTACTAAAGTGGAATATTTTAAAGACACTACCTCTATTATTACACAATCTCAAGGTACATTTACCCCTTATACTATTGCTCAAGTTATAAGACTAAATCCACCTTCACCACCCACCATAGATAAAACTGGTACAATGGTTGGTAATTCAAATAAAGTAATATCAACTGGTAAAATACCTAATAATGCTACAAAATTTACATATCAAACAAGTGATGGTAGAGATAGAACAGTCTTGATTGAATGTATAGATGAATGTAAAAATATACCACATAAAGTAAGCTTTACAAATAAGAATGGTGTAATACAGGATATGTGGTTTTTTGCACTTAGAAGAGATTCTATGAACGCAGAAAGAAATGAATACAAAGCTTCTACTCTTGACATTACAGGTGAAGCAAAGTATTTAGAATCCAATCATCAGACAAGATATTTAGATAATCAAGGTAGAGAGAAATTTACTATGAATACTGGATTTATAAGAGAACCATACAACCAGGTATTAAAAGAATTATTGGTTTCTGAATTTGTATACATACACGATAGATTTAGGTCAAGCCCTAGTAACTCAGCTTTTTCACTAGCAGTGCCTGTAACAGTGGTTACAGGTTCAGTCAGTCTACTTAGAAGAAAAGAAGATAAACTAATTAATTATGCTATAGATTTTGAAGCAGATTCTGATTTTGTACAAAGCATAAGATAATGAAAAGAGTAGTACAAATATTTGTAAACGATACTAGACTAGATTTATTTGATGACGAGAACATAGATTACACATCAAAGATTCAAGATGTCAGAGACATCAAAATGGTATTTTCTGACTTTACACAAACATTTACTGTTCCTGCTTCCGACACAAACAATAAAGTATTTAAACACTTTTATAAAACAAATATTACAGGCGGTTTCTTTGATGCTAGAAAAAAAGTAGATGCTGAAATATTTATAAATCACTCATCATTTAAAAGAGGTAAAGTGTTTTTAAATGGTGTAAATATGAAGATGAAAAAACCTAGTTCATATGAAATAGTTTTTTATAGCAATCTAATAAAACTAAAGGATCTGATCGGTGATGATGAATTAGAATCTTTATCTTATCTAAGTAATTACGATCACGAATATAGCAACACTAATGTATCAAACGGTTTACAAGATGGGTTAGATTTAAATTCACAAACAGATTCAATTATATATCCACTTATAACAAGTAAAAAAAGATTGTTTTATAATTCATCAGGAAGCCTTGCATTTCAAGATAATTTTGATGGCAATATATATCATAACCCATCAAATCCAAATGCACAAAATATTTATAGAGGTTTAGAATACACTGATTTAAAACCAGCTTTAAGATTATTACATATTATAGAAGCTATAGAAACTAAATATTCTATAAGTTTTACTAGAGATGTAACTGGAAGTACAAATAACTTTTTTAGCTCTACTGCTTTTTCTAATTTATATATGTGGCTAAGTAGAAACAAAGATAATATAAATGAATATTCTTCAGGTAATACAGAAGAGTCTTTTGTTAGAACATTAAAATCTAGTGAATTTAATTCAAATTCTTTAAATATAGATAATGTTAGTTACACTAATGAGGTTTTTAGTATTACTACAGATGGCACGAGTACACAAAATTATGTTATGACAGTAATTATAAAAACTGTTAGTAATACAAGTAAAGACTATACAATAAAAATAATTAATGTAGATACAGGTGCTATTGTGGCATCTAATAGGACTCAAGGCAACAATGGGTCTGTAGGTTTTTTTATTAATAATAATACTACAGGAACAGTAAATTTAAAAGTATCTGTATCTTCAAATATAGCTTTGAATATTCAACCCAAAGTAACATTTCTGTTTAACACTGGTACTGATGATGATGCTGTAGATGTAACTGAAACATATGATAAAACAGATACCACTTTATCATTAATTACAAATATTAATATTCTAGATCACATACCTAAAATGAAAGTTATAGATTTTTTAGGTGGTTTATTTAAGATGTTTAATCTAACTGCATTTTTTATAGATGATAGATCTCACGTGGATTTTGATAAAATCAAAGTACAAACATTAGATACATTTTATACATCAGCAACCAGCAACCCTTCAGGTGGCACAATAGATATAACTGATTTTATAGATATAAGACAACATAGGGTAAATGTATCTTTGCCATTTAATGAAATAGATTTAAAGTATCAAGAGCCTAAAACGTTACTAGCAGAAGAACATAGTGAAAGGTTTAATAAAATATTTGGTGATGCCGAGTTTAAATTGGAAGAAGTCTTTCCTGATGAAATAGACAGAGGTACTAAATATGAAATAAAATTACCCTTTGAACATATGAAGTTTGAAAGACTGCTAGATTTAGGAGATGCTAATTTAGCAGCTACAGAAATCCAAGTAGGATATTCTGCTAAAGGTGATTTTAGTTTTGAGGAAGGTATTGATGACGATAACGATGGCGATTTATCTGATGCTGGTGATAAACCATCTAAAGGTAACTATGAACCTATACTTACAAAACCCCTGTTATTTTATGGCATAAATAAAACAGGTATTACCACAAAAATAAATTATAATGATGGTAGCAGTAATTCAGGTCTGACTAAATACTTTAGACCATCGAATACAAACGAAGAAGGGTCTAACGAAGCATCACCATTAGAAACAGGAACTACTACATCTACAGTAGAAAATAAATTAGTTGATTCAGGACAAAACTTTACATCTACTTTAGCTGTAGGTGATGTGGTAAAAAATACATCAGATAATACTACTACCCTAGTCAAAACTGTTGATAGTGATACACAGCTATCTTTACAGAGTAATATATTTACTACAGGTGAAGGATATAAAATATTTAGACCACCAGCTCATACAATAAACTTTGACAATGAAGTTGACGAATATCAACTTATAGATTACAATGGCACAACTAATTCTTTGTATAAGAAGTTTTATAAAACATATGTAGAATCTGTATTTAACAAAGCAAAAAGAATATATAAATACAATGCTTATTTACCTGCAAGTTTTATGATACAATTTAAATTAAACGATCAACTTAAGATACAAGATAAGGTGTATCGGATTAATTCTATAAACACAAACTTAACTACAGGAGAAGCTTCTCTTGAATTACTTAATTTAACATCTGACGAACAGTTATGATAAAAGAGATATTAGAATTACTAAATGCTGATAACTGGTACGGAGTATCAGAAAATGTTGATATTGCTAAAGGTAAATATAAAGCTGTTAGTGATATCAAAGAACTAAAGCAAACACTTAAAAGAATAAGATATGGCAGAGGAAATTCTAATTAGGATAAATCTCCAGTCAGGAGAAGCCAAAAGTAAAATTAGGGAAATAAAACAAGCTACAGATAATTATGCTGTATCAATAGATAATTTGTCAAAAGGGCAACTCAGATCTTTAGTCGCAGAACAAAAACTTAATTTACAAAGACAGATTACCAAAAAGCAAGTTCAAGAATTAGCTTTAGCTGAAATCAATGCTGCTGCAGCATCAAAAAATAATAGAGCGCAATCAGGATTAAGTAATGCTATATTGTTAGAGACAGGTAGACTTGCTTCAGATGCTAGTTTTGGATTTACAGCGATAGCAAACAACTTATCACAGCTTATAAGTTTATTTCAAAGTTTTGCTAGGACTAACGGTGGTGTTATTTCATCATTTAAAACATTAGGTAGAAGTCTTTTAGGTTCAGGTGGGGTGATAATTGCTATCCAGTTTTTAATATCTTTTGGTGATGATATCTATAACTTCTTTTTTCAAGCAGAAAAAGCAGCTAAAGAGTTTGATGAAAAACTTAAAGACTTAACTAAAACCTTAGATGAACAAATAGATTCTTTAGATAATTTAGCTGGTACATATTTAAGATATAATCAGACTGGTAACGCTACAGCAGATATATCAAAAATATTGTCATTTGAATTTCGTAAATTCAAAGTTGGCTTACAAAATCTAAAAGACAAAGGATTAGATAAAGTTGATGCTAGTGTTAATAGTCTTATAAAGTCTTATATGAGATTACTTAAACGACAAAAAGACCTTATTGTGACAGAAGAAAAATTAAAAGAAGCAGTAAAAGATCAAACGGATGATGGTCAAAAAAGATATATTCGACTTACTGGTGAACGTAAGGAAATAATTAGGGAGTTAATAGAATTAGAAAAGCTGTTTACAAGAGAATCAGGTAAAGAAACAAAAGCTAGAGTAAGATTATTCAAAGAAGGTATATTACAACTTAAAAAATTAGAAGAACAATATAGGCAAGAATCTATAGATAATGATTTAAAGACGAAAGAAGAATTAATAAAACAAGAAGAAGAATTTAGAATTTCTGAATTAAGAATACAGCTTGAAACATTTAAAGCAAAAGAAGAATTAAGAAAAAGAGACTTTATATCACAAACAAAAGCAAGAAAACTATCAAAACAAAAAGAACAACAAGTTATAGATGATGCAAACAGAAAATTTGATGATTCTATAACAAAAGCAGAAAATTCTGTTAGCGATGTTATAGTACAAATAAAAGCAGTTACAAACACTAAACTAACGCAGCTTAATAGAGAAAGAATAATGGATGCTGCTGATACCCTTACAAAAATCAGACTTCTAGAAGTTGGTCTTGGCTTTACTTTAGATGCCCTCAGTATTAAACAAAAAGGTCTCACTGCGAGTCGTAGAGAAGGTTTAAATTTGAGTAGAGAAATATTTGACCAAGAGTTAAAAGCTGCAACATCTGAAGTAGGAAGATTAGAAGGTAAAAAAAGTGATTTAGAAGTAGCTACAGCAAGGCTAGAAGAGAAGTTAAATGACCCTGATTCTGGTCTAAGTGAATCTGAAAAGGCTACTGGTTTTGCTACCTTAATGGATATGAATTTAGAGCTAGTAAATACAGAACTTGAGCTTACTAAAGCTGTAGGCAAAGAGACAGATTTAAGAACAAAATTGTATAATATTGAAGCTGATGCAAAAGTAGAAAGTTTAAAGCTAGTCGGTGGTGCTTTAACTGCTTTTAGTAAATTAGCTGGGGAAGATACAAAATTGGGTAAAGCTTTAGCTATATCGGCTACATTAATATCAACATATCTTTCTGCACAAAAAGCTTTTGAATCACAATTTAAACCAATGGCAATAGTAGATTCTCCAGTAAGAGGTGCTATTGCTGCTGCTGCTGCGATAGCTAGTGGTTTAGCAAATGTAAAAGCTATAGCTTCTGTTAATCCCAAAGGATCAGGTAGTGGTAGTGCTGGTGCAGCACAAAAGCCAACAATTAAAGCTACAGCACCTGACTTTAATGTGGTAGGTGCATCTCAAGTATCACAATTAGCACAAAGTGTATCAGGACAGGTTACTAAACCAGTAAAAGCATTTGTAGTAGGTAAAGAAATTACATCACAACAAGAATTAGATAGAAATATAAATAACACAGCAGGAATATGAGAATTATAGAATTAATAATAGACGATGAAGCATTACTTGCAGGAATAGAAGCTATTAGTATAGTTGACAAACCTGCTATAGAAGAAAAGTTTATTGCTTTATCAAAAGATCATAAAATACAATTAGCAGAAGTAGATTCTGAAAAGAGAATACTAATGGGTGCTGCTTTAGTGCCAAACAAAAATATATATCGTCAAACAGAAGATGATGAATATTATATATACTTTTCAGAAGATACAGTAAGAAAAGCATCAGAACTATTTCTTATGAAAGGCAATCAGAATAAATCTACACTAGAACATCAAGCATCATTAAATGGTTTGTCTGTAGTAGAATCCTGGATAATAGAAGATGAAGTACACGATAAATCTAAGAAATACAATATGGATTTACCTGTAGGAACTTGGATGGTCTCTATGAAAGTAAACAACGATGATGTTTGGGAAAATTATGTTAAGACAGGTAAGGTTTCAGGTTTTTCTATAGAAGGGTATTTTACAGATAAAATAGAAATGAGTACAGAATTACTAGATGAATCTGAAGCAGAAGAAATACTATTTGAAGTAAAAGACTTTATAGAGTCTAAAAGAACAGAACTTGCATCTTATAGTGACTATCCTCAAGGTGTAGTAAACAATGCTAAAAGAGTATTGGAATATGTAGATAAAAATGGTTGGGGTTCTTGCGGAACTGCTGTGGGAAAACGTAGAGCTTCACAACTGGCATCTAAAACACCACTATCTGTTTCTACTATAAAAAGAATGAGAAGCTTTTTAGCTAGACATAAAAAAGACTTAGAAGTATCTAAAACATATTCTGATGGATGTGGTAAACTAATGTATGATGCTTGGGGTGGTAAAGCTGGTCTTAGATGGTCTGTATCTAAACTAAAAGAATTAGGTGAAATAGATTTAGCATCTCAAGTTGTAGATGATGACTTTGCAATTATAGATGATAGATTAGCATATTCTAGTAAAGAGAAAGCTGAAGAGATGGCTAAAAATATTGGATGTGAAGGATTTCACGTACATAACTTTGAAGGTAAAGATTGGTATATGCCTTGTAAAGAACACATAAAAGAAGATATGCAGAAATGCCCTAAAGGGTTTGTAAAAGATAAAACAGGTAAATGTGTAAAGAAAAGTATGTATGCAGAAGTAGGTCCAAGAGGTGGTATCAGAAAATCACCTAAAGCACCTGGTTCAAGTACACCTAACCCCAGCCCTAAAGGAAAAGGTACAGCTAAAGGAAATGCAAAAGGTAAAACAGGTGCTAAGGTATCTGCAAAAGATAGAGCAACATTACAAAAGAAAGCGAATGAATTTAATGAAAAGTACAAATCTAAATTAGGTTATGGCGTTACAGTAGGTATGTTGGCTAGTGTATATCAAAGAGGACTTGGTGCATTTAATACAAGTCATTCACCAAAGGTTAGATCTGCTTCTCAGTGGGCATTTGCAAGAACCAATGCTTTTTTATATTTAGTAAAAAATGGTAGACCACAAAATCCGAAATATACTACGGACTATGATTTACTACCTAAGAAACATCCTAAAAGTAAAAAGTAATGATACGTAGAAAAAAAAACGCAACTGTAAGTAGAATTTCACCCAAAGGTGGAAAAAGAGGATGCTTATGTCCTGATGGTGTCACTTATCATCCTAAGTGTTGTGATGGCAGCTTACAAGCTCAAGGAATAGGCAATATTACAGGAGACGGAAATTAAAAATGAAACATATTAATAGTAAATAATTATTTAGGTGAATTATTTAACAAATATATTAATATGGAATCTCCAAAAGCGACAACAATTTTAAATGAAATATTGCAGAAATTGTCTAAGCTTACTAAGGAAGATGAATTAGCTCAAGGCATCAAAGAAGAAGCTGTAGCAGAAAATTTATCTGAGCAAGTAAAAGAAGACAACCAAGAAGCAAAACAAGAACTATCTGAAGAGGTAACGAAAGAAGCTTCTGAAGAAAGTGCTGAAGCAGAGTTGTCTGAAGAGTCTACGGAAGTAGAAGCTGAAGAAACTCAACTGATGGAAGGTTATGTTAAAAAAGAAGAATTTGAATCAAAAATATCTTCTTTAGAGTCGAAAATGGCAGAGCTTATGAAGAAAGTAGACGAGGATCTCGGAGTAGCTTACAAAGATAAAAAAATGATGTCTGAGCAAATCGAAAAACTTTCTGCTGAACCTGCTGCTGAAACAATCAAGCATAGTCCTGAAACAGAAGTAAACAAAGCTAATGTAAGCTTTAAAAACCCGAATAGACCTATCAGTACACTAGATAGAGTTCTAGAAAGAATAAGTAAATAATAATAGAAAATAATTAAAAATGGCAACAACAACTTCGATTACTACTACTTATGCTGGTGAATTTGCTGGTAAGTATATTTCGGCAGCATTACTTAGTGGTGATACACTAGCTAATGAGTTAGTAACAATAAAACCAAACATTAAGCACAAAGAAGTGCTTAAGAAAGTGGCTACTGATGATATCGTCAAGAATGCTACTTGTGACTTTGATCCTACTTCTACACTTACTCTTACTGAAAGAGTACTTACTATGGAAGAGTTTCAAGTAAACTTACAATTATGTAAAAAAGATTTTATATCTGATTGGGAAGCTATCCAAATGGGATACTCTGCATATTCAAATTTACCACCTTCTTTTGCTGACTTTTTGATTGCTCACGTAGCAGACAAAGTAGCACAAAGAATGGAAACAAATATATGGAATGGTGTTAACGGTACAGCAGGACAATTTGATGGATTCAAGCAAACACTTGCTGCTGATTCAGATGTTGTAGATGTTACAGCAACAGACGTTACATCTTCTAATGTTATTGCACAAATAGGTGCTGTAGCTGATGCAATTCCTTCTACTGTTTATGGTAAAGAAGATTTATTTATATACGTAGCATCTAATGTCTATCGTGCATATGTAAGAGCCTTAGGCGGATTTTCCTCTAACGTTGGTGCTGCTGGTACAGATAACAAAGGTACACAGTGGTTCAACGGTGGAAATCTAACTTTTGATGGTATCAACATCGTGTTGGCGAAAGGTTTACCAACAAACATTATGGTGGCTGCACAAAAATCAAACCTTTTCTTTGGTACTGGTCTTTTATCAGATCACAATGAAGTAAAAGTTATTGATATGGCTGACTTAGATGGATCTCAAAACGTAAGAGTTGTTATGAGATTTACTGCTGGTATCCAGCACGGAATTGGTAGCGAGATAGTACTTTATACCTAATAGATAATTAATAACAAGAATGTGGGTGGTTTATCCTGCCCACTATTCTTACTAAAATAAATAAATATGGCTTGTGTTTTAACTAGATCTCGTAAAGAAGCTTGTAAAGACGTAGTTGCAGGTATCAAAGAAGTATACTTTATCGACTTTGGCGGCTTAGGAACTGTTACTCTAGGAAGTAGCGACGAGATAACAAACTTGACTGGTGATTCATCTAATGACTTAGCTTCACATAAGTATGAAGTAAAGGGAAACAACTCATTTGAAACAACTATTAATGCTTCAAGAGAAAATGGTACTGTATTTTATGAGCAAACCCTTAACATCACACTTAAGAAACTTACAAAAGAAGATCACAAAGAACTAAAATTACTAGCTGCTGCTAGACCACATATTGTTGTTGTTGATAAAAATGACAACGCATTTATGATGGGTCTTAAAGAGGGTGCTGATTTATCAGAAGGTACTGTATCTACTGGAAACGCTTTAGGTGATTTCAATGGATATAATTATACTTTTGTTGCACAGGAAACATCTCCACCAAATTTCTTGACTGTAGATGTAACCGATGCACAGTATCCATTTAGTGAATTTTCTGGCTTATCAACGATAACTACAGGAACACCTGTGGCAGTATAATTAATTTTGTATTGATAATTAAAAGGGGTATATTTATATCCCTTTTTTTATGCCTAAAAACAAACGGAGATAATACAGTTATTTAGGTATGCACATTTTAACAACATCAACAGATAATCAAGACTTAAAGTTTATACCTAGGGCAGATGCTACTTCTCCCACTTTATCACTTACAGATAAGGAAAAAAGAACTACATCTAATGTTACTGTAACTAAAGCAGATGATGGTGGTTATATGAAACTAACTGGCAGCTTTGAACTTAAAGAAGGTAGACAATATTTGTTTAGAGTTAAAGATGGCATAACAGAAATATATAGAGGGTTAATATTCTGTACAGATCAAACAGCACTTGATAAATATTTTATAAATAGTGGAGAATATGTAACCCAAGATAATTATGATAATGATTTTATAGTATTAGATTGATATGGCAAACACAATTAATTGGGGAGTAATATATTGTTTTTCAGAATTTGGTGATGAAGATAATACGGTAGCAGAAAGTATACCAAGCTTTAGCTCACCACCTTGTTTCTTAGCACCTAGAACTGCAACTATGATTGAAACAAAAGCATTTTGTATAGATATTACTACAAGGTTTATAGATAGCACTACATTAAAATTAGATCAAACAGAAATAACCTTATGAGAAAAAAGATAGTCAAAAATTCAGTTCACGTTATAAATTTATCATCCTATACTTCTCCTGAAGTAGTAGAAAATCCAAGAAAAGATTATATAGAATATGGTGATGATAATCAATACTTTCAGTATCTAATAGATAGATATAACGGTTCTGCCACAAACAATGCGGCTATCAATGGTATATCAGAAATGATATATGGTAGAGGACTAGATGCTTCAGATAGCAAAGAAAAACCTGAAGCTTACGAGCAAATGAAAAGTTTATTTAGTAAAGAATGTATGAAAAAGGTCTGCTATGACTATAAGATGATGGGTCAAGCAGCAGTCCAGGTAATTTACACAAAGGATAGAACAAAGGTATTCCAAGTAGAGCATATACCTATTGAAACATTAAGAGCTGAAAAGGCTACAGATGGTAAAGTAATGGCGTACTACTATCACCCCAAATGGAAGGATATAAGGAAAGATGATGAACCTAAACGTATCTCAGCATTCGGAATGTCTAAAGATGGCATAGAGATACTTTATATTCGCCCATACAAGGCAGGATTCTATTACTATTCACCAGTAGATTATCAAGGTGGTTTACAGTACGCTGAATTAGAAGAAGAGATAGGTAATTATCATATCAATAATATACAAAATGGTTTACAGCCAAGTATGTTAATTAACTTTAATAATGGTACACCTAACAAAGAGCAAAGAGAAGAAATAGAAAGAGCAATCTATGAAAAGTTTAGTGGCACATCAAATGCAGGTAAATTTATATTGGCATTTAACGATAGTAAAGAATTAGCTGCTAATATTGAACCAGTAAACATTCCTGATGCCTACCAGCAATATGAGTTCCTAGCAAATGAATCTATGACTAAAGTTATGGTTTCTCACAGAATAGTTTCACCTATGTTAGTTGGAATTAAAGATAAAACAGGTTTAGGTAATAATGCCCAGGAATTAGAAACAGCATCTATACTTATGGACAATACAGTTATTAGACCAATGCAAGTAACAATAATAGATGAATTGCAAAAAATATTAGAGTATAATAATATAGATTTAGACTTATACTTCAAAACATTACAACCTTTAGAATTTACTGATTTAACTAATGCTATAACAGATGCAGAAGTAGAAAAAGAAACAGGTGTAAAAAAAGATGATATAAAAAGAGAAGAGGAAATAAACGAACAATCTGAAGAATAATGGCAACAGCACTATTTATAAAAAGAGAAGACCTGGTAAAAAATACTGCTATAAGCGGATCGGTGGATACAGATAAATTTATACACTTTATAAAACTAGCACAAGAGATACACGTTAGAAATTATCTAGGTACAGATTTATATGATAAGATTAGTGCAGATATAATTGCAGGTTCTTTATCAGGTGATTATTTAACTTTGGTAAACGACTATGTACAAGATATGCTTATACATTATGCTATGGCAGAATATCTACCTTTTGCTGCTTACACTATATCTAACGGTGGTGTATTTAAGCACGAAAGTGAAAATAGTCAAACAGTAGACAAAAGTGAAATAGATACACTAATTGCTAAAGAAAGAGACTATGCAGAATATTACACAAATAGATTTATAGATTTTATGAATTTTAATGCTGGGTCTAAGTACCCTGAGTATTATACAAATCAAAATGAAGAAATATATCCTGATAGGGATTCTAATTTTGCTGGTTGGGTACTGTGAAAAGAAAAAAAAACAAACAATATAAACCGAAAGAGAAGAACGAAATTAGACTTTCAGGTTATCTTAAAAAGAATAAATTAGAAACAATAGATATAATAAATAATTAATTATGGCAATATTAGATTTAGATGTAGGATCAGCAGCAAATGCCAATGACGGTGCTACGTTACGAGATGCTTTTATAAATGTTCGTAAGATGATGTATGAAATATATGGTGTTTCTACAGACGCATCAAATGTTTTAGACAGTTATACAGACCAATTAAACCTAGCTACAGGTTCGCAAACATTTAAAGAGTCAGTCCAAGATATAGTTGGTGCTATGTTTACAGGCAACACTGAACAAAATATTACAGCTACTTACGAAGATAGTGATGGAACTATAGATTTAGTGGTAGCAGCAGATTTAGAGAGTATTGGTGCTGGAAATGGTCTTACAGGCACCTCTTTAGATACAGGTAGTCCAGTACTTAATGTAGTTGGTGGAGATGGTATTACATCTAGTGCAGATGAAATAGAAGTTACCGTAGATGATTCAACTATAGAATTATCTGCTACAAGTGGTAGTGGTGCAGTAAGAATAAAAGACTTAGGTGTTACCACAGCTAAAATTGCTGATGATAACATAACACACGCAAAACTAGAAGGTAGATATACTACGATTCCAGCAGATATTAGTACAACTACTGGTACAATAAATTTAAATTGTGCTAGTAATGCAAACTTTAGATTGATTGGTAATTTAGGCACTTGTACTTTTAATTTACAGAATATGAAAACTGGTCAAGTAGTAGAAGTGCTATGCGATGGAACAGATTTATCTAGTGCTAGTATTACATTAGCATCAACATTTACAACTGAAAATATAAATAAAATTGGCACTACTAATTTTCAAGGCAGTAAAAAGAATTTATTTGTATTTAGCTGTTTGGATGATACAGATGGTGATGCCATTATAAATTACACTGTAAACGAAGTAGATGTAGATGATACAGATCAACCATAATAAATAAAATATGAAAGCAAGAATAGTAAACGGAAAAATAGTAAAGTACCCTAAACTGCCAAGAAACTTTGGTAATGTAATAGGTGGATTCGAAAACTCTTCTACTGAAGTGTTAGAAGGTTATGGTTTTTATGATATTATAACACCAAGTTATGATAGCAAAACACAATACATAAGCAACCTACATACCATAGATGATTATGAAGATTTAGATGGCAAAAAAAGAACTGTATTTATTTATGATGTAAAAACTAAAACATTTAGTGAAACACTTGCAGAACTAAAAGAAAAAAAGATAGAAGAATTAAAAAGTGTAGCTTACAATAAATTAAGTTCTACTGATTGGTATGTAACAAGAAAAGCAGAAAAAGGTACTGCAATACCTGATGATATAGAAACAGAAAGAGATAATATAAGAAGTTCAGTAGACACAAAAGAAAGCGAGATTAAAGCAATTACTAAAAAAGTAGATGTTTTTAATTACGATACAACTTTATAATTATGCCTACTAATAGAAGAATACTTTCGCAAGATGCAGCAGTATCAGCAGCAGCAGATTCAGCAGAAGGATTAGTTTTACACTTAGATGCTAACGATGAAGATAGCATAGAATCAGGTGGTGCTAATACAGGTGCAGGTAGTGGTACTTGGTTTGATATAGCTAACCACGATCTAAATGTACCTTTAGTTGATAAAGCAAGTAATTTAAAAGTACACTTAAATGCAAGTGATACAACCTCTTATGGAGGTAGTGGAAGTACTTGGACAGACATAAGCGGTAGTGGTTTAAATGCTACAATAAGCGGCGCATCATTTGGAAGTGATACAAGGGGATATTTTGATTTTAGTGGTGCGGCATCAGATTTAATTACTATTCCTGATAGTTCTTTTGTAGATATGGAATCTAATTCTACAATGGAAGTTTGGTTACAGAAACCAACAACAACTTGTCATATTATTAATAAAGGTGCAGGAGATGGCAACGAGTCATACGCTTTTTGGGCTCAATCAAATAAAGTTTATTTTTATAGATATGATGACGGCACTGGGTTTACCAATTTAAATATTAGCACATCAAGTATAGCCACAGATGAATATATACACGTAGTTGTTACAGTAGGGAGTAGCGGGGATTTTAAAATGTATTTAAATGGTGGCTCACAAGTTTCAGATTCAATCAGTACTTTCAGAGATAATTCTAATAGTGTAAGAATAGGTAATTTTAACACAAGTAACCAACATCCTTATACTGAAAGATTATCCGTTGTAAGATTTTATAATACTGCTTTGACTGCTTCAGAAGTAGCACAGAATTACAGAGCAGGTAATTTTTTTAGTTTTAGTTCTATTTATTCTACAAATGCACTAATTGATTACAGACCATCTAACTATAGTGGTAGTGGTACAAGTATAACAAATTTAGGTACACTTTCAAATGATGCTGTAATTTTAGGAGGTGTAGAATCAACATACGACAAAGAACTTGGTGATTTTTTCTTTATTGATGGGTCTGGTACAACTGGAGATGGTATAGAAACAACAAACGCTGTTACAGGCGTGAATTTAAATACAGATGGGTTTTCTTGGGAAGTATGGGCTAAATTTACAGCTCAAAGTCAAGGATATTTAACATCTTTTAATTACGACACTACCTATTATAATTTATCATTTA
>Ga0163111_10001035_pt1 | contig 16849 bp, 16 predicted proteins | sample CRUFie1St18metaG_FD_109645 | JGI IMG/M metagenome (GOLD analysis project Ga0163111, IMG submission 109645) | Marine microbial communities from the Costa Rica Dome - CRUD Field 142mm St18 metaG | ecosystem: Environmental > Aquatic > Marine > Oceanic > Photic zone | place: Costa Rica: the Eastern...
TAAAAGATACCACTTTAATGGGATCTGGAAGCATCTTTAAGTCCATGAACTCAACCATTACCATGAACCTATCAACTATTTTTAGGTTCAAAGGCATCAACTTTACCGTTAGTGCAGCTTGTGCCAGTGGATCGCATTCCATCGGCTTGGGCTACATGTTTATCAAACAAGGATTGCAAGATATGATTGTTTGTGGCGGTGCACAAGAAGTTAATGCCAACGGAATGGGAAGTTTTGACGGTTTGGGTGCATTTTCTATTCGCATGGACGATCCAACCAAAGCATCTAGACCCTTTGACGCAGGACGCGATGGTTTAGTTCCTAGTGGCGGTGGCGCAACAGTCGTTTTGGAGAGTTATGAATCGGCTGTAGCAAGAGGGGCTACTATCTTGGGTGAAATTATTGGTTACGGTTTTTCTTCTAATGGAAGACACATTTCACAACCTAGCGTTGAAGGACCTGCAAGGTCACTAAGAATGGCCTTAGAACAAGCACATTTACAACCAACAGATATTGATTATATCAATGCTCATGCTACTTCTACTCCTTTGGGTGATAAGCATGAGGCCATGGCCATCAGCGAAGTTTTTGGTGGCGACAATTGTCCTTTTGTTAGTTCTACTAAATCAATGACAGGACACGAGTGTTGGATGGCAGGAGCAAGTGAAATTGTTTATAGTTTATTAATGATGCAAAACTCTTTTGTTGCCCCAAATATCAACTTGGATCAAGTCGCAGAAGAAGCCAAACCACTAAATTTGGCAAAAAACACAGTAGAACACAATATAGATACGTTCCTTTCTAATTCTTTTGGTTTTGGTGGAACTAATTCCTCTTTAATCATTCGAAAATTCAAATAATTATGGAAAAAGCACAAATAATAGAAACAGTTAATGGTTTTCTAATCGACGAGTTTGAGGTAGAACCTGATGACATTATCCTAGAAGAAAACTTGCATGAAACATTGGATTTGGACAGTTTAGATTATGTTGATCTAGTAGTGGTAATCCAAAACCATTTTGGTTTCAAATTGACCGCAGAAGATTTTAAAGGCGTAGATACGTTTGAAGATTTTTATAACATGATCGAAGAACACCTACACCAATTCAATCAAAAGCAAGAAAACGCATAGCGTAAAACAATATGGCATCTTGGAAAGGTAAATCTAGAGGTGGAATTTTAGGCTATAAAATCTTTGTTTTTATCCTTAGAAACTTAGGTCTAAGAGCAGCCTATGCCCTATTGGCATTCGTCGCCTTTTATTTTATATTTTTTGCACCTAAGGCGACTAAAGCTATTTATTCCTTCTTCCGCAAACGATTACAAAAGGGGCGTTTACACGCTCTTTGGGCTATTTACAAGACCTATTTTGTTTTTGGACAAGCCCTAATTGATCGTACTGCGGTATTGGCAGGAATGAACGATAAATTCACTTATTTCTTTGATGGTGTGGAACATTTAAGAGCCATTGCCCATGCAGGTGATGGAGGAATCTTGATTTCTGCACATGCCGGTAACTGGTCTATGGCGGGTAGTATGTTAGATGATGATGTCGGAAAAGATGCACGCGTGAATATTGTGATGTTGGCAGATGAACACAAAAAGATACAAGCTTTTTTAGACCAAATTCAAGTCAAACAGGCTGCTAAAATCATTCCTATTGGCGATGATTTTTCGCATATTATTGCAATGGGTACAGCCTTGCGCAATGGTGAAATTCTGTGTATGCACGGAGATCGTTATCTTCCTGGGGCAGACACCATAGAAGTCGATTTTTTGGGTGGTAAAGCTTATCTTCCTGCGGGACCTTTTCAATTGATTAAACGAATGAAAGTACCGTTTACGATTGTTTATGCCTTCAAAGAAACAGCAAGTCACTATCACTTCTTTTCTACACCACCAATGAAAAACCCAGCCTCAGCACAAGAAGCCGCACAATACTTTGCCAGTAGTATGGAAGAAAAGATCAAACGTTATCCATACCAATGGTATAATTTTTATGACTTCTGGGCATTACCTTCTGAAAAAAAATAATATAAATGGACAAAGACCTTACACATACTTATAACTCCCCTCTAGTAAGTGGCGATGCTGTGCTCAGCATGATTCCTCAAAAACCGCCAATGGCAATGATCGACAAAATTTTTGAGGTTTCTGATAAAAAGGCTGTAACAGGTCTAACGATTACAGAAGATAATACCTTTTGCAGCGAAGGGCAATTCCAAGCTCCTGGTTTGGCAGAAAATATCGCACAAACAGCCGCAGCGCAAGTTGGTTATCTAGCACAACAATCGGGTGAAGCACCTCCTGTTGGCTTTATTGGTGCCATCAAAAACCTACAAATTGAAAATTTACCTTCTATTGGAGATGAATTGGTATCAATGATAGAAATAGAGCACGAAGTCATGAACTTCACCCTTATAAATGGCATTTCTAAGGTAGGCGATACCGTAATGGCTACTTGCCAAATGAAAATTTTTATTGCAGACCAAGAACAAGCTTAAAGGATGAAAACGACGCGAAGAGGAAAACGCAGGAGGATTACAGGCAAAACATTAACACACACTTTTGAGCAAGAAGTGAAATTTAGCGAAGTAGATTCTATGGCCGTTGTATGGCATGGGCATTATGTTCGTTTTTTTGAAGATGGTAGAGAAGCTTGGGGCAAAAAATATGGCTTAACCTATTTGGATGTCTACGAGCATAACTTCTTTACACCCATCGTAAGTATGCATTGTGAACATATGCGTCCGTTGGAATACGGCGATACGGCGATTATCGAAACAACCTTCATTGATGCGCCTGCTGCTAAATTGTTTTTTGATTATAAAATCTATAGAAAACGCGATGGTGCGCTATCCGCAACAGGAGAAACCACACAAGTATTTCTAGATCAAAACAAAGAGTTATTCATCGCATTTCCTCCATTTTACGAAACATGGAAAAAGAAGTGGGATTTACTCTAAGTAACGATGAACAATAATGACAGAGACACCTATATACATAGCTGCGGATAATATTATAAGCTCCTTAGGTCTAACAACCTCCGCAAATATTGCAGCCATTAGTACAGAAACTACGGGCGTAAAACGCCATAATGACACGAGTATTTACCCGACTCCTGTTTGGGTTTCTAAAGTAGATGAGCTTAGCTTTAACGAGGCTTTAGTAAGCGTTAAAAATGCCGAAAAATATAGCCGTTTAGAGCAGTTGTTTTTACTTTCTATCAACGAAGCTGCTCAACAAATACAATTGGATTTGAGTAGTCCACGTACCTTGATTATCATTGCTTCAACTAAAGGAAATATTGACCTTTTAGAACATAGAAATCAAGGGAAATTTGCAGGAAATCGCGTATTGTTAGGCAATCTTGCAGAGCAAATTCAACAATATTACAATAACCCAAATCAACCTTTGGTCGTTTGTAATGCCTGTATTTCGGGCGTGTTGGCGATGGATGTTGCCAAGCGTTTGTTGCGCAACAGCAGCTATGATAATATTGTAGTAACAGGGGGCGATTTGGTTAGTGAATTTACAGTCTCAGGCTTCCAATGCTTCAAAGCGATGAGTGATGCGCCTTGCAAGCCTTATGATAAAAACCGTGTTGGAATCAACTTGGGAGAAGGAATTGGTACAGTTATTCTAACCAACCAACAACCTCAAGATACATCCGCTATTATCTTAGCAGGTGGTGCATCGTCCAACGATGCCAATCATATTTCAGGCCCTTCTAGAACAGGCGATGGATTGTTTATTGCCATAGACAAAGCCTTGAAAGATGCCAGTTGCAATGCCGATCAATTAGACTACTTGTCTATGCACGGAACCGCAACCCCCTACAACGATGAAATGGAGTCCAAAGCAATTGCTTTGGCAGGTCTACAAGAAGTGCCGATGAACAGCTTAAAAGGCTATATCGGTCACACGCTAGGTGCTGCAGGATTGATTGAAAGTATCGTAGCCATTCATGCACTTAAAAACAATATGCTATACGCATCATTGGGTTTTGAAGAATTGGGCGTTCCAAAACCCATTAACGTTATTAAATCAACCACACCAAAACCCTTGACCACTTGCTTAAAAACAGCTTCTGGTTTTGGTGGATGCAATGCTGCAATGGTTTTTTCAAAGATAGCTTTGTCACAAAAAACAATAACAACAACCGAAACACCAACAATTATACGTTCCTGTGAAATTAAAAATGAGCAAATTTTATTAGACAATCAAGTTATTTTTGAACAAGCGGATTTGCCTTTTGCCAAGTTTATCAAAGCGGCCTATAAGCACTATGAATTAAGCTATCCTAAGTTTCACAAAATGGATCGTCTTTGTAAATTGGCGTTTGTTGCAGCGAATCTATTATTGGATCAAGATCAATTGGTTGGCTATGCGCCTGAAGATATTGCTGTAGTAATGGCCAACGCTTCTTCGACCTTACATACCGATAGCAAGCACGCAGAATCCATCAAAGATCAAAACAATTATTATCCAAGTCCTGCTGTATTTGTTTATACCTTACCGAATATTATGGTAGGAGAAATTTGCATTAAGTATAATATAAAGGGAGAAAGTTGTTTCTTTGTGAGCAATGAATTTGATAAAGACTTCCTAACCAGTTATAGCCAAGATTTAATTGCCAAAGGCAATGCTAAAGTGGCCATTATGGGTTGGGTTGATTATACAGAAGCAGGTTATCACGCCTCGCTTCATTTGATTAAATAAAACAACTAGATACTGGATTGTTTCGCTCTTGGATATGAGCCTCATATCTAAGTTTTAAAAACAAAGCAAGCTAGTTAGAGCATAAAAAATTATTAAAACCAAAAATAAAAGACAATGGAGGAGTTAATCGAAAAATTAAAAGTTCAAATTATCAAGCAATTGAATTTAGAGGATGTAGAACCAGATGAAATTGATCCCAATGAAATGCTTTTTGATGAAAATGGAGAACTTGGTTTAGACTCTATCGATGCTTTAGAATTGATCGTATTGTTAGACAAAGAATACGGTATCAAAATCAAAAACCAAGAGGAAGGAAAACAAATTTTCCACTCCTTAACGACTATGGCTGAGTTTATTCTACAGCACCAAAACTAATCTTACAATCGTTCGTTGATACCATTCCAATCAAAAGCACATGGCTAAACGCATTTTTATAACAGGTATTGGAGTTATTTCTGCTATCGGTAAAAATACTACTGAAGCGTTAGAAAACATCCAATCACTGAGCTCAGGAGTTGCTGATATTCAGCACCTAAAAACAGTACACAAAGGAAAAATTCCCCTTTGTGAGGTAAAGTATAGCAATAAAGAACTGTACCAATTGGCAGGTGTTGATCCTAGTACGCCCTTAACCCGAACAGCCTTGTTGGGTATGTTGGCAGCAAAAGAAGCTTGGCAACAAGCAGGTAGCCCTGAATTGGGTGACGGGAAAACAGGTGTTTTTTCGGGCAATACGGTTGGAGGAATGGACAAAACGGAACATTTCTATGCCGAATTTATGGCAGATGCAACAGCAGGAGATGTTCGAACCATGTTGACCCATGAATGTGCGCACAGTACCGAGTGTATTGCGAACTACTTGGGCGCAACGGGTATGGTATCAACCATTAGTACCGCTTGTTCCTCATCCGCCAATACAATCATGTTGGGCGCTAGAATGATCAAGCAGGGCTTGTTGGATCGTGCTATTGTTGGTGGAGTGGATGCTTTGGCCAAATTCACCGTTAATGGGTTCAATGTTTTACAAATTTTAGATGAGCAATACTGCCAACCTTTTGACCAAAACAGACGCGGTTTGAATTTGGGTGAAGGGGCAGGTTTTGTGGTTTTAGAATCTGAAGATACGGTCGATGAAGCCAATATTTTAGCCGAATTAGTCGGTTATGCCAATAGCAATGATGCTTATCACCAAACAGCTTCTTCACCTGATGGAACAGGGGCTTATTTGGCGATGAAAGGAGCACTAGATGTCGCAGGCATTGCAGCTGATGCAGTTGATTATGTAAATGTTCATGGAACAGGAACCAACAACAACGATTTATCAGAAGGGATTGCTATGCAGCGTATTTTTGGGAACAATATTCCAAAATTTAGCTCGACCAAAGCCTTTACGGGGCACACGTTGGGAGCAGCAGGCGGTGTAGAAGCCGTTTTATCTGTTTTGGCCTTAAAACATCAGATTATTTATCCTAATCTACGCTTTGAAACACCAATAGCAGATTTTGAAACACCACTGGTTCCAGAAACAGCACTGCTAGAAAACCAAGATTTGACCTATATTTTATCCAATTCATTTGGTTTTGGTGGCAATACTTCTTCTTTAGTTTTTAAAGCCTACAAATAAGCGCATTTGATGAAACCAACTATTTATATCAATGGTATTGGCAATATTTCGCCACAAGATACATTTGACCAACCAATGGGGACGGAGCTTGCGCAAGCAGAATCAGCATTCTTTGTTTGTCAAGAGCCTGTTTATAAGACCTTCATTCAACGTAAATTATTGCGTAGAATGAGTCGTGTCGTACGCATGGGTTTAGCCGCATCTTACAAGGCATTGGAACAAGCCAATAATCCAACAATTGATGCCATTGTAACAGGAACCGCTTGGGGTTGTGTCAAGGACACTGAAAAGTTTTTGGAGACGATTATTGAAAATAATGAGGAATACCTCACTCCTACCGCCTTCGTTCAGTCTACGCACAATACGGTTGGCGGTCAGATTGCCTTGATGCACCATAATAATTGTTACAACATGACTTATGTGCAAGGCAACGTATCTTTTGAATCGGCATTGGTCGATGCCTTATTATTATTGTGGGAACAAAAGGCTACCAATCTTCTAGTAGGAGGAATTGACGAGCAAACAGATCAGCTAAAAGTCTTACTGAAACGTCTGACTTGTGCCATTCCTGAAAAGCGTGTTATGGGAGAAGGCGCAGCTTTCTTTGTACTAAGTACTGAAAAAACCGCTACTACCAAAGCACAGTTGGTTGGTGCTCGAATGTTGTACCGCCCGAATGACACTGCTGTACAAAACAGTATCCAAGCACTTCTAAAAGAAGCAGGGATCGAAGCTTTAGACTTAGTCCTAACAGGTGTTGCCAATAAAACAGTGGTCGACAATACAGCACATTGTACGTACAAACAACTTTGCGGAGAATACCCAACAAGTTCTAGTTTTGCAACGGCTTTAGCCGCTAATTTGGTGCAAGGCGATCGCGCTACAATGCAGGCACTCCATCTAGAAGGCGATACACCAAAGCATATCTTGATTTACAACGAAGATGCTGTGCATACCTCTATGATTCTAATTAACAACGCTTAGAAACATGGGACCGTTTCCAAAATACCTTCGCTTCAATGCTTTGATCGCTGAAGCAATCGTTTTGTTTGCAATCAGCTTTATTTTTGGAGCAGCATGGTGGGTTTATTTGCTTATCTTTTTAGCGGCATTTACCATTGCTTATTTTGGTACAACACAGATTGCCAGTAATTTTCATATGCCAACCTTCTGTTCTGTTCCTAATCATCCTAAGAAAGAAATTGCCATTACTTTTGATGATGGCATTACCAATCCAGAACAAAGCAAAAAAGTATTGGAAGTCTTGAAACGCTATCAAGTTCCTGCAACGTTTTTTTGTATTGGGAAGAACATGGAATCGGATGCGCAAAAAGCTGTTATCCAACAAATGGATCAAGAAGGGCACATTATTGCCAACCACAGTTATTCGCATTCTAATTTTTTTGATTTTTTTTCGGTACAACGGGTCAAAGAGGAAGTTCAACAAACCGATCAACTGATTGAAAAAATCATTGGCAAACAGCCCTTGTTTTTTCGTCCACCATATGGAATTACGACACCTAGAATTGCCAAAGCGGTTCGCCAAACACCACACAAGACAATTGGTTGGTCTATTCGTTCACTAGACACGGTGATTAAAGACGAACAATTGCTGTTTGACCGAGTGACGAAACGACTAAAAAATGGCGCTGTTTTATTGTTTCACGATCATTTGGAGCATATTCCTGATTTTCTGAATGTATTTTTGGAATATGTTTTGAAAGAGGGATATACAGTAGTTGGAGTAGACAAATTGCTTCAATTGAAACCGTATGAATCAAACTAAAAAATTATGAAAGCATATCTTTTCCTATTGGTGTTTATTGGTTTAAGTTCTAACCTTGTTTTGGGACAATCTTTTCAGAAAATGGCAGACTCCAAAGCCTTTCAAAAGAAGCTGCACGAAGTCACCAAAAACACCAAAAGTTTACAGACAGATTTTGTACAAATCAAGCATTTAGATGTACTTTCTGAGGATATTGAATCCACAGGAAAATTGTATTATAAAGCCAATAATCTGCGTTGGGAATACCTTGCCCCATTAGAATACTTGATTGTCTTGAAAGATGGCAAAGTTTCCATCAAAGACGAAGGAAAAGTAAGTTCTTACGATCTTTCTGGAAATAAAACTTTTCAGAAAATCAACGAAATGATGATGAGCAGCATCCAAGGCGATGTATTGGTCGCAGAAGAAGATTATACTTATGTTTTTAAAGAAAGTAGCCAATCGTACTTGGTAGAAATGTATCCTAAAGCGAAAAAGGTAAAGGAGTTTATGAAAAGTATAAAAATTTACTTTTCTAAGAAAGATTATGCTGTGGAGCAGGTAAAAATGATGGAGCAGTCTGGTGATTATACCTTGATGAAATTCAAAAATAAGAAACTCAATGCTTCCATTTCAGATCAACTCTTTATTATCAAATAAACGACGTATACCTTGCCAAAGTTCATCTATCATCTAGTTCTATGCAGTCTGCTGTGCTTTGTTTCTTGTAGCTCTCCCAAAGGCTTACGACCTTTGATAAAGGGACAGCAAAAAGTGTTGTCTGATCAAAACTTCAAGCCCGTTTTCAAGGACAACTTCAAATCTTTTGTCTTTAAAACTAAGATGAGTTATGGCAATAAGTTTGAAATGGGGGGAATGTTGGTCTTAAAACAGACCTCAGTAGGCAACTATCGGACGATTTTTTTAACCAAATTTGGACTAACACTCTTTGATTTTGAATTTGGAGAAAACGGTTTTATCGTTCACAAAGCCTTTGAACAAATGAACAAAAAGATGTTCCTAAAGGTGATTGAAAACGATATGGAATTGTTGCTAACAAGGCATTATCAGGGCTGTACAGCCTCTTTTTTTGTCAAAGATCCACAATCGCACAATAAAATTAAAACAGAAAGTGTGATTAAGACTACAATGAATAAAAAAATCCACTATTTTGTGCAAACTGACGATCAATTACTGCTAGAAATGCACCAAGGAACGGCTGTCAGTATATTTTTATCACAATACAAACAAACCATACCACACTCTATTCAAATCCAACACCACAACTTTCCGTTGAGTATGGATTTAACCTTGTTGAAACATTAATATAGAACTATGCTATTAGGAGACTTTTTTGAAATAGAGACCCAAACAACGGCTGAAACGACCATTGATAGCCAAATTGCATTGAACGTAAATCATCCAATTTATGAAGGGCATTTTCCACAACAACCTGTTGTTCCTGGAGTATGTATGATGCAATTAATGGCAGAGTTAACGTCTGAGGCTTTGGGTAGAAAGGTACAGTTAAAAAAAGCGCATCAAGCAAAATTTTTAGTGCCTATTGTACCTCAAAATGCTCCGAAATTGATGGTTAATATCAAATATGTGGAACAAGAAGCTGGCAGCCTGAAAATTACTGGCGCTATCAAGGACGAGAAAGTAACCTTCTTCAAATTTAAAGGTTTATTCGCATAATAATATGGCTACAAAAACGACCAAAGCTACTTGTGCTGAACGCTTAAAAGCGCTTAAATGCTGTGTTATTATTCCAACATATAACAACGCCCAAAAACTAGACGAGGTTATTCGATCGGTCAAAGAGTACACAACACGAACAGAAAATGGACAATCTACCCCTCTTTTGTTAGTCGTGAATGATGGTTCAACCGATACAACAGCAGATATTCTAACAACACATCCTGACATTATGCAACTTTCCTACACGCCTAATGCAGGAAAAGGAATTGCCATGCGTAGAGGTTTTCAATATGCCATCGAACAAGGATTTGATTATGCAATTACCTTAGATTCTGATGGTCAGCATTATGCCAAAGATTTGCCAACTTTTGTAGATACCTTGGCAGAAGAACCCAATGCGATTGTAATTGGTTCTAGAAATATGGGACAGGAAAATGTACCAACAAAAAGCAGTTTTGGTAATAAATTTTCTAGCTTTTGGCTGTGGGTAGAAACTGGTGTAAAACTTGCCGATACCCAATCGGGTTATCGCCTCTACCCTATTCAGGCCATCAAGGATTTTAGCTTTATTACAGGACGCTACGAATTCGAAGTAGAAATCTTGGTAAGAGCAGCATGGGAAGACATTAAATTGATGTGTGTGCCTATTGATGTGTATTATCCACCATCCGAAGAGCGCATTACGCATTTTCGTCCATTCCGAGATTTTTTCCGCATTTCGGTACTCAATACCTTTCTTTGTCTGTTAGCTTTCTTTTGGTTCCGTCCAAGAATGTTTTTTAGAAGTCTTAAAAAAAAAGCCTAAGACAAGCCATTCATGAGCAAATTTTCAAAGCAGACGAAACGGTTGAGAAAAAAGCCTTGTCTGTTGCTTATGGCGTTTTTTGGGGAATTTTTCCTGCATGGGGCTTCCAAATAGCCATTGCCATTCCTACTGCTGCATTATTGGGACTCAATGTTCCTATTGTATTTTTTGCCTCCAATATTAGTATTCCGCCAATGATTCCTTTTATCCTTTATGCCAGTTTTTGGATGGGAGCATTTGTTTTAGGTGGCAATCGTGGTGATTTAAGTTTGGACAAAATGCAGGATTTAGACATTATCAAGACGAATGTTATGCAATACAGTATTGGCGCTATTACCTTATCCGTAGTTGCAGCATTGTTGTTCGGTTTGGTCACTTATTTTCTTTTGAAACGTCGTCCATAATCATGGTTCTTGTTTTTTATTGAGTAAAAATCAACCTTTGCCTTTTTTCCTCTCACAGTATTGGTGTAAAGCCGTCATAATTTGACCTAAAAATTATTTAGCAGACAGTCATTTCATATTCAATTTTAGAAAAAAAACAGCCAATATACCCCTTCAATGCACTAAAAATGAGGCTGTCCCAAATTTCAAGCTTTCTGTCCCAAATTTCAAGGTGCGCTATCTTCCTTTCTAATACTTTTGTATTATCAAATCAATGTGCTGCTAGTCATTACAATGTAATCATCAAAAGTGTGGCCATTGAATTTTATAATTATCATTAAAAAATTAACTAAATGAAAAAGGTATTCATGTTACTAGGCTTAGTAGGAACAATTGGTTTTACAGCCTGTGAAAAAGTAGAGGTAGAGACACCTAAATGTTACGAATGTTCAAAAACAGACATCTTAACGTATGAAGTTGGTATTTGTAACAACAGCGTTGTGTCTCTAAATATCTATAGTGGTGGTGTAACAGAAATTGAAAATGCTAATAACGATGCGACCAATGAAGGGTATCGTGCGACTGCGGAGCAGTTGGGATACACTTGCACAGAAAAATAGATCAACAGTAGGTTCTGGAGCTGTATAAAAAATCGTTTTAATGAATTGTTTAGCGGTTGTTGTTTAGGCAATCCATCAGAGCATCGGTTTTCTAACAGCTCCAGAATTTAATTAGATTTATACATTTAGCGGAGCAAGTTGAGTAATTTATTTTGGTCTAGTTTTCTATATTTCTAGAAATATAGAAAAGCCCTGTCTTCATTAAAAAACCTATTATCCAAAATAAATACATCACAAAATGAAATCTACATTGGTAGAAGTAGTTAGAAATTGTAACTTTACACCACTTTACTAAAAGCTTAGTTATAACCTCATCCGTAAACACTTGACCTGATTGGTGTAATGGCTCCAATATTTACTTTTTTATATCAATATTTTCAACAGCGCAAATTAGCTTTAATCGGGCTTGTATTGGGCTTATTAGGATTGACTGCTTGGGTTATTTTTACCCGCTTACAACTCAATGAAGACATATCCAAGGTTATCCCACTTAACCAAGGCATCCAAAAAGTTAATAAGGCTTATCAGAATACTACTTTTTCTGATAATTTGATTTTTCATTTATCTCCTAAAGATACCGGTGGATTTGATGATCCTGAACAACTGATAACCTTTGCGGACAGTTTAGTCTTCGCCTTAGAAAAGTTGGACAGCAACCAAATTCGAGAAATTCGATACACCCTATCCAATCAAGCTATCAATGAGCTATACGACCTCTTTTATCAAAATATTCCGCTGTTTTTAGACAGCAGCGATTATCGTGATATAGCCCAACGACTAGACAGCACTGGCGTTAAAAAAGCCTTGAAATCGGTTTATAAAACCTTGATTTCACCTGCGGGATTGGTGATGAAAAAAAATGTACTCAAAGATCCCTTTGGATTCGCGAGTATTCCTCTGAAACGCTTACAAGATTTTCAAATAGAAGGCAATTATACCGTTTATAACAGCCGTATAATGACACAAGACAAAAAGCATTTGCTGTTTTTTGTAACCCCACAAGCACATGCAGGGGCAACAGGTGATAATGCCATTCTATTGCAAGAAATTAATAAAAAGATAAGTGCTGCCAAAGCACTTTTTGACCATCAATTTGAAGCAGAATACTTTGGTAGCATAGCGGTTTCCGTTGCGAATGCACAGCAAATCAAAACCGACATCAACTACACGGTTGGCGCTGCTTTAATTGCCTTGGTCATCTTTTTGACTTTATTTTTTAAGCGTATAAGCGTTCCTTTGTTCATTTTTATTCCTGTTGCTTTGGGAGCAGGAATTGGTTTAGCAGCTTTGGTTCTTGTAAAGGATAGTATTTCGGCTATTTCATTGGGTGTCGGGGCTGTCTTGTTAGGAATAACCGTTGATTTTTCGCTGCATATATTCACCCATTATCGGGCAGAAGGCAACGTAAAGAAAACCTTGGAAGATATTGCCACACCAACCATTATGAGTAGCTTAACGACAAGTAGTGCCTTTTTGTGTTTGTTGTATATGTCTTCAGAAGCTATGCGTGATTTGGGTATTTTTGCGGCAATTGCGGTCTTGGCTTCAGCAACTTTAGCTTTGCTTGTCTTACCACATTTATTGCCAAAAGAAACGGCAAAACCACACAACAACAACACCTTTTTGGATAAAATAGCCGCTTATCCTCTACACCAAAATAAATGGGTTAAACTAACGGTATTAGGCGCAACAATTGTCTTTTTATTTTTCTATCAAAATGTTCCTTTTGAAGAAGATATGAACAATATCAACTTCATGACCGAGGAACTCAAAAAGGCAGATAACAACCTACAACAAATGGGTGGCGAAGCTCTAAAAAGCAGCTATGTTGTCACCGCTTCAAGCGATTTGCAAACCGCATTGGAAGCCAATGAGAAAGCCACTCAACAATTAGCCCAACTCAAAGCAGCAGGCAAGATTCAAAACTATACTTCTGTCAGCAACTATCTGCTATCAGAAAAGGCACAACAAGAAAAAATCAAGGCGTGGAATCAATTTTGGACAACAGAACGCAAAGCAGCCATAAAAGAGTTATTAATTGCACAAGGTGCATCGTATAAGTTCAAAGAGACCAGTTTCAATCAATTTTATGCAGCATTAGATCGTTCTTTTGAACCGACTAGTTTAGAGAATTTTCAATTGCTTCAAGACATGGTCTTGAGCGAATACACCACGCATAAAAACGGTGAATACGCTTTTATTTCCATCGTTAAATTAGCCGATACGCTGAAAACGACTGTTTATCCTATTTTCAACGCCAATGAGCATACCACGATTTTTGACAAACAATTTATCGCCGATCAATTTGCCAGTTCTTTACAAAAAGACTTTGGAACACTAGTCAACTGGTCTTTTTTGATTGTCTTTATCATTTTGGCTGCTTCTTTTGGCCGTTTTGAATTGGCTTTATTGACCATTTTCCCCATTTTATTGAGTTGGGAATGGACACTGGGCATGATGGCGATTTTTGGTTTAAAATTCAACATTGTTAATGTCATTATCTGCACCTTTATTTTTGGTCTAGGAGTCGATTACAGCATCTTTGTTACCAAAGGTTTGCTACACGAATACAAATACGGCGAACGCATTTTGCCTGCCTATAAAACATCCATTATTCTATCCGCATTAACAACGGTTTGTGGAATGGGCGTTATGGTTTTTGCAGAACATCCTGCCCTATTTTCTATCGCCAGTTTATCCATTATAGGCATTGCTTCTATTATTATTATAACCTTTACCATTCAGCCTATTCTCTTTGGCTTTTTTATTGTCAATAGAAAACACAAAAGGCTTCCGCCCTATACTTTTTTGAATGTTATTTCAACAGTGGTAGCCTATACACACTTTGTTTCAGGCTGTATTCTATTAACGATTATAACCTTAGTGTTTAGCATTACACCATTTGCCAAAGAACGTAAAAAATGGATTGTACATCGCTTAATTCACCTCTTATCGGTGTCCTTGATTGACTTAATGTTTAATGTAGAGAAAGTCTACTTGAACAAAAGCTTTGCGGACTTTTCAAAGCCTAAGCTAATGATTGCCAATCATCAATCTTTCTTGGATATTATGATGACCTTGATGCTGCATCCTAAGATTGTCATTATGACCAATAGTTGGGTTTGGAATTCTCCTATTTTTGGGCGTGTAATTCGCTTTGTAGACTTTTATCCATCAGATGCAGGAGCAGAAAATAGCTTGGAGCATTTGCAAGGCTTGATTGACAAAGGCTATTCGATCATGATCTTTCCAGAAGGCACGCGTTCTAAAACAGGCAAAATTGCTCGTTTCAAAAAGGGCGCTTTCTATATTGCAGAACACTTAAAATTGGATATTTTGCCCATCATTTTCCATGGGACAGGGGATTGTATTCGCAAAAATGACTTTCTCGTACACGGTACGACGGTTACGATGAAGTTCTTGCCTATCATCAAATACAATGACAAGAAGTGGGGCGCAAACTATTCGGAACGTACGAAAAAAATTAGCAAGCATTTCAAAAATGAGTATCAACGCTTGAAACAACGTACCGAAACGGTTGATTTTTTTGAGGATGCTTTGATAAAGAATTATATTTACAAGGGTCCAATTTTGGAATGGTATACACGCGTCAAAGTTCGTTTAGAAGCAAAATATCAACCATTTCATGAGTTGTTGCCTCGCAAAGCAACCATTACAGACATTGGCTGTGGCTATGGAATGATGGCTTATATGCTCTATTTGTTATCCAATGATCGAAAAATTACGGGAATTGATTACGATGCGGAAAAAGTTTTAGTTGCCAACGAATCCTATTTGAAAAATGATTCTATACACTTTGTAGCTGCCGATGCTATGACCTATCAATTGGCGGAAAGCGATGTATTCATCATCAGTGATATGCTGCATTATATTCCACATCAAGCGCAATCAGATTTGATTCGACGATGCCTGAATAAGTTGAATCCTGATGGAATGCTCATCATTAGAGACGGTGACCGTGATTTGGAAGATCGTCATAAAGGAACAGAATGGACTGAAAAAATGTCTACTCAAGTTATTGGTTTCAATAAAACGACACAAACAAGTCTATCTTACCTTTCAGGAAAAGACATTGAAGCCATCGCCCAAGAATACGGATTGTCGGTCAAACGATTAGATTTAACACAGAAGACATCCAATATTATTTTTGTTATACGCAACACAGAACATGAGTAAAAAAGACCTAGAAACAACGTATGATATTGTTATTATAGGCAGTGGCCTAAGTGGTCTTATCTGCGCTTATGTACTAAGCAAAGAAGGCTATAATGTTTGTATATTAGAAAAAAACAAACAGGTTGGTGGCTGCTTACAGACTTTTGCTCGCGACAAATGTATTTTTGATGTTGGTGTACATTATATTGGTGGCTTGGCAGAAGGACAAACCTTGAATCAATATTTCAAGTATTTTGACATTCGCGATCAGTTGAAGGTGCAGCAAATGGATATGGATGCCTTTGATTGTATTTCCTTTGATGGAGATCATAAGGATTATACTTTGGCACAGGAATATGGTCGCTTTGAAGACAATCTATGGCGCCAATTCCCTAAAGAAAAAGCAAGCATCCATGCCTACACCAAGGCTTTAAAAGATATTTGTAGCAAATTCCCATTATACAATTTAGAAATAGACAAAGCTTATCCAACGGCAATGGATCATTTGCAACTCAATGCACAGGCAACAATTGCTGATCTAACAGATGATGCCACGCTGCGTGCTGTTTTGGGTGGTAATAATTTACTATACGCAGGAAAAGGCGCTTCAACTCCTTTTTTCTTGCATGCCATGGTGGTGAACAGCTATATAGAAAGCGCTTGGCGTTGTGTAGATGGGGGTTCTCAAATTGCACGATCTTTGGTGAAAAACATTCGTAAAAATGGAGGTAAAATTTTCAAACGCAAGGAAGTCGATCGCTTTGTTTTTTCGGGTGATAAGATAAAAGCCGTTGTACTGACATCAGGTGAACGCATTGCTACCAACCATGTTATTTCCAGTGCTCATCCAAGCCAGCTCAGCCGCTTCGTAACAGGCACTAAAGGTCATTTACGAAAGGCTTATTTGAATAGAATCAATAGAACAGCTGCCACACCATCGGTTTTTTCAGTCCATTATACCTTAAAACCCGATACGGTTCCTTATACCAATAGCAATTATTACCATTCCACAACCAAAGATGTTTGGAACATCATTGACCACAACCACAACAA
>Ga0163111_10001036_pt1 | contig 16846 bp, 5 predicted proteins | sample CRUFie1St18metaG_FD_109645 | JGI IMG/M metagenome (GOLD analysis project Ga0163111, IMG submission 109645) | Marine microbial communities from the Costa Rica Dome - CRUD Field 142mm St18 metaG | ecosystem: Environmental > Aquatic > Marine > Oceanic > Photic zone | place: Costa Rica: the Eastern...
CGCCACCGAAGATGACGACGGTGCATGACGTCACCGCCAGCGCTATGAATGAAAACATCGTCATGAACGCCGGCAAACCGACGGCTTGCCCGACGATTTGATCGCGTTGCGATTTCGCGTACCTGGTAAAGTCTGAAATATTGAGAGAAAGCGTCGACCAAAACCCGACCGTCGCGGTGAGAACGGGGAGCAACGCGCTCCAAAACTCGCCCGCTCGCGCGCCTCCGACCGCGAACGCGCTCGGTGCGTCGAATATCGGCCCCACGCCTCCCGCCGCCGTCACCGCCCACGCGAACAACGCGAGCGAGAGCGAAATCAACACCGGCGCCGCGTACTCCTCGACGCGTCTGATCGACTCTATCCCGTGATACACCACCCACAATTGCGCCGCGAGAAACGTCAAGTAACACACCAACGCCTCGACGCTCAACCCGAGCCACGGTAAAACCGTCCCGTTCGCCGCGAATCCCATCGCTCGCGTCATCGTCGCCAGCGCCTGTCCGCCCACGTTGGTCTGTATTCCGAACCACCCGCACCCCACGATCGCGCGCGCGAACGTCGCCACGCTCGCTCCTCGCACCCCGAACGCGCTGCGGCAGTACACCGGGAATCCTATCCCGTATTTCGTCCCCGCCGCGCCGTTCGCGATCATCGGCGCCAGCACGAGCGCGTTCGCGCTCGCCACCACCGCCATCGCCTCCCCCGCCGCGAATCCCACGTCCACCACCTGCGCCACGAGCGTCCACGCGGGCACGCACACGACCAATCCGACCCACAGCGACGCCACGTCGCGCAGCGCGAACGTCCGCGCGCTCGCCAGCACGGGTTTTAAATCATCATTCGTCAGCGACGCGTCGGGCGACTCGGGTTCGACCGCCGCGATCGCCCACCGCGCCGCGCGCTCGGACGCGCGCGCCGCGCATCGCCGACGACGCGACGGCGCGACGCGCGCGCGCGCGCGAAGAGGCGCGCGCGCGACGAGACGCACCGTCGTCGTCATGCAATGCCGTCGTCCGCGACGCGAACGGCGCGACGACGCGCCACACCGCGGCGCGCATGGCGTCCGTCGGGTTCGACGACGACGACGACGACGCGGACGATGGGTTCTGGGCGCGCGCGGGGAGGTGCGCGCGACGCGCGACGCGACGCGCGACCGCGAGCGGACGCGTCGATTCGTCATCAAGATGACGCGCCGACGACGACGACGACGACGACGCGCGCGATGGCGCGACGAACGCGTCGCGACGACGACGACGATGCGCGCGCGAACGTGACTGACGAAATCGCGACGACGACGACGACGACGACGACAGCGTGTTGGACGCGGTGGAGGAGAGCCTGACGCAGCGGCGACGCGGCGACGAGACGGCGACGACGACGAAGGCGACGACGAACGCGCGCGGAACGACGCGCGGAGACGATGGGACGACCGCGAGCGAGGAGTTGCGACAGATGCTGATCGAGCGCGACGCGCGGTTGGGGATGCTGCGGTCGAAGTTGGATATGGTGGAGCGCGAGAATGAAAATTTGAAGCGAAACGGCGCGAGCGCGAGCGGCGACGGCGGCGGAGGGGCGCGGGGGGGGGCGGGGGAGGTGAATTACGGCGCGGTGGGGGGGGCGAATGGGGCGAACGCTCGCGCGGCGCCGACGTCGACGAACGCGGCGAGCGTCGTGGCGAAGGCGGAGGTGCAGGATTTAAAGCAGCAGTTGGCGACGCTTCGATCGAAGTTGGCGTTTAAAGAGGAAGAGATCACCGAGGCGCGCAGGCTGGAGGACGACGCGCGAGCGAAGTTGCGCGCGGCGAATGACGAGCGCACGAAACTCGCCGCGGAAGTTCGCGCCGAACGCCGGGCGAGGGCGTCGGCGGGACAAAAGCGACCGTCGCGAGACGAGAGCCAAGAGACGGCGGCGAACAAGCGACAGAGAACGGGCGGCGCAAGCGGTGGGGATGTGTTAGGAAGCGAAGCGCGAGTTGGTGAACGTACGACTGGAATGAGCGCTGGTGGCAGTCATCGACGCGCGCGCGAAGGTTTGAGCGTGGCGTCGCCGCCCGAAACGCTCGCGTTGGCGCTTCCGATGGCGCCGCCCGACGTCGCGGCGACGCTGTACCAACGCGGCGTCAGCGGGTATTACTCGAGCGATAACGTCTTCGCGCGGTTGATGAACGACGTTCCGCTCGATGTGAGTTCTTTTTTAGCGAAACCAAACGAATCATCGGTCGTGAGTGCGGAGTTGGTGAACCCCGTGCGCGCGGCGCTCATGAATTTGGCGACGAATCCGGATTCGACGGTGGCGCTCACGCGCGCGCTCGTCGAGTCCATCGTAGAAACATCGAATTCCATCACGTCTTCGGCGCACTACGCGCACGTGACGTCGATATTGCGAATTCTTTCCGCGCTCGCGATGATTGATGGGCGAAGCCTGAGCATCGTGCTCGGCGCGTGCGGGGCGCAGAGAAATCAAACCGTCGCGACGGTCACAGCGCACGGGGCGCCGCCAGCGTCTTTGGCGGGGATTCCCGGTTTAGGCGGAGCGGGTATGGGTACGCTCGTCGCGCATCCGCGCGCACACAGCGGTCGTATCTTCGTTCCGGCGTCCATGAGTTCGACGAATCACGCGTCCGCGCCGACGCCAAAACCGACGAAGACGACGAAGAGCAGGTTGTCGGGGAGCCAAGGGGGAGAGGCACCGGAGGTGGCGCCGTTTTTGGAGACATTGATACAGTTACTCACCGATGCGAAGTGTGATGGTCAGTGGCGCGTCGTCGACGCCGTGATCGTGGCGCTCATTCGATTCGCGAGCGGTGTGGGCGTGGAGAATGGCCGGGGCGCGTTTGGCGCCGTGGCGCAAAAGCACAGCGGCTTTGGATCGTGCCTGAAATCGATCGCCCCGAACAGCACACGGTTCTTGGCGCTCATGCTCATTCGAATGTTGGCGCCCACGCCCGAATTTCAGTCGTTCCTCTGTGAACCACTCGACGTCGAGCGAGGGATTGAAAAGCCGCCGACGCCCGAACGGCGCAAGCGAGCGACGTTGTTCGCCGCGATTCTGAGTTGCCTCCGAGCAGATTGCGTGGAGGAAAACGGCTTGATCTTCGTCATTAAGTCCTCATACGTGGCGCACGCCACGCCTGAGCAGAGCGGCACGCTTCAAGAGGCGGCGCTCCGCGTGTTAAGAACGCTCGCCTTCATCGGCTGGTCCGAGTACGGCGCCGCCGCCGTCGCCGTCAACGCCCTCGACGTCCTCGCCGCCGTCGCCGTCGAAGAGTACGTCTCCCCGCTCCCCGTGGCGCACTCCAAATCATCAACAGCCCTTCACCAAGCCACCAGGCTCGTCCACGCCCTGCTCGACGAGCACTACGACGCCCATCTTCCTCGCCTCTTGGGCGCTCGCAAGAGTCAGCGCGTCATCGCCCGTCTCGCCCACCTGAGTTCCGCCAGCGGCGGCGGTCGCGAATCTCGCATGGCCGATTGGCTCGGCCGCATTTTACTCAAGGTGCGCGAGTGACCGACCTTTTTAGCGCATCCGCAGTCGTCGCGACGGCGAGTCGCCCTCGTACCGGCGCCGCCGCGATTTAGCGATTTAAACCCGTCTCCAGCTGTCGTCGATCCTCTGTCCCCGCACACGCGCGCGCGAGCCGTCATGTCCGCGACCGACGCCGTGGACGAGCGCCAGCGAATCACGCGAAGCGCGCCCACCGCGCACCGCGTCGCCGTCGCCGTGATCGCCGCGCGCGTCGCGTTCGACCCGCTCGGATTCGGCGGTCGCCGCGCCGGCGTCTGGGAGGACGCCCTCGCGCGCGCGCCGACGCGCGTGGACGAAGACCCGGCGCGATGCGTGCGCGACGTGCGCGCGGCGCACGCGAAGTGCGCGGTCGACGCGCTCGCGGGCGGAGGGACGCGCGAACGGAGCGCGACGGAGACGACGCGGGCGCTGCGAGCGGCGCTGGAAGACGCGACGGCGAGCGAGACGAACGAAGACGCGACGGAACGCGCGGCGCGCGATGCGATCGTGCGATGGGGATTGGAGAGGTTTTTGGACGAATTGATGGAGGTGTCGGAGAGTTTGGACGATTTGGAGGCGTTTTTTGAGGACGCGCGATGCGTGGCGGCGAACGCGCGCGCGGAGGATTACGAGGCGGAATACGGATTCGAGACGCGGGACGTCGAGGGGTGGACGCCGATCGGGATGTTTTTGAAGCGGTGTTATCTGGGGTTTAATTTATTGCCGTTTGAGGCGACGCTGACGTTGCTGGATGAGGTGCGGGCGTACGCGGAGGAGGTCGCGCGGGCAATCCAAGGCGACGAAAACGAGCCGCCGAGCGGGAGAACGTGCGCGGCGCCGGATGTGCTGACGACGCTCGTCACGCGCGCCGTCGAGGCGTACGATACGCACGCCGTAGATGCCGATCGAGTTTTACCGCCGGAAGCGCTCGAGGATCTGCGGGATTTGGCGCCCGAAGTGCCGACGCTGCACTACTTGCGTCACGCAGCGGCGTTGCGACGGAAAGATTACCCAGCGGCGGTGGAGCATTTACATCGACACTTTGACATCAGCGGCGAGCACAACGAGTTGAGAGCGGATTTAGGAGGCGATAGCGTTTTAGTGGGCGGGTTTGAAAGCGCCAACGCCGGGCGCGAGCGGTTGCAGACGGCGTTATTGGCGCTCGCGTCCACGCAGCTGGCGTTTTCGCACGCGGACGAGGCGACGTTTGCGATTTCCGAAGCCGTGCGCACGGCGCAGCAGAATGGTGACGAGGCGTCGTTGGCGCACGCTCTCGCGCTCACAACGGCATTGTTATCGCGAGCACCTTTGGACGCGTCGAGTCATCGAGCGTCGCACCAAGACGAGCAACTGCCGACGCTGCTCCGACGATTGACGGCGCAAGCGGCGGAGCTGGCGTCGCCGCATCTCATCGCCTACGCCTCGCTCGCACTCACAAAGTACGCGATCGACAACCCGTCTCGGGCACTTGGGTCACATTCGCACGCGCCCGGCGGTGGTGCCTTGTCTCGCGCGGCTCGAGGTGGCGTAGACATCGTGACGACGCCGGCGCTCGCGACGCGAAACCTCGTCGACATCGAGTTAACGCGACACTTCACTCAACTCGTCTCCGCCACGCCCGCATCCGCGGCGTCGTTAGCATTAGCGCGTGAGTCATCGGGTGACGGCGTGCTCGGCGCTGGGAACGATTTGTACCCACCGCCCAAAGGTTTCGCGTCGACGCCGACGTGTGGGTACACGCTGAGCGCCACGGCGACGGCGCTCAGGAGCTTGACGGGTACTGCGTCTACGCTCGCTGCGGAGGGTTGGAGCACGTATGGGTGCAAATATATCGGTCGACTGTACGCTGTTCGTCAGCTTTACCTCGATCGCGAAGCCTCGGCGGATGAAACCGCGACGAGTTGCGCGACGCTCATCGCTGCGGCGAGCGAGTGCGAAGGCGTTGAAGCCGCCGACGAAGTGTGTCGACACGTCGAAGAAATATTCGGCAAAGATGGATGCGAAAACAAGTTTTCTGCCCTGGCGTTTTTAAGGCTACACTACGACCGCGCCGTAGGCGTTGGTTCGTACGCGACCGCGAGACGCGCCGCTCAGCGCATGCTCGCCGTCATCGACGCGAAGTCGGGAGCAGACAACGCGGCGTACTTTGAAGCGAGGCGGATGAACGCAAACCTGGACAGGCTGATGAAGAACTTCGATGATGCCCAAAAAGAGTTGAACGCACTCATCGCTGACGCCGAGAAAGTGAAGGACGAGCACGCGGCGATGTGGGCCAAAATCTCACTCGCCGAGACGCATCTGAGCGCCGGCGCGCCAACGTTGGCGTTGATGCGCGCTCTACCGCTCGAGCTCGAAGCGTCCGAAAGTGGTGTCGAGCCGATTCAAACGCGTGCCTTGTGCATAATGTGCGAGTCTTGGCTCGAGCTCGGAAACTCGCACGCGCAACTCGCGCGCGACGCGTTGGACGCGCGCGCGCTTGAGCTCCTATCGAGCGACGATTTGCGCTTGCAAGCCAGAGCGTACGTCGCGTGCGCGCGCGCGCTCATCGCCACGACCGTCGATTCTGGTCATGCATCGATCGCATCTCGCGTCATCGATGCCCTCGAGCGCGCTGCGGAGCGTTACGCCAAGCTCGGCGCCCATCGCGACGCGGCGATGACGTACGCTCGTCTCGCCAAGGCGCGCGCGCGATTCGACATGGATACCGTCGCTGCCGCCGCCAAGTGCCGCGAACACGCGAACGCCTCGTTATATTTCGCTACGTAGCACCGTCTTCCACCCTGCGCTCGCTCACGATTGTAACATAACGAAATGATTTGTACGCTCGTCTTCGTCTTCGCGCTTCAACCCGACGCCTTACCAACCGTCGTCCCCCATCGTGCGACGCGCGTCCCCGACACGCCTCGCGCGCGCGCCGACGGGCCGCGATGGGGGACGCCATCGTAGCGGCGACGCAGTTGAATGACGTTCGCGTCATCATCGCGTTGTTCATCGTCGGTGCGACGTCGATCGCGCTGACGCTTCACTGGGTGCTTCGAACGGTGTTGCCCTGGTTTATAGGACTCGCGGTGCGTCATTGCGCGGCTTCGACGCCTCGAAACGGTCGCGCGATTTCCTTTACGTCGATGCGACGCGCGAAAGGACGGACGGCGCACGATGGCGGCGGAAGATCGATGAATGATTACTCGACGTGGGACAGTCGACTGACGACGCGAATGGCGACGACAGGCGAGCTTCGTCAATCGAAGCGGGTTGCGATTGAGTATCGATAGTTTCGGGATCACGAGCGTGCGTGGAGTGAGCGTGAGCTTTAACAAGCCCGGCACGGCGCTGCGTAGGGTGCAGATTGCGGAGATTGCGTACGTGGGGAACGCGTCGACCATCGTGACGTGGTTGTTGAATTTCGCGTTGCGCAAGGCGAGCGGGAAGCATTTACGGGATGATTTGCCGCGCGTGGGTGAAAAGAATGGTAAAACCAGAAGTAAAAGTGATGATGGGTTCGCGGAGATGACGCCTCGTGGTAACGATAGTCCGTCATCGGATGGAACGCCGGCGAGCGGACGAAGACGGTTCATACGCTTTGGCGTCGGATCGCTCAAGGCGGCGTTCGTGGTGTCGGGCGTAGAAATTACGACGCGGAGTAAAGCCGACATAAATACGGAGGATGGGTTGCAAAAGCAGTCGTCTGATTTAGGTCGCGCAAAAATGACGAACACTAAAAAGAAGGCGATGACGCGCGGCAAGTGGAGATTGATGAAGGGCATCGCGTCCTTTGTCGACATCACGGTCGTATCGCTGACGGTGCGCGAAGAAGATGATGATGACGTCGACATGTTGTTTTGTGATAAACTCACGTTTGAAGCGTCTGGCACGGCCGGAGCTTCGCTGAAATTCCTCATCACGGCACGTATGCTGCGAGGCAAGGATGGTTGGAGCATGACAGACACCAACGTGAACCTCGTCGCGGAGTTTGATTCCGAGACGAAAACTATCGTACCTGTGCACGCGGGATTGAGTGGTTCGACCTTGTCTCTCGTGAAGCGTGTTGGCGAGCGAGCGAAGAAGATCGAGACGAAAACAGATTTGGCGCCGATTACCGTCAAACAACAGCAAGGTCCGCACAAGGCTGTGAGGGGTCTACTCAAAGTGCCGAGGAAATGCAAGATAGAATTTAAACGCGTCGTGATGGAGAATAAGAACCAGGAAGCACCGTTGACTGGCGTGATGACGCATATGCAATTCTCGGTCGAGAGAGTGAGCGCGTCCAAAAAGGGATTTCGTCTCTTTCGAAAGCAACAGCAAGTCGTCTCGCCGTTTGCCTCCACGGCGTTCGAGGCGGACGCGTGGGCAGAGGTGAATATGTCCGTGGCGGATGCAAAATTAGTGCATGGAAAGCATCAGACATTAGCTCTCATCAACGCGCCGAGTGCCTCGGTATTCTTGTCGCTTTCAGAGAAAGCACTCGGCGACGGCGGCAAATTGCCCGCCACCGCAACGTTTACGGTGGATTCGTGCGATTTTAGGCACCATGCCGATGCGGCAGATTTAGTCGCTGCGTTAAAGGCGCAGAAAACGAAATCAAGAAACGGCTCCACTAAGTCGACGAACACAAAAAAGAACTCGGCGCCGTGGGACGTCGTCGATGCGCAGATGATGTGCAAAACGTCGCTATGCGCGAGAATGTACGACGAGCACGGGGCAACATCGTGTCAGTTTCTCACCGAGCAGATTCGTGGTCGATATGGAAATTTAGTCGATGAAGGGACGTGTATGCTAGTTAGTTCGAGCGCGTCAGACAAGCGCGGCGTGTGCACGATGTCACGCGTACAAGTGACGGTTCCCGGTTACCACCCCGTCGTGCAGATTGAAGCCATCAGCGTTGCGCGATCCGAAGCTGCCGGAAACGCGGTTGAGTTGTCGGAAACTACCATCGATTTGAACATGAACGAAGCAGGTGAACTCGCAAAGAAGATTGATGCCGTCGCGAAGCGCGCCAAGGCAACCATGGCGAGCGCAAAAGGCGATTCGTCTGACAAGGCGACGTCTTCAAATAAGGTGAAGAAATCTACACGCGTCATCTTGGTCGACACAGCGATGCGCGCTCGATGCACGATGACGCCTTACTCGACGTTCGGTGAGATACCGCAAAACTCGCGCGGCGATGAGCCTGTAGAGTGCGCGCTCGACATAAGTTGTCCGCTCGCAGAGATGTCGCAGCCGGAGGCAAACTTAACGAGAATGGCGGCGGGTGGTTTCACAGTCTCTATGTACGACACCATTCAAAGACCCGCCAAAGCCGAAGAGGCGAAGAAAGATTCGCGGTGGGTCGGACGAGTCAATTACGAAGAAGTCGCGGTAGAGAACAACCGCGTGATGCTAGTCGGAAGTCTCGATGTTGAGTACAAACAAGGCGCCAACAAGCGCGCGGCAGTATCCGTGGAAGGCGTCGAATTTGATTGGGAACCGGATGCGCATTTTCTCGCACTAGAAATTTCAAACCTGGCAAAGGCTGCAAAGCCAGCAAAGATGTCGACTGACGGTACGCAAAACGCCTCGAAGGATCAAACAAAATTGGATCTTTCGTTTGACGTGCGCAAAGTCAGCGGCTCGTTCTTTGTCACGCCGGGCGCGTGCGCGCAAGTATCATTTGGACTTATGGACGCGCGCCCACTCGAAAAAACGTGCTGCGTGAGAGATGTGACTTTTGGTATGAACGGATACACGATAACGGAGTTAGAATTGATCTCCGTAACTCAAGACGAGTGCGAACGCACGTTGCCTCATGTCGCAGCGATCACACACGAAGACGCCGAAGACATCGCCAGGCGCCGCAAGTTTCAAATTGTGGTTGAGAAGGCAAAGCTCATGCTTCCCGCAAACTTAGACCTCGGCGACGCCATGGTAGCCATGATTATAGGCGAAGCGGTATTCTCCGACGTCGTGAAAACGACTGGGAAGCGCGCAAAGAAGGAGCGAATTTCGTTGGCTGCCAATTTACCCGCCTGCGCCGAATCGTCTCCGTCAAAACCGGCGACTGAAATCAATGTCAAGGTCAGCAGTATCGAAATTGAAGTCGAAGACTCGAATGATTTGGAGCGTTTTATGCGTGCAAAGCAAGCTGCATTGGGATCTTGCATCGCGGCCGCGGAGTTTACGTCTTCCACTGAAGAGGCGATGCGAAGCATCACCACGACGTATCTCCAGCATAAGGAATTCTTAGCAAACGGCGGTGGCTCCGCGTTGCACATGGATATAGGCAGCGTCACCTCTACGGCAGTGTGGGGAGGTGGTAAAGGCGATGGTGATGAGCTCACAGCGAAAGCAGGCGCGCACGTACGTCGTGTGGATGCTCCGTATAGCGATTCTGTGTCTTTGCAGATGCAAAACGTTTTGACGATGCACACAAGCGTAACCGAAATGCGCGTCTGCGTGGCGGATTTGACCGCGCGTCCTATTTTCATGTGTAGTGAAGCCACGATCGCAGGGACATTTGTGCAGGCTAGACAATACGCCCCGCGCATATTGACGGGACAAGTTGCCCTCCCTGTCGGACGAAGACGATGGGCGAAGACAAACGGACCCGACACGCCTTCGCGACCGACGGCGATGTGGTACACAGATGCGACTTTTGACATCAAAGAAGCTGATATATTTGTGGCGACGTGCATTGAGCCGTATTTGTTCAATGTGTCGCGAGAGCTCACGACGAGACTCGTCCTTCCACGCCTGCACAAGCACATTCCAGGAGGCGGAGGTGGACGTCCGCCGACGAAGGAATACGATCGAAACAATCCCAGACCGCCGAGCATGCCCTGGTGGGATATTTTGAGAAGTCAGTGGCGCGGATTAATGCGTATAACGATGATTCAGTCCGGTGCGAAGGTGGATAGTCAAGGACAGATTGAGCATCTCGGCGCGCACGGGGGAGACTCGTTTGCGAGCGAGCTAGAGATTTTCGCCGACATGTGGGAGTTCGACATGAAGCCGCGCAACGTGGTCATTCGTAGCGCGAACTTCACGATATCAAGAATTCAAGATGATGAAGAGTGTACCGAAGCTTCGACGCCACGCGCGGATGAACCATCGCCGAAGCATAAGTTGGTCATCTTCCCGGTCATGTGCGTCAAGGCAGATTACGAATTCAAAGCCCTCCTCGATGGCGGCGATGGTCATCGTACGCACTACAGACACGACTCAACGACTGGAAAGGAGCTTTACTCCAGAGATTTGATGCGCTCAAGTGCTTGTTTTGTGAACCTCGATGTCGATCTGGCGTCCATGGAAGAGTTCGTCACGAAAATGGTCAACGCCGCGACCATGGATCGCTTCGTCGAATACGTGAGAAATCTTACCACTGACGTGCCATCGTTCGAACACCAGGGCCACTATTCGAATCCGACCATAGCGCTGACACCAGATGACGTTGAGTTCATGAAACAATGGGAACATGGGATGAAGAAGCCAATGGTCGCGCTGCGGTCGATCTGGAACTTGCGACCGTGGGGCGCCCCGCGACGGGTAAAACACCCAGAATCGATAAGTTTGGTTGACTTGTTCGCAAGCATCGACACTGTCATCACCTCGAGCGTCATTCATGTGGTGAACGCTTCGAGCGACGAGACAGCTAATGCGTACGGGGCGTGTTTCTGTCTCAAATCGGTGCATTGCGTCGCGAAAAAAGCGCCTCGGACCAAGGTGGAATTCACCCTGCGAGCAGATTCGTCGCAATTCCACGTGCCTGAGCGTGACGGCAGTCTCGAACGTAAGGGATCGAGTCCACGTCGCCTCGCTAATCTTCGCGCTGGATCTATTACCAACAGACTGAACTTTGCAGAGCTCGACGACGTCGTCAAAGAGATGTTGCAAGGAAGCGCCAAGAGCCCGTCACAGGCAGATGATGGATCGGCTTCGCGCCCGACGTCCACGGATCCAACGTTGGTATTAGACACGAAAAGACTCGAGATTACTCAGCGCAATGAAGATTCAGTGGCCAGCCAGGGCATTCAGATCGAAGTTGACGCTCCTCGGATCTTAATTGAAGCCGAACAGCGGAACGCTATCCTCGGCTGGATCAACGCCATTTGGACGGCGGCGCAGACGGAAAGACGCGAGCCGACTTGGACCGAGCTCAATCGCATCCTAAAGTCAGCGGATAAACTGTCGGGAGTGAGTCGACGTCGCCGTGAATTAGACGATATCATGGGCGATGGACCAAGTTTGCACGCGCTAAGTGCGGAAGAGACGCTCGAAAAGAATTACGAATCACCGAAACGTGCGACGGAAGCTGTTGTGCTCTTCGTCATTCAAATCACCGCTCCGCAAATCAATTTTAAGGGCAAAGATGCCGCTGGTCGAATGTTACTCGCAGCCGAAGGCGGACTTGTGGTTGGTAGACGAATGGACGACGGCGGTTCGACGGGTCGTCGTCTCGTCACGGTATCTTTACAACAAGTTCAAGCGTACGTGGCGCCGACGAACGTCGACTTAAACGCCGGTGTGCAGTGGTTGCGGGAAAATCATTCTTCGGTGGATGGCATACATACTTCTTTGGTTCGTGACGACGTATTCGAAAGTGGCGACGGTCGCAAAGAATCAGGTTCGCTCTTGCGACGCATTTTCGCTCCAGGTTCGATGGTTTTTGAGCACGCAAACGCCGTCACAGCGACGCAAAGTCGCATAACCGACGCCGAGTTGTACGCGTACAACGAGCCGACGGAGGCTGATGTTCAGGCTTTCGGTAAGCGCACGGCGAGCGAGACCAAAGGGGAAGCGGTGAGCCAATTTTCAATGCGTTCTCCCGAAATCGTCGCGGAAATGAATTCGAGCCAGTACGTTGTTTTGATCGACGTCATGGCGAGCCTATTCTTGACACCAGCGGCTTTGGAGCGTCCTCGACCGAGCTTTCAGGCTTCAAAGGTTTTGATGAGTCGTGATCGAACGTTGAGTGACACGGTTGCGCTTGAATCTTCAGCTATCGTCGCGAAACCGATGATGAAGTTGATGGCCGCTCGCTGGGCGGTGGAGAGTATGGAGAAGAATTATCGCCGCGCGGTCGCTCTGGCGCCGAGCGAAAAGCAGAAAGTCCTTCGTGAAATCGATGTCCTTTGGTCCGCTGCGCAGAAGGCTGAGTTGCGCGTCCTCGCTGCGGTGCATCAAGCCGAAGAGAACGATAGGCTCTATCGGCGGCACTCCGCGATTCGATTAAGTCTCGAAATCGAACACGCGGCTTGGACTTTGTGGCAGGGTGGGAGTCCTTTCATCTCCGCTCAGCTCTCGCGACTGTCGCTTTCGCGCGAACGCCAGGTTGACTCTTCTGGGATGCTGCGATTTAAGCTGCACGGTTTAAGTATGGTGTCGCTCGATGAAGGCTGCGTCGATCAGATGTTTTCTCGCTGGATTCCACCGGGAAGCGTGCACGAATCACGCGCGCGTAACGACGCGCCGTTGATTGACTTTTTCTCCATCCGCGCGGGATCGGCGCCGGAGAAACCGGTATACGACCATTTGGAGCTGAGTGTGCAACCGTTCGAGGTGGACATCAAGCACTCGCAGTACAAAATGATTTACCAATATCTCTTTCCAATGACGAAGTCCAGCGATCACGACGCGTTTGAGAATGTTTACAGGCGTCCGGCGCTCGCCAAGAATGCGGAGATGTCGCCGCGCGAGAGCTTGATTCGGGCGCAATCTATAAACGCAAAGGGTGTGCATCTGACGCCGCTTGAATTGCCGTCGGAGATGTCGGCGTCAAAGCATCGGCGACGATGGCGTTGGAACGAAGAAAAAGATGAAGTTCTCGAAGAGTTTGAAGACGTGCATGCGAAAAAGGGCGAAAAGGGTATTGATCACAAAACCGTACTTTTGCGCTATTTCAGAATTCATCCTCTGCACATGAAGATGACGTACGAAGGCAAATCACGCGCGTTCAGAGACTTGCAACTCGGCGTCGACGCCTTTGCGTACGAAAACTTTTCCGGTCGCTGGCGTGACTTGACGTCAGAGCTTAAAAACCACATCGTATGGAGCGTGTTGAAATCGCTCGTCGGCTTTCGAGGAAAGTTTGTCGAGAGCAAGATCGATGACACGCAGTCCATCTTCATGCGCGTCGCGGAGCGGTTGAAGAAAACTGCCAACTTGCTCCCGAAGCCCAAACCAGAAACTTCCAGCGGCGCCGAGCACGATTCCGAGTCGGAGACGGCCGTCGACGACCGAATTAAGTCGCAGACGTCCCAGGCCGAACTCTTTCGCACCGGATGGAACGACGTCGACGTCGACACCGAAGTACCGCGCGGCGATGGTCGAAAAGCGCCGTCGCGACGCTTCTCGAGGAAGAAGAAGAAACCTCGCCGCATCCGCCCAATCAAAAACACCAAGAAATTCCTCGCCACGGTCGGCATTGGCTCCTACACGCCGAGCGGTGCCGAGGGAACGCCTTCTTTGCGCAGCCGCACCGAAGTCATCGACGCGTGGTCCACCCCAAACTTGTAACGTTGTAATACTACTCGCGGCGTCAAACTGCAGAAAGGGGAACGAGCACGAAAAAGAGACGATTTGTCTCTCCGAGTGCGCAATCGCTCGCCCGGCGTCACTTCGCGCCTCGCGCGCGCGGCGAACGCGCATCCCGAGACGAAGCACACGATGCCCACGTCACCGCTCGCCGATCGCGCGCCGCTGAGCGACGCCGACGCGAACGCGAACGCGAACGATGATGGATTCATGAGCCACGCGCCGCGCGCCATCAAATTACGAAACGTCGCGACGCACCACCCGGTGCGTAAACTCGGCCCGAGCACGGGCGTCGAGGCGATCTTGGGCGGTGATGAAAACGCGCCGTTCGCGCAGAACGCGCAGAGGAAGTGGAACGAGAACCGGGCGAGACAGCACGCGGGGGCGAATCTGTTCGGCGCGGCGTCGCCGGCGAAGCGAGACGCGCGAGAGGAAAGAATCAAAGATGCGAATGGGAAACTCGCGGACGTCGGCGCGAGGTACGACATCGTGAGCGCGAAGACGTTAACGCTGCAAGAGTTGAGACAGGCGTGCCGGGCGCGAGGGGTGAATCCTGGGGGAAGTAAGGATGCGCTGTGCGAACGGTTGGAGGACGCGATAAAGGCGGGCGCGCCGCCGCTGACGTTAGATTCGAGACCGACGACGCAACGAAGTGCGATTGGAGCGGGTGCGCGATTTACGAGTAAGGCGTGCGAAGTGCGGGCGCCGTCGATGGCGCAGCGCGAACTGCGCGAGTCGCAAAAGATTTGGCGAAGCCAGCAAAACGGACACGACATCTTCGGGACGTCCTTCGGCGACGCGGAGACAAAGAAGCGGAAAGTCGTCGAGGGACCGAAGACGACGTTTTCATTCGAAGCCATCACGCAGTCGTACGTCGACGAGGGCGCTGTCGCGACGAAGGAGGCCGACGTCGCGCCCAAGCGTGCGAAGCGCGAAGCGCCGGCTTCCACGAATCCCATCACCGACGCCTTCGTTGAAGCGCCCAAGGCGGAGGTCGAGACGATGGCGGACCATCGCAAATCGGCGTGGTCGAATTTCCAAGGCGCGGGTTTGTTCTCCGAACACTGGACGACCGCGGAAGACGAAGCAGCGGCCGACGAGGCGCTCGTGAAATCATCCACCACCGAAACCGGCGCGTGGAAGACGCTCGAAGAAGAGCAAGACGAGCAGGACGAAGACGAGGCCGAGGCCATCGCCGAGCGCGAGGCCGACGAAGCTGTCGCGGCGGCAGAGCGCGAGTTAGCCGAAGAGCTCGCTCGCGAAGAGCAATCCGACTAGCGGCGGCCGAGCGCAAGTGAGCTTAAGAGCTCGCGAGCCTAAGAGCTCGCTCGCGAAGAGCCATCCGACGCGTCGGCGCCGAACGCTCGCGACTTCGTCTCGCCGCACGCGCGCGCGAGCCGACACACGCCGAAACGCCCTTCGTCGCGCGTTCTTTTTCATGTAATCTCATCGTCACCGACTCACGCGTCTCGCGCCCTCCCGTCGCGATCCGTCATCCGCGCCGTCTCTCGCGCCGCGCCTCCGCCCGGCGCCTCGGCGCGGTGCTTTTTGAGATCCATCGTCATCCGCACATCGACGCCCGCGCCCCCCACGCGCGCGAGCGCGCGATGAAGATCAAGTGCGGTCAGTGCGGAGAGGTGTTCGCGGACATCGCGCGCGCGAAATCGCACGGCGCGACGACCGGACACGACAGTTTCGAAGCCGCGAACGATGACGATGCGACCGCGACCGCGACGGCACACGCGACGAACGCGACGCCCGTCGACGGTGACGCCGCGCCGGACGCGGTGAAAGAAGACGCGACGACGCGCGATGAGGCGTCGACGCTGAAAGAACCGAGCGTGCGCGAGGATTTATTGCAAGAATTGACGGAATTGATGGGATTCGGGAGAAACAAAGCCGTGCGCGCGTTGTACTACTCGAAGGCGGATTCCGCGGAACGGGCGATCGATTGGATAGAGCGACACGAAGACGATGCGGACGTGAACGAACCGTTGTTGGTGGAAGATGAAGGCTTGAAGGCGCGAGAGGTGAAGACGGTGAGTAAGATGACGCCGGAGGAAGCCAAGGCAAAGGCGGACGAGTTGCGTAGAAACGCGGCCGCTAAAAAGGCGGAGCGGTTGTTGGAGGAGAAGGAGATGGAACGACTGCGAGAGCAAGAACGGATCCGGAGCGGGAAAGAATTGTTGGAGGCGAAGAAGTTGGAAGATGAGCTCAGTTTGAAGCGAAATGCCGAGCAGAGGGCGGCGGAGCAGGCGGAGATGGATCGAGCGCGCGCCGCGATTCGCGTGAAAATCGACGAAGACAGACGAGAGCGTCGACGAAAGCTCGGATTGCCGGAGGAGTTATCGCCCGAGGAGATGGAGGAGGAGCGTCAGCGCGAGGAGGCGCGTGCGCAGGCGGCGCAAGAGGAGATAGCTCGCAAGGCTGCGGCGGGGATGTACGTCAAACCGGTTTCGAAATTGGAAAATTTACGCAAGCACTTGGTGGACATTAAAAAGGCGTTCGCCGAAGACGCCGACGCCGTGACGACGTGCTTTAAGACGCTGTTGACGTACCTCGGCAACATCGCCCGCGATCCGAGCGAAGAAAAGTATCGCTCTATCAAGCTCTCCAACGCCGCGTTTCAAAAGCGCGTCGCCGCCGTGGGGGGCGAAATCTATCTCTTGGAATTTGGTTTCGTCGAAACCGTCGACGACGCCGGAGAAAAGCGTCTCGTGTTACCGCGCGACGGCGCCGACCCGGTGTTATTGCGCACCGCGGGCGAGGAGCTTCACGGCGCGATTGAGAATCCATTCTTTGGCGCGCTTTAGCCACGATATTCCGTATCTCTTGA
>Ga0163111_10001038_pt1 | contig 16833 bp, 13 predicted proteins | sample CRUFie1St18metaG_FD_109645 | JGI IMG/M metagenome (GOLD analysis project Ga0163111, IMG submission 109645) | Marine microbial communities from the Costa Rica Dome - CRUD Field 142mm St18 metaG | ecosystem: Environmental > Aquatic > Marine > Oceanic > Photic zone | place: Costa Rica: the Eastern...
ATAATTTCTTGATATAATTCTTTTAAATTCATTTTAAATCAAAAATTTTTTTACAATTGTTAATTCCTTCATTTAATTTATCTAAATCGTCTTTGGTATTATAAACTCCTAATGAGGCTCTTGCACTAGCAGGAATACCTAATTTATCATGCAGAATTTGACAACAATGATGGCCTGCTCTGATTGCAACTCCTTTTTCATCTAAAATAGTTGCAATATCATGTGGATGTACACCTTCAATAGTAAAAGATAATACACCACCTCTATTTTTTGGATTTCCAATTAATTTTACAGAATTATTTTTTTGTAAAATTTCTTGACCATATTCAATTAGTTCTTTTTCATGATTGATTATATTTTCAATTCCAATACTCTCGAGAAATTTTATTGACTGATCAAAAGCTATTACTTGTGCAGTTGCCATTGTCCCTGCTTCATATTTATTAGGAAGCTCACCATATGAAATTCTATCTTTTTTAACCTCATTAATCATTCCTCCACCACCTTGATAAGGTGGAAGTTGTTCAAGCCATTTCTTTTTTCCATACAAAACACCAAGTCCTGTTGGTCCATACATTTTATGACATGATATTGCATAGAAATCACAATCTAAATCTTGCATGTCCAATTTTAAGTGTGGTCCACCTTGACAGCCATCAACTACTACTATTATTCCTTTTGAATGAGCTAACTGAGTAATTTCTTTAATTGGTAAAACAGCACCAGTAACATTAGAAAGATGAGTTATCGCTATTACTTTAGTTTTGTCAGTTATTTCTTTTTCTATATTTTCTATTGGGATATCGCCATCTTCATTAACTTCAGCAAATTTTATTTTAACATTTTTAGATTTTCTTAAAAAATGCCATGGTACATAATTTGAGTGATGCTCCAATTCAGTTATCAAAATCTCATCATTTGGTTCTATAATAGTTTGACCAAGAGTATTTGCTACCAGGTTTAAAGCTTCCGTTGCCCCTTTTGTGAAAACGATTTCATTTTTATCTTTAGCATTAATATATTTTTGAACTGAAGATCTTGTATTTTCATATAAATTTGTCGCTGCTACAGCTAAATAATGCAAACTTCTTCCAACATTAGAAAATTGTTTAGAATAAAAGTCGTTAATTCTATCCAAAACAATCTTTGGTTTTTGTGATGAATTAGCACTATCCAAATAAACTAAATCATTATTTTGGATTTTTTCATCAAAAATTGGAAATTCTTTCTTAATTTTGTCTATATTCATTCTTTTAAACCAATCATATTTTTAATTAAATTTTTAATTTCCGAATCTGTAATTTTTTCAACAACATCTAATAAAAAACCATTAATCAAAAGTTCTTTCGACTCCTGATAATTTAAACCTCGTGACATCAAATAAAAAATTGAATTTTCATTTAAACTTCCTGATGCAGATCCATGAGAACATTTTACATCATCAGCATAAATTTCTAATTCTGGTTTCGCATTAAACTCTGATGTTTCATCTAACAAAATTGCTTTACTTAACTGATAGCCGTCAGTTTTTTGCGCTTTAGAATTAACAAATATTTTTCCCTGATAAGCAGCTTTTGATAGTTTACCTAGAACACATTTTATTAATTGATAACTTTTAGTATTTTCTACCAAATGATTAATTGTAGTTCTAATTTCGTGTTGTTGATTTTCTTTTAATGAAAAAACACCATTTACAAAAGCTGAAGAATATTTTCCTTTAAGATTACAATTAACTTCATTTTTAAAATAATTAGAACCAGCAGATAAAATAAATGTTTCTGAAACACTATTGGTATCTTGCTCTATATTGTTGAATGAATATTTTAGATTGTCATTTTTAAATTTATCAATTTTATAATTTTTAAGAATTGAGTCTTTTTTCAAATTAAAGTTATATAGGATATTTGCAAAATTTTTATCTGCGCTATCAGCAAAAAAATCTATAAGTCTTAATGAGCTATTCTGTTCTAGCTCAAAATCTAATCTTAAATTGATACTCTTTGATTTTATTTTTTGATTAGATGTATGATAAATTACAAGAGGTTTCTTTAATGAATAATTTTCTTTAATTGAAATTTTAAATGTCTTATTCGTTAATGCATTATTTAAATCAATTAATGAATTATCACTATCAAATAATACCTTTTTTTTTATTTCATCACTTATTTCAATCTTATTCTTATCTTCATAATTAAAATCAATTTTTTCTATTCTTCCATTTATGAAAATTATTTTATTATGTTCCAAACCATCAACAAAAATGGATGTGTCAATTTTATTTGGTAATGAATAATCATTAAAAAAACTTAAATCTCCAATATTTTTTTTGATAATTTGATCAATATCTAAAAATTTCCAATTTTCTTGTTTTCGAGATGGAAAACCTCTCTCTATAAATTTTTTTAAATACTTTTTTTTAAATTCTATATCTTTTTCAGAAATCTCTGATGATTTCATTATTTTATCAAAGTCTATTTGTAGTTGTTCAGTCATTTAATTAAAACTTTCATATCCTTTTTTTTCTAACTCTATTGCAAGTTCTGGTCCTCCAGACTTAATTATTTTTCCATTCATCAAAACATGTACAAAGTCTGGTTTGATATAATCTAGTAATCTTTGATAATGTGTAATGATTAAAAAAGAATTATTTTTACTTCTAAGAGTGTTAACTCCATCAGCAACAATTTTTAGTGCATCAATATCTAAACCTGAGTCAGTTTCATCTAAAATTGATAATTTAGGTGCCAGTATTGACATTTGTAAAATTTCATTTTTTTTCTTTTCACCACCAGAAAATCCAACGTTTAACTGTCTATTTAATTTTTCTTCATCGAATTTTAATTCTTTTGCTTTTTCTTTAACAAGTTTTAAAAATTCAATAGCATCTAGTTCTTTTTCACCCCGTGCTTTTCTAACTGCATTTAAAGACGTTTTTAAAAATATATTCGTGTTCACTCCTGGAATTTCTAAAGGATATTGAAAAGCTAGAAATATACCTTTGTGAGCTCTTTCCTCTGTTTCAAGATCAAATAGATTTTTATTTTCAAATAAAATTTCACCTGAAACTTCATATCCTTTCTTGCCAGACAAAATATTAGAAAGTGTACTTTTACCAGATCCGTTAGGGCCCATAATTGCATGTACCTCTCCAGGATTGATGTCTAAAGAAAAGCCCTTTAAAATTGATTTATTTTCAACATTAGCATTTAAATTATTAATCTTAAGCATTAGCCTACACTTCCTTCAAGGCTGATACCGACTAATTTCTGAGCTTCGACTGCAAACTCCATCGGTAATTGCTGAAGAACTTCTTTACAAAATCCATTAACAATTAATCCAACAGCTTCTTCCGCGTTCAAACCTCTTTGCTGGCAATAATGTAATTGCTCCTCACTTATTTTAGAAGTTGTAGCTTCATGAGCTATGTTGGAGTCAAAATTTTTATTTTTAATATAAGGAACTGTATGTGCTCCACATTTGTTTCCCATTAATAGTGAGTCACACTGTGTATAATTGCTAGAATTTTTTGCTTTCGAGTTAATATCAACTAAGCCTCTGTAGGTCATATCAGAAAATCCGGCACTTATACCTTTTGAAATTATCTTACTTTTAGTATTTTTTCCTAAATGAATCATTTTTGTTCCTGTGTCAGCTTTTTGATGATTGTTAGTAATAGCTATTGAATAAAACTCACCAATTGAATTATCACCTTTAAGTATACAACTTGGATATTTCCAGGTTATAGCTGAACCAGTTTCAACTTGTGTCCAAGAAATTTTAGAATTTTTTCCTTTGCAAAGACCTCTTTTGGTTACAAAATTATAAATCCCACCCTTTCCATTTTCATCACCTGGATACCAGTTTTGAACAGTAGAATATTTAATTTCTGCGTCATCTAATGCTATTAATTCAACATTAGCTGCATGTAATTGATTTTCATCTCTCATGGGTGCTGTACAACCCTCTAAATAACTTACATAACTTCCTTTATCAGCTATAATCAATGTTCTTTCAAACTGTCCAGTTTCAGATGCATTTATTCTAAAATAGGTTGAAAGTTCCATTGGACATCTGACACCTTCAGGTATGTAAACAAATGATCCATCAGTAAAAACTGCAGAATTAAGAGTGGCAAAGAAATGATCTGTTGTTGGAATTACCGATCCTAAATATTTTTTTACTAATTCAGGATGTTTTTGTATTGCTTCTGACATAGAACAAAAAATAATTCCATGTTTAGTCAATTCGCCTTTAAATGTGGTAGCAACAGAGACTGAATCAAATACTGCATCAACTGCAATACCATTGAGTCTTGCTTGTTCTTGTAGAGGTATGCCCAATTTATTATAGGTTTCTAAAAGTTTAGGATCAAGTTCATCTAGACTTTTAGGTTTATCTTTCATGCTTTTTGGAGCTGAATAATAATACAAATCTTGATAATCTATTTTAGGATATTTTGGTTTTTGCCAATTAGGTTCTTTAAGTTGTTTAAATCTCTCAAATGCTTTTAATCTAAAATTTAACATCCATTCTGGTTCTTTTTTAATATTAGAAATGAATTTAATTACATCTTCATTTAGACCCTTAGGAGCCTTTATATTTTCAATATCAGTTGTAAAACCGTATTTATAATCTTTTAATTTTTCTATATCTTTTTCTCTAGTATCCATATTTAAACTCTTCTCTCAGAATTATCTTTAACTAAGTCCTCTAAACTTTTTTCCTTAAAAAAATTATTAATATGATTTTCAAGTTCATCCCATAGGTTATGTGTTAAGCACTTAGTAGATTTACCGTTGCATCCTTTTTTAGACTCCTTTTTACATTGTACAGTTTTTACCTTTTCATCTACTGCATCAAAAATATTTGTAAGTTTTATCTCTTTTGCTTTTTTATTTAAAATATACCCACCTTGTGTTCCTCTAACACTCTGAACTATTTCTTTTTTTCTCAATTTAGAAAAAATTTGCTCTAAGTAATCTAAAGAAATACCTTGTCTCAGTGAAATATCCCTTAGGGAAACTGGATTAATATTATTAAATCTTGCTAGGTCCACTAAAGCCATTACCGCATATCTTCCTTTTGATGATAGTTTCATAAATCCGCAATTTATAAGGGTATATATAAACCTGACTAAAATAGTCAAGTATCTATAATAAAAAAAACATTAACAATTTGTCGCTGAGTTGTGATATGTCTAACTTTTTTTTGAGAATAATAATCAATACCAATTATGGAAAATAAAGTATTAGAAATTTTCATTCCTGGGCCCGCAGGTAGGCTTGAAGCTAAGTACTATAAAAGTAAAAAAAATACTTCACCTGTTGCATTAGTATTACAACCTCATCCTCAGTATGGAGGAACTATGAACAACAAAGTTGTTGTCGAAACATTTCAAACTTTTGTAGAAAATGATTTTTCAGTTTGTAGAGTAAACTTTAGAGGTGTTGGAAAAAGTGATGGAGAATTTGATAACGGTCAAGGTGAACTTGCTGATGCTGCTGCGGCTTTAGATTGGTTAGAAAGAGAGAACTTTGACAATTCTCAATGTTGGGTTTCGGGTTTTTCTTTTGGTTCTCTTATAGCAATGCAATTGTTAATGAGAAGACCAGAAATCAATAGATTTATAGCAATATCACCCCAACCCAATGTTTATGATTTTTCTTTCTTATCTCCATGTCCAACATCTGGCTTAATGGTATACGGAAAAAAAGATGAATTAGTTCCAGTCGATCATATTAATGAGTTAAATAAAAGATTAAGTGAACAAAAAGGTATCAAAGTTGAATTTCAAGCTATTACAGATGCAAATCATTTTTTCTCCAAAAGTGAAATAGAATTAACTAAAAGTTTAGATAAATATATAAAAAAAGAATCTGCTTTATATTAATGTATGAGAATATTTAAAAGTTTTTATTTAAAACTCCTCCAGAAATAGGCAATTTACATCTTGTAGTTTCAGGAAATGAAATAGGTAAATTCAGATAAGATCTGATTGCTAAGTATGCAAAAGCTTGTGACTCTATATAGTCTCCATTCAATTTATAATCATCAATATTTTTAAATTCAACTTTGCTATGTGATAAAAAATCTTTAATATTTTCTATTAAAAAATTATTTTTTCTTCCACCTCCACACAATATATGAATTTTTCTAGAATTAGATTGTTCGTCATTTAATTTTTTTAGTCCCTCAGAAATTAAATATGCTGAAAATTTTGTTATTGTCGCACAACCATCTTCCAAGGATAATCCTTTGGCAAAAGATATTTCAAAATCTTTTACATCAAGAGATTTTGTTATTGAAAAGTCACTAAAATTATCTACAGCTTGATTGTAGATAAGATCATTTACTTTTCCAGATTTTCCAATTAATCCATCTTCGTCAAAATTTTTGTTAGTATTTTTTCTTATCCACTCATCTATCATACAATTACCAGGTCCTAAATCATAAGCCTTTAAATTATCATTATTAGATATTTGTGTTATATTGGTTATACCACCAACATTTATTATACTTAATGGAAAATTAATTTTGTATTCATTACTTAATTTTAATAATATTAATTTATGAAAAATAGGTGTCAAAGGTGCACCCTGCCCACCATTTTCTAAGTCGTTTTTGCGAAAATCATTTACTACTAATTTTTGAGTCAATTGAGACAAAAGTTTACCATCTCCAAGCTGTAAAGAAATTTTCATGTTCGGTTTATGAAAAATTGTTTGTCCATGAAATCCTATCAAATCAATATCTTCTTTATTTTCTTTAAAAACCTCATTGATAATTTCCGCATGAAACAAGGTGAGTTCCCTTTCAATGATTTTTAAATTTTTTGAATACTTTTTTAAATCTTCAAATGATGATATTTTGTCTCTAAATTCGATAATTCTATCTCTTAAATTCGGGTCAAATTTATAATATTTGTTCAAAATTGAAGTAAAATAGTTTAAACCATCTGATTTTATTAACGATAAATCAATGCCATCCGTCGAGGTCCCTGTCATTAATCCTAGGGCAGTAAATACTTTTTTTTTCATTAATATTTTTTTTTAATAAAACTTGTATATTGTAGAACTATAAACTTATGAATAAATTTTTAAAAGAATTTAAAGATAGAGGTTTTTTCTATCAATGTACCAATGAAGACGATTTATCAAGTCAGTTAAATAAAGAAAAAACCAAAGCATATATTGGTTTTGATTGCACTGCTGAAAGTTTACATGTTGGAAGTCTTCTGCAAATAATGTGTTTAAGACTGCTCCAAAAACATGGACATCAACCAATTGTTCTTCTTGGCGGAGGTACAACAAGAATTGGGGATCCATCTGGAAAGGACAAAACGAGAAAAATTTTATCTGAAAATGAAATTAAGAAAAATACAAATAATATTGAAAGGATATTGAAAAAATATCTAGAGACAAAAAATAAAAAAATAAAACCAATATTTGTAAACAATTTTTCTTGGCTTAAAAATTTGAATTATATTTCTTTTCTTAGAGATATAGGTAAACATTTTACAATTAATAAAATGTTAACATTTGATAGTGTTAAAAATAGATTAGATAGAGAACAATCTTTAAGTTACATGGAATTTAATTACATGATTTTACAATCTTATGATTTTTTAGAACTTAATAAAAAAGAAAAATGTTTATTGCAAATTGGTGGCTCCGATCAATGGGGAAATATTGTAAATGGTGTTGATTTAATAAAAAGACATTCGAATAAACAAGTCTATGGATTAACTACACCATTAATTACATTAGCCTCAGGAGCAAAAATGGGAAAAACTGAAAATGGAGCTATTTGGTTAGATAAAAAATTTTTATCTCCGTATGAATATTGGCAGTTTTGGAGAAACACAGATGATAGAGATGTAATAAAGTTTTTAAAATTTTTTACAGATATCGAAGTAGATGAAATTAATAAATTAAAGGAAAAAGATATAAACTATCTAAAAATACTCCTTGCAAATGAAACTACTTCAATGCTGCATGGTCAAAAAGAAGCTAAAAATTGTGAGGATATGGCAAAAGCAGCTTTTTCAGGGAACTCATCTGAACAAAACTTGCCAACAATAAAGATAGACATAAAAAACTTTCATAAGGAATTTAATATTATTGACTTAATTATTATTTCAAATTTAGAAAAATCAAGAAGTGAAATTAGAAGACTAATTAAAGGAAATGCCATTAAAATAAATAATGAAGTAATAGAAAATGAAAAATTTATTGTTGAAAAAAAATTATTTGAAAAAAATTTTATTAAACTCTCAATTGGCAAAAAAAGACATTTAAAAATTGAAATTAATTAGTTTTTTTTATTTTCTCTAAAGTTCGAGTTATAAATCTAGGTGTTAATGTTTTTATAGGATTAACTGTAGTTTCTAAATCTTTTGGAGGTCCTTTAATTTTAAAACTTACACCAAAAACTCCTTCGCCAGTTTTGGTTCCTACTAAAATTTTTCCTAGTACAGGAATTGATCCTATTGCTTTATTTATTGTTGTTGCGGGAACTAAAGTTCCTCTTAAACTTATAAGTTTATCTTTTTCAACATAACCACTCATTAAAACTGAAATAGCTGGCCCTATTGCATAAATTTCATCGATAGTCATTAATTTATCTTTATTTTCAAAATTCATTTCTAATTCATCAAATCTTATTCCTTCACCTGATAGAATATCTGCTATTCCCTGAAGTGACGCTAAGGTTAGTATTTTGGTTAAAGTAGGTAATTCTTTTAATTTGAATTCATAAATTTTTAATGTTGATTTAGATACATTATTTATTTTAGAGCTATAAAAATCTAAGATACCTTCATCAAAACCTTTTATAAACTTGTATCTTTTTACAATTGGTTTTGCATGATCTATAAAAAATGTTGTAGTTTTGTTGTTGTTTTTTGTCTTTGCTGAAAATAACATTTTTTTATTATCAGGAAAAAATCCTGTTAAATTTCCATCAAACAACTCTTTATTTTTAAAATATAAATTTCCTTTTAAATTATCTAGATAGAATTCCTCATCTAAAAAAACTTTTTTAATATTTAAATTTATTTCAAAATCTTTACTAAAATAATTAGACTCTTCATCACTGAATAAAATATTTTCAATTAAATTATCCGAATTAAAGTAATCACCTTTTAAAAAATATTTCTTTTTATCTTTATAAACTCTGATTAAATTTTTCTTATTATCTTTATCTATATAATTAAGATTAATATTATCAAATTTTTCTATTCGAAAATTCTCATCAAAATTGATATTTTTAATTTCTATTTTATTATTTTTCTCAATTAAAGATGCAGAGCTAATATATATTTTGTCTTTTTTATTTTTGTACCCATTAAATTTTATAATCGTTTCAGCTTCATCCTTTTTTTTATAATTTAATAATTTAATAAAAAATGGATTTTTATAAATTTTTAAAACATTTTTAAATATCAATTTATCTTTATTTTTTTCAATATTATATGAAATCAAATCCTCTGATTTTTGAATAAAAATTTTTCCATTTCCATTAATTGATAAAAGATTTTTTTTATAATTTAAATCTATCTCATGATTTACAAAACTAACATCATCTTTAAATTCAGGAAATATTTCTTTTAAATTTATTTTTTTTGAAATTCGAGCTTCTAATAGATTAATTTTTGATGAAAATGTTGTGTCTCTTAATTGAAATTTATTATTTATTTGAAAAGAAAATTCATTTTTTGAGTTAAATTTAATTCTTTTTATATCTATTCCTGTAAAAAAATTTTCTTTTATAAAAATTAGATCTTCATTATCAAGCTCTATAACATTGTTCGTAACATTGCCTTTTACCAAATATCCATTATTTACTTTTTTACCTGATATTAAATTTGACTCTAAATCAAAATCATTGAATTTAACTTTAAGATTTTCTACATTAATATTATCTTTTGTAATCTCAAATGTTAAATTTAGTTTAGAAAGTTTATAGTCTTTTGTAAAATTTATTTTTGTATCCTTTAGAAATCCCGCAAAGATATAATTATTTTTTAAGCTTCCATCTTTATTAAATTCAACTTTTATATTTGCAATAACATAACCCTTTATATCAAATAATTTTTCAAAAATTATTAATTCTGGTATCTCATAAATTAATCTAGTAAAAGAAATTAGATTTCCTATTTCAATTGATTTAGTAGATATTTCAAGCTGCTCAATTGAAAACTCATTACTTATTAATGATTTTAATGAAATATTAGTTTTAATATTTTCAAGTTCTAAATATTTATTTTGATTTACAATCTTTGGCCCAAGTGTTTTAGCACTAAAATTTAATCTTAATGGATTTAAAACTAATTTTATTTTTTTTAATTCTAAATTTAAATTGCTATCAATATTTTTAACTTTATTTTGAATTTGCTTATTGAATTTTGTAGTCTCTATACCAACAATACTCAAATAAGCTAATAATATTAATATACTGATTAAAAATATTGAAGTTATCTTAAAAATTATTTTCATTTTATCTGATAAAGAGATTTTTCCAAAAACTCATCAATTTCACCATCTAATATTTTATCAGGATTTGAGCTTTCAAAATTCGTTCTATTGTCTTTTACAAGTCTATAAGGTTGTAATACATAAGATCTAATCTGATGACCCCATCCAATTTCAGATTTTGATGACTCTAAATTTTGAGACTCTTTTTCTTTTTTTTTAATCTCAAAGTCATAAAGTCTAGCTTTCAACATATTCATACAAGTTTCTTTGTTTTTGTGCTGAGATCTTTCATTTTGACATTGAACAACTATTTTAGATGGTAAATGTGTTATCCTTACAGCACTATCAGTTGTATTTACATGTTGTCCACCTGCTCCACTTGAACGATAAGTGTCTATTCTCAAATCTTTATCTAAAATTTCTATTTTTATATTTTCATCTACAACCGGATACACCCAAACACTTGCAAAACTTGTATGTCTTCTGGCTCCAGAGTCAAAAGGAGAAATTCTAACTAATCGATGAATTCCTGATTCTTTTTTCAGCCAACCAAAAGCGTAATCTCCGTGTATTTTAATAGTGGATGATTTTATGCCTGCTTCATCACCTTTGTGTTCACTAATTAAGTTTGATTTGTATTTTTTATTATCTGACCATTTTAAATACATTCTTCTTAACATTTCTGCCCAGTCTTGACTTTCAGTTCCTCCAGCTCCTGCATGAATTTCTATATAACAATCTAACGAGTCTGCCTCATTAGATAAAAAACATCTAATTTCATTTTTTTTTACAATTTCCCTGAGATCTTTGACATTGCTTAAAACTTCATTTTGAATAGTAATATTTTCTTCCTTAACTGCTAACTGATTTAACTCTTCCAAATCATTCAAATTATTTATTGAGTTTTCATAAGAATTTGTCAAATCTTCATATAGTTTTTTTTCTTTAATTATTTTGTGAGAATTTGACTTATCTTGCCAAAATTGAGGATCCAACATTTTTTGATTATGATTTTCTAATTTTGAGTAGATCTTATTTTTTTCAAAGATACTCCTTTACTCTTTGATTGATCTTTTCTATTTCTTTTTTAAAATCTAAATATTTATGATCCATTAGTAAAACTTTAGTATATTATTAGTGTCTAATCTATTATTATTAGAATATAAAATTTCACCATTTACAACATTCTTACTTTTGTAAGCTTCTAAAATTGTATTTTTTGAGGAAAATTTAGCCTTTTGTCCAGTTAATGGATCAACCACCATCATCGTAATTCCATCAGAAACCTTAAAAGGTCTTGCTTCAGATTTATTAACAGCAGATTGAATAAAATTTTTAAATATTGGTAAAGCGGTTTTTGACCCTGTTTCAAATTTACCTAATGGTTGCGGATTATCCATGCCAACGTAAACACCAATTACTAAATCTGATGTAAAACCAATAAACCAGGCATCAGTATTTTCATTTGTTGTACCTGTTTTTCCTGCAATATTTAAATTTAAATCCTTTAATTTTTTACCTGTTCCTCTTTTAATAACACCTTCTAACAAAGAAGTAATTTGATAAGCAGTCTGAGAGGAAAAAACTTGTTTATATCTATCTTTTATTTCTGGATATTCAATACCAGTAAATGAAATTTTATCACAATTTGCACAATTTCGTTTATCATTATTTATAATTGTATTTCCTTCGCTATCTTGAATACGATCAATTAATATTGGAGAAACAAGTTTGCCTCCATTAACAAATGCACAATATGCTGAGGTTAATTTTAATAAAGTTGTTTCTGCTGAACCAAGAGAAATAGATAATAAAGATTCTGGGTTTTCATAAATTCCAATTTCTTTTGAAAACTTTGCAACATTTTCTACTCCTAATTTTTGTGCAATTCTTACTGTCATTAAATTTCTCGATTTTTCAAGACCAACTCTAAGTGTTGATGGTCCATAAAATTTTTTTCCATAATTTTCAGGTTTCCACATTTTAAGATCTGAACCTTGGTCTAAAACTAAAGGTGCATCTAAAACTAAAGATGAAGGTGTAAAATTATTTTCTAATGCTAATGCATATACAAAAGGTTTAAATGCTGAACCAGGTTGCCTTAGTGCCTGTGATGCTCTATTGAATTCACTATTTTTAAAACTAAATCCTCCAGATATTGCTACAATTCTTCCTGAATAAGGATTCATCACTACTATTCCACCATTTATTTTTGGAATTTGTTGTAAGCTAAATTTATTACCAGACTTATTTTTAACATAAATAATATCGCCAATTTTTAAAAGTTCACTAAATTCTTTTTTTTTAGTCCAAGAAATATCTTCATGTTCTATAATTCCAGATACATTATTAATTGTTTCAATATCAGCTGAAAATTCATTTACTTTTTTTACTATAGCCAATTCCCAATCAATTGATTTTTCTAATTCATAATCTTTTAAATCATCAAACCAATTATTTGAGTAAATTTTATTTTTCAGAGGACCTCTCCAACCTTTTCTTCGATCATATTCGATTAATCCTTTTCTTAATGATTGTGTTGCGATTTTTTGTAATTCTAAATCAATAGGAGTGTTAATATTAAATCCCTGTTTATAAACTTTATCATACGAAAGAATTTCAATCACATTCTTTCTGACATCTTCAATATAATATTGAGCATCTTCTAAAAAAACTTTTTTTGTTTTTTTTAGTTTGATGTCTTGAGATTTATAATTTTGATATTCAATTTCACTTATAAAATTATTATCAAATAAATTTTTTAAAACCAAATCTCTTCTAAATTTTGCTAAACTAATATCTCTATAAGGGTTATATCTACTAGGAGCCTTAGGTAATGCTGCTAATAAGGCTGCTTCAACATAATTAAGTTCTTTAATTGATTTATCAAAATATTCCAGACTTGCCGCGGCCACTCCATATGCTCCGCTTCCTAGATATATTTGATTTAGATACAATTCTAATATTCTTTCTTTTGATAATGCTCGTTCAATTCTAAAAGCTAAAATTGCTTCTTTAATTTTCCGATTTAAACTTACCTCATTACTTAGCAAAAAATTTTTTGCTACTTGTTGAGTAATTGTTGAAGCACCCTCCAATCTTTTTGAAGTTAAAATATTTTTAATATTATTTATTACTGCCCTTAAAACACCTTTTGCGTCAACACCCGGATGTGAAAAAAAATTTTTATCTTCAGCTGATAAAAATGCATTAATTACATTTTGAGGTATAGATCTATAGGGTACAAATATTCTTTTTTCAGTCGAAAAATTTGCTACCACATCTCCATCTCCTGAATAAACTTTACTTGAAACCGAGGGTTTATAATTCTTCAAAAATTTGTAATCAGGTATATTATTTGAGTAATTCCACAAAATACCCAAAAGTATAATCATAAATAATAGTGAAATACTCACAAAAACGACAAATATATTTTTAATTGAGCTATTCATTTTGATTTCATTATATATAGGAATTTGTTAAAGATAAGGCATTAGAATAAACAAAATTTTAAAAAAATATTTAATGAATCAATCAAAAAACAAATTATGGAAAAAAATTTATACATTGATGCTTCGCATCCAAATGAAACTAGAGTTGTACTTAAATCAGAAAATAATATTGAAGATTACGAATACGAAGGTTTAAAAAACAATCTAATCAAAAATAATATTTATCTTGGAAAAGTAAGTAGAATTGAACCTTCTCTACAAGCTGCCTTTGTAGACTTTGGTAGAGAAAGACATGGTTTTTTATCGTTTAATGATATTCAATCAGACTATTATCAAATTCCCAAAAGTGATCTAGAGATAATTAAGCAAGAAGAAGAAAAAGCTAGGGAAGAATTGTCAAAAGAAGTTGAGGCTAAAGAGGAGGAAAATTTAGCTGATGGAAACTTAAACTTACAAGACCCTATAGAAAAAGAAGATCCCTTAGAAAATAAAAATATAACAGAAAAACAAGATATTAAAGATCTGAAAGAAAAAAAAAATGAAACTAAATTTAAATTTAAAAGATATAAAATCCAAGAAGTTATAAAACCAAATCAAGTTATTCTTGTACAAGTGATTAAAGATGAGCGTGGACAAAAAGGTGCCGCACTTAGCACTTTTATTTCTATAGCAGGTAAATATATAGTTTTGATGCCCAATACGCCTAAAGGAGGTGGAATTTCTAGAAAAATATTTAACCCTGCTGATAGGAAGAAAATCAGAACTATACTTAATGAAATAAAAATACCAAAAGAAATGGGGCTTATTGTAAGAACTGCCGGAAGTAATAAAACAAAAAATGAAATTGATCATGACCTAACAACATTAATTAACACTTGGAACCAAATTAAAGATAATGCCATTAATTCCATAGCTCCATCATTAATTCATCAAGAGAGCGAAATAATTAAAAGAACTCTAAGAGATATGTACGACGAAAATACTAAAAGTATTATTATTGAAGGAAACGAAGGTTACAAGAAAGCTCAAAATTTTATGAAAATGATGATGCCTTCTCATGTAAAAAGAATTAAAAAGTATAGAGGTAAAATACCTTTGTTCATAGGTGAAGGTATTGAGCAAAAGTTAAATCAAATATTTGATAGTGAAATAAAGTTATCTTCTGGAGGATATCTAGTAATAAATCCAACTGAAGCATTAGTTTCGATAGATATCAACTCGGGAAGCTCTATCAAGCAAAAAAATGTTGAAAGCACAGCTTTGGATACTAATCTGGAGGCTGCTGATGAAATCGCTAGGCAAATAAAAATAAGAGATTTGTCTGGACTAATCATCATTGATTTTATTGATATGCTTGGTTATGGAAATAGAAAACTAGTAGAGAGAAGATTAAAAGAAAAATGTCGAACTGATAGAGCTAGAATCCAAATTGGAAGAATAAGCAATTTCGGTTTATTGGAAATGTCCAGACAAAGATTAAGAGAAAGTGCTGTAAAATGGAAAATTAACTTAACAGATGAGTCTTTTGCATTGAAATTGTTAAAATTAGTTGAATTAAAAACAGTTTTAAATAAAGCAAAATTTGTAGATTTAAAAGTTTGTGAAAAAATCTCCAATTTTTTAAAAGAAAACTTTATTGATGACTTAACTTATTTTGAGAAAAAAAATAAAATGAAAATTGATATAATTACTGACAATAATTTAATTATTCCTGAATATATAATTGATTTAAAAAATAAATCTAAAAAAACTCTTGAATTAATTGAACACTTTGAGAAATTAAGAAATCTAGAAAAGATTAAAACTGATAATAATGTTGTTCAATTCAAAAAGAAGCAGAAATTTAAAAAGAAAAAAACTTTCAAAAAAAAACGATATTTTAAAAAAGTTAAATAATTCCTTTTAAGGGAGAAGATGGATTACCCATTAAATTTTTTTCTATCCTTCCAGAAAGATATGATTGACGTCCAGCAATAACAGCATTCTTAAAAGCTAATGCCATTTCAAAAGGTTTCTTAGCTCTTGCAATTGCAGTATTTACCAAAACACCATCGCATCCTAGTTCCATTGCAATAGTAGCATCGGATGCCTGACCTAGTCCTGCATCAATAATTAATGGTAATTTTGTTTGAGCTCTAATTATTTTGATATTAACTTTATTCTGTATACCTAAGCCAGATCCAATAGGCGCTGCTAGGGGCATAATTGCTGATGCACCAGCATTTTCCAATCTTTTTGCCATAAGTGGATCATCATTACAATAGACCATAACCTTAAATCCTTCTTTAGTTAAAATTTCTGTTGATTTTAGAGTTTCTATCATTTCAGGAAATAAATTTTTTTTATCTCCTAGAACTTCCAATTTCACTAACTTCCATCCACCAATTTCTCTCGCCAACCTCAAGGTTCTAAGTGCCTCCTTAGAATTAAAACATCCAGCGGTATTTGGTAAATAAGTAATTTTTTTTGGATCAATGTAGTCCATTAAAAGTGGTTTTTTTTTATCTGTAATATTTACTCTTCTAACAGCTACTGTAACTATATCTGCACCAGATAAATCTATAGCTTTCGCACACTCAGCCATGGTATTATATTTTCCAGTTCCCACTATCAACCTAGAACTAAAAGATTTTTTTGCTATTACAAATTTATCCTTTTTCAATTACCCTCCTCCTATAAAATGTACAATTTCTACACTATCGTTATTTCTTAATATAATTTTATTTATTTTTTTTTTGTCTACTATTTCTTGATTTAACTCAATAGCTACTTTTTTAATAGGTATTTTTAAATTTCTCACTATTTTCAAAAGACTTACTTTCTCTTGAAATGACTTAACTTTGCCATTTACTCTAATTTTTATTTTTTTTATTTTTTTCATCGTATATAAAAGCTGAATGAATAAT